>Ga0164297_10005014_pt1 | contig 11541 bp, 10 predicted proteins | sample GEODES058metaG_FD_113539 | JGI IMG/M metagenome (GOLD analysis project Ga0164297, IMG submission 113539) | Dystrophic lake water microbial communities from Trout Bog Lake, Wisconsin, USA - GEODES058 metaG | ecosystem: Environmental > Aquatic > Freshwater > Lake | place: USA: Trout Bog Lake... | reverse complement strand
CGGCGACAAAATGAAGCCGGAGTCGAGCGCGGTGTAACCCAGTACCTGTTGCGCGAAATTTGGGGTCAGGACGGAGCCGCCGTAGAGCAGCGCTCCCACGGCGCCGATGAGCCGGCAGCCGACAGCGAAGTTCTTGTCCTTGAACACGTCAAGGTCGACGACCGGTTCGTCGGCGGTCAGGAGCCAGCAGATCGCACCGAAGGTCGCCACGAAGGCGATGACGGCCATGATCTGGATGAAGGAGGAGCTGAACCAGCCGTTGACCTCGCCGCGGTCGATCATGACCTGCATGCAGCCGATGCCGATGACGATCAGCGATAAGCCGACGTAATCGAGGCCGCGGGCTCGTTTCTTCTTCTCGTCGGGCTGGTCCTGGACGAGGTAGGCGTTGACGAAGAAGGTGAAGATCCCGACGGGCACGTTGATGAAGAAGATCCAGCGCCAGGTTGAATGCTCGACGAGGTAGCCCCCCAGCGTCGGCCCGAGGACGGGGGCGACGACGGTCGCAACTGCCGTGACGCCGAAGGCCGCCCCGCGCTTGGCTGGCGGGAAGGTGTCGAGGATGATGGCCTGCTGGCTCGGCTGCAGGCCGCCGCCGAAGAAGCCCTGCATCAGCCGGAACACGATGATCTGCCCGAGGCTCTGCGAGATGCCGCACAGGAACGACGACGCCGTGAACATCCCGATGCAGATCAGGAAGTAGCGCTTTCGCCCGATGGTGTCGGATAGCCAGCCCGCGATGGTGAGCACGATGCCGTTGGCGACGAGGTAGGCGGTGAGCGTGTATGTCGCCTCGTCGTTCGAGGCGGCGAGCGACCCGGCGATGTAGGGCAACGCCACGTTGACGATGGTGGTGTCGAGCACCTCCATGAACGCCGCGAGCGTCACTGCGATGGCCACGAGCCAGGGATTGTGGGCGGGCTTCCGGCCATTCGAGGCGTCGCTCATTTGAGCATCACCGTCGGTACGACGCTGACGCCGAGCGGCAGCGGCTCGTCTTTCTTCAGACCAGAGTCGATTACGATCTTTACTGGTACCCGCTGCACGATCTTGATGAAGTTGCCGGTGGCGTTCTCGGCTGGGAAGGCGGAGAACTTCGAGCCCGAGCCTCGCTGGATCGAGTCCACGTGGCCTTGCAGGTCGAGGTCGGGGTAGGCGTCGATGGTGATCTTGACCCGTTGCCCGGGTCGCATGCCGTCGAGCTCGGTCTCCTTGTAGTTGGCCGTGACCCAGACGTCGGTGGTGACCAGCGACATCACCTGCTGGCCGGCGGTGAGGTAATCCCCGGCGTTGACGTTGCGCTTCGTGACCCAGCCGTCCTGAGGCGCGCGCACAGTGCTCCACTCGATGTTCAGGTCGGCCTGCTCGACCTGCGCCCTTGCCTGTTCGGCTTGACCCTTGAGCTGGTCGACCTGCTGCTCGGACTGGCCGATGTTCTGTTGCACCGGCATGGCCTGGACGAGACGCGCCTGCGCCTGCTCGACCTGCGCCTTGGCCTGCTGGTAGTTCGCCGCGGTCGTGTCGACGTCCTGCTGCGTCGTGGCGAGCTTGGGCAGGCTCCTCTGGCGGTCGTAGTTCGCCTGCTGCAGGGCGAGGTTGGCCTTGGCCGAATCGAGATTAGCCTGTGCGAGTTGGAGCGCGGCGGGAAAGTTCTTCCGCGCGATCTCGACGCCGAGCTTCTGGTTGGCGACCTGCGCGTTGCTGGCGTCGAGTTGTCCCTGGGCCCGCTCGCGGCTGAACTTGAATTGCCGAGGGTCTATGCGGAACAGCGGATCGCCCCTGCGCACGAACTGGTTGTCCGTGACGTCCAGGGCGATGACCTGTCCGGCGACCTGCGGGGCGACGTTGACGATGTTGCCGTCGGTGTAGGCGTCGTCGGTGCTGATCTTCCCGCGCGTCGATAGCCAGTAGTACAGGCCGCCGCCGGCCAATAGCAGCAGGACCACCGCGGCGATCCCGATGACGAGCGGCCGGCGTTTCTTCCGGGCGCGCTTGTTGTCCTCGTCATCATCCTTATCCGACCCAGAGTCTTCCCGGTCGTCCTGCCCATTCGCCTTGTTCTGGTCGTCGCCCTTATCGGCGTTGCGCGACCCGTAGCCTTCGCGGTTGTCCTGCCGCTCCGCCTCGTCGCGGTCGCGTTCGGCAGCGGAACGGCGGCTGTGTCGGTCCCCGTCGTCCCGACCCCGACGAACATACCCTCCGTCCTCGTATCCCTGCTTGGAACCATCATCCCGGCGTCGGCGGGACCGGTCCTCGTCGGAGGGGGAGTGGCTTTCCGAACGGCGCCGCCCTGCATCAGCATCCCCGGGACGGCTGTCGTCGTATCGGGACCGGCCGCGTTCCATCGAGCCTACGTCGAGCACGTCCCGTCGATCCGAAGGTCCTCTTGACGGTCCGTACGGCTCGTCCAAGTCGTCTGCGCGCATGTCGGGAAGTCACCCTCTACCCTCGCGCGGCAACCGGCGAGACGGCGCGGACGTTTACGCCATGGTAGCGCGGAGCTAACGAACCGAACGTTTCGTTTCTTTTCTGGAAGTTGGTCTCGATGTCAAGCGAAACACCCGGTTCGGGCAAGCGATCACGGGTTCGTGTTCCGCGTGGCGAGGAGCGGCGCAGCGGAATCGCGGCCGTCGCCGAGCGCGTCTTCCTCAAGCATGGCTTCGCCGAGACGACGATGCGGATGGTGGCGGTCGAGGCAGGTGCCTCAACCGAGACGGTGTATCGCCACTTCGGTTCCAAGGACGAGATGTTCATCGAGGTGGTGGGCAATCGCACCCAGGAACTTCACCAGCGGATCGAGACCGACCTCGAAAGCACGGGGCCGCTCCCGGTTGTCCTGGAATCCGTCGGTATGAGTCTTTACGGGGCGATAATCATGCCGGAAGTGTCGACGCTGGCGTGCATCATCGTCGGCGAGGTTCCCCGCAATCCCGCACTCGGCGAGGCGTTCTACGCGATGGCGCCTGGCCGGACACTCACTAAGCTGACCTCGTACCTGACGGATGCCCGGGCCCGCGGCGACTTCATCGGGGATGACCCGGAGCTCGCCGCGAACATGTTTATCGGGCTGATCATGGGGAAGATTCTGCCGGTTCGCCTCTTCATCCCGCACTTGGACGACTCCAGCCCCGCGCAGGTTGAACGCCACGTCCGGGAGGCGGTGCGAATCTTCCTCAGCGTCTATCATCGCGGTGGGGCCAGAGGCGGCGGGGCGACCTGACCATTTACTCGGGCTTCGCGGCTGCCCTGGCTTCATCTTGCTCATCGGGTAGGGCCTCGCCCTCGTACCTGGCGAAGCCGGCCACACGCGGGCGCGTCATGCGTGGGAACGAGGGCCGCGGAGCCGGACTTGAAGATTGCCGGATCGGGCGTAGGGCGTTCTCCTTCATTGCTACGTCCGCCTGTTTCACAGAACTCCTCCAGGCCATCGTTCCGTCAAGACTGATGCCAGAAATCTTGGTCCCACTTCTTCGTGGGCGTGCCCCCTGCCCGGAACGATATTTCCAGCGACCAGGGAGTTGTCGCCCACCGCCGACAAATATGCGCGAAACAACCGCGGTCGTGAGAGATCCACGCGGCAATGTCCGTTCTGATGCATCCGGCATCGAGAAGCGGACAGGCAACAAACCATTCACCCCAGTCATCTCGACGGGCCTACCGGTGAGACCGACGCTGGCCGAAAGCTGCCGGTCTGCTTCGAGGCGAGGCTGCTGAAATAGCGGACAAGCTCCTATCGACCCAACCCGTTCGCTTACGCGCGTTGTCCGCCGTCAGCGCTCCTGAGACAGATCGAGGGTCTTCACGAACGGAGGATGGCTGGTTCATCGTAGCCCCCAGGAGCGAAGATGAAACAGACGTCCGGGCCGGCGCGGAAGCCGGCAGAAGCCGTGATCAAGGACATCCGCCGCGCCACGCGCCGGCAGTTCTCGGCCGAGGAGAAGATCCGCATTGTGCTGGATGGCCTGCGCGGCGAGGACAGCATCACCGAGCTGTGTCGGCGCGAGGGCATCGCCAGCTCGATGTACTACGGCTGGTCGAAAAAGTTCCTGGAAGCCGGCAAGAAGCGACTGGTCGGCGACACGGCCCGTGCCGCGACCGCCGACGAGGTCCAGGACCTGCGTCGCGAGGCGGGTGCGCTGAAGGAGGTCGTGGCCGATCTCGTCCTGGAAAACCGCCTGCTGAAAAAAAGTATGACCGGGGCTGGGAGCGACGAGGCATGAGGTACCCGGCCTCTGAGAAGCTGGAAATCATCCGGCTGGTCGAGCAATCCCATCTGCCGGTGCGCGCCACCCTGGACAAGCTCGGCGTCACCTGGGCGACGTTCTACCGGTGGTACGACGCTTTCCAGCGTGGCGGCCTCGAGGCATTGGCGGATCGCCCGTCCCGACCCAGCCGGGTCTGGAACCGGTTGCCCGCCGAGGTTCGCGAGCAGATCGTCGCCCTCGCGCTGGAGCAGCCGGAGCTCAGCCCGCGCGAGCTGGCGGTACGCTTCACCGACGAGCGGCGCTACTTCGTCTCGGAGGCGACCGTCTACCGCCTGCTCAAAGCTCAGGACCTGATCACCAGCCCGGCCTACATCGTGATCAAAGCCGCCAACGAGTTCCGCGACAAGACCACCGCGCCAAACCAGCTTTGGCAGACGGACTTCACCTACCTGAAGGTGGTTGGCTGGGGCTGGTACTATGGGATTGCCCCGGTTCGGTGGACGGTTAGGGGGCTTGCTTGATCAAGGCCGGGCTTGACGTGTCTTTTTCGGTTTCGTGCTCGAAGGCAACGGGTAAGCGGTAGCCGAGAGCCGAGTGAAGGCGCAGCGGATTGTAGAAGCCCTCGATGTAGCTGAATACCGCCATCCGGGCCTCGGCCTGAGAGCGGAATCGGCGGCGAGCGAGCAACTCGCATTCGAGGGTGGAGAAGAAGCTCTTGGCCATGGCGTTGTCGTAGGCGTCGCCGACAGAGCCCATCGAGGGGCGCACCCCCGCCTCCCGGCAGCGGTTGCCGAAGGCCAGCGAGGTGTATTGCGACCCCTGGTCCGAGTGGTGGATCACCTCGTGCGGTCGGCGCTGCGCGACGGCCATCTCCAAGGCATCCAGCACCAGCTCCGAGCGGAGGTGATGGGCCATGGCCCACCCGACGATGCGGCGGCTGAAGGCGTCGAGCACCACGGCGAGGTAGAGGAAACCAGAAGCCGTCGGCACATAGGTGATGTCGGCGACCCAGAGCCGGTTCGGTGCCTCGGCCGAGAACACGCGATCGACGAGATCGGGGGCGGGCCTCGCCTCCCGGTCCGGCCGCGTCGTGACGGGGCCGCCGCGCCGGTGGCATGCCCCGACGAGGCCGGCTTCCCGCATCAACCGGGCGATCCGTTTGCGGGAGTGTCGCTCACCTTGCATCCGCAGATCGGCCTGGACGCGCGGCGCGCCATAGGTCTCATGCGAGCCGAGGTGAACGGTGCGGATCCGCTTCAGCAGCGCGGCATCAGCCACCTTCCGCATCGAGGTCGGCCGACCGATCCAGGCATAGTATCCGGCCTTCGATACGCCGAGCGTGCGGGCCATGACGGCGATGGGGAAGTCGGCCCGGTTGGCGCTCATGAACCGGAAGACCCTGATGGCAGAACCCCGGTCTCCCGCGCAAACCAGGCCGTCGCGCGAGAGAGGATATCGCGCTCCAGCTTCAACTGCCGGACCTCCCGCCGGAGCCGGGCGAGCTCGTCACGCTCGGTCGCTGTCAGGCCAGGATCGGCGGGCGGCGGCTTGGCCTCCCGCCGACCTTCACTGCGATCAGCTTCAGCGACCCAGTTCTGAATGGTCTGGCGTGCGGGCTCGAACTCGCGGGCGAGGTCGGTCGGATCCCGGCCGGCACGGACCAGATCGACCATCTGCCGGCGGAACTCAGCGGGGTATGCGGGACGGGTCTTGGGCATCGGAAAATCACCTCACGCGAAAGCGTTCTCGGTGTCCACCGAACCGGGGCAATCCCAGATGGACGTACGCGTCTTTCACGGCCGGTATTTCGTATCGCGGGACGAGGGGCGGTATGCCCGCAAAGCCGGCTGAAGCCGGGATCGTCGACTGGCTGAAGGGCCGGCCGAGCACCTGCCTGCTTCCAACGATGGCCGCCCCCGCAGGCCCTGCCGCTTGTCCCGCGCGATGCCCGATCTCACCTTCGGTGCATGCACAACGAGTACGACGTCATCATCGTGGGCGGAGGCGCTGCCGGGATCGGCGCGGCGCGCCGGCTTACGGCCAACGGCAAAGCGGTGCTGCTGCTTGAGGCGTCAGCGCGCCTTGGCGGCCGCGCCTTCACGCAGGATCTCGCCGGGTATCCGCTCGACCTCGGCTGCGAGTGGCTCCATTCGGGCGACCGCAACGCCTGGGTCAGCATCGCCGAGGCGTCCGGCTTCCCGGTCGACCGAAGCGATCCGCCGTGGGGGAAGGCGCATCCCGGCATCGCCTGGGACGAGGACGAGGAGGAGGCGGCCCGGAAGGCGTTCGGCGAATGGGAGGAGCGGCTCCGGGCGGTCGCGCAGGGCAGCGACCAGGCGAGCGATGCCCTGGAGCCCGGGGGTGAGTGGAACGCCTACGTGCGGGCCATCGCCGGCTTCATGAGCGGGGTCGCGCCCGAACGCATCTCCGCCACCGACTACATGGCCTACGACGATGCCTCCACGGGTCGGAACTGGAACCTGCCGCTCGGCTACGGCACCCTGGTCGCGGCCAGCCTGCCGCCTGCGGCGGCGCTGCGCCTGGCCACTCCCGTCGAGCAGATCGACCTGACGGCCGACGGCGTCGCCGTCTCGACGCGGGCCGGCACCGTTCGCGCCCGAGCCGCCATCCTCACGGTCTCGACCGGGGTCCTGGCCGGCGACGCCATTCGCCTTCCCGCCGGGGTCGACCCCTGGCGCGAGGCGGCCGCCTCACTGCCGCTCGGGCGGAACGAGAAGGTCTTCTTGGAGATCGGGCGCGATGCCGCATTCGAGCCGGCCGCACATGCCTACGGCAACCTGCGCGACCCGAGGTCTGCCTCCTACTCGATCCGACCCAACGGCTGGCCGATCATCGAGGCGTTCCTCGGGGGTGACGGTGCTCGCATTCTGGAGGAGGAGGGCCCGGCCGCCGGCTTCGCGTACGTGTCAGCTCAGTTGGTCGCCCTGTTCGGCAGCGACGTGTCGGCGGCCATCCGGCCGCTGGCGGCGACGTCGTGGAGCCGGATGCAGGCCATCGGCGGCGCGTATAGCTGCGCCTTGCCGGGCCGATCCGATGCGCGGGCACGTTTGGCCCGGCCTTTCGAGGACTGCCTCTTCTTCGCCGGCGAGGCGACGCACCCTTTCGACTTCACAACGGCGCACGGCGCCCACGACAGCGGGCAAAGGGCCGCCAACGAGGCCATGGTGGCGCTTGCGGATAGGCACCGGCTCGGACGGCGGCACAAGCTCGCCGCAGCCGGAGCATGAGGCGTCAGATTGCGACCTAAGCCACGGTGGCGCAGCGCGTCGACCGGCACGGCTTGGGTCGATTCCGGCTCACGGCATCTCGATATGGGTAACTAGGCGACGCTTCGAACAGAGGGGTCGCGCCCCTCGAACGCGTCCGACGGAGCACGTAGTGTCCGCCCACGTTCGAGCATGTTGAGGACGTCCTCCGCGTCCGCGGTCCGGTCACGCCGTCCCCGTCCGGCGAGCAGTCGCAGGCCTCGCGAAAGGGTACGTGCTTCCCAATTCGCGCTCCGCTTGCCCGATGCGCCTCCGGCGAGTTCGGCCAAGTCGCCCGCGAGCGCCTGGCGCAAGCGCCGCTTCCTTCGCTCGATGTCCAGCGGCATGACGAGATGGAGTGCCAGGGCGGCTACTCCGATGCCGACAAGCATGCCGAGGCCCTGATGCGCCAGAGGCGGGCCGAGGGGCGTCAGATGCGTCGGCTGGCTCATCATGAGGAAGAAGTTGTTGAACTCGACGGTGCTCACCGCCGTCAGCCTGAAGGTGAGCCCGGCCGCCGTGACGCAGAGGACCGGCACGAGGGCGAGGAGGAGAACCGTCAGACCGGCCGGGTGCGGCAGCACGAACGCGCGGAACGCCAGGGCGAGGCCGATGCCCGCAAGCACGCCGAGCATGATACGTCGGATCATCGCGGCCCCGAGCTCGTTCGCCGAGAGCAAGGTCACGAACACGCAGGTGCCCAGCAGCATGAGCGAGCCGGCGGCCCAGCCGGTCGCGAGCCACGCGAGGCCTATCGGCAAGACGCAAAGTGTCGTCCGGGTCGCGGCACGCGCCGCCCCCTGCCAATCCAAGGGCGTTTCGAGGCGGGCGGGTCCATTCCCCACGACCGGCGCCCGCTCAAGGTCCCGGAGATCCGCAAGGGCCGCGGTCAGGGCGGCTCGGGTGTCGGCGAGGGGGCCGGCCACGGCTGGTCGGCCATCGGCGGACGCGAGAGGGGTCGACCCGGGAGAGTCCTTATACCGGAATCGAAGGGCGGCTTGATCCAAGAGGGCTTTCAGTTCCGGCGGCGCCTGCGCCTGTACCGGATCGTCGGACCGCGCGAGCGCCCGGGTACGCGAGGCCACGAGGAGGAGCGAGGCCAGGAGGTTGCGCAGGCGTCGCTTGCACCAGCGGGCGCCCGGAGCGCCGTCAAGGACTTCGTCGGTTTCCGCGTCGAGGTCGCCGAGCCGGGCTACGACGGCCAGCAGCGCGCCCTGGTCCGCTGCGCCTAGGGAACCCGTGAGCAGACCTGAGCAGCGCTCCAGAAGCTCGGCGCCCGACCGCCGTGCGCGGTCGAGGAGCGAGCGCCGACCCGAGGGCGGCATCAGCAGGCCGGTGACGGCGGTGGCCGCGAGAACGCCGATGACGGTGCAGGCGATGCGGCCGAAGGCGATGTGCTGGACCGAGGCCGGATGGTCGAAGTCGATCAGGGCGACGATGGCACAGGTATAGCCGGCCAGCACCGCCCCGTAGCTGCGGAAGTGCCGGACGAGGGCGGACATGCCCGCGCAGCACGCAAGCCAAGCCGTCAAGCCGACGAGCGCCGCCGCCGGGTGGGTCGCGAAGGCAGCGAGCAGGCCGATGCCGACCACCGCGCCCGCGGTCGTGCCGACGAGGCGCCAGAGGCACTTCTCGAAGAGCAGCCCTCGGGTCGGCTGCGAGACCGTGAGCACGGTCACGCCGGCCCAGTGCCCGTTCGGCAGGTCGAGCGCAGCCGCAAGGACGATAGCGAGCCACGCCGCGGCCACCGTGGCGAGGCCGAACCGCAGGCGCGGCGGGTCGCGCTCCAGGAAACTCCGGAGGCCGGTCGGGAGCATGGTCGGTGTTTACCCTGGACCCCGGGACCGAGGCGAAGTCGCCGATGTCTTCCGTATCCGCTCGCGTCCGGTCGACCTATGAAGCGGACGCGGGGCGGCCCATGCGCATCCCGCCGGGCCTGCCCCTCGGCGCCTCCCGCTTAGGCGGTGACGACGATCTTGCCGATCTGCTCGTTGCTCTCCATGAAGCGGTGCGCCTCGACGATCTGGTCGAGCGTGAAGGTCTTGGCGACCACCGGCTTCAGCGCGCCCGAGGCAAGCCCCTTCACGATGTAGTCCTTGGCCCTCTCCAAGCGCGCCGGGTCCTTGGTGATCTCGAAGAGCTGGTAGCCGCGCACCGTCAGGTCCTTGCCGAGCAGCGGCATGACCGGCACCGCCAACGGCGTCGTGTCGAGGGCGCCGTACTGGAAGAAGATGCCAAGGTAGCCGAGCGCGTCGAGGATCTTGGCAACCTCCGGGCCGCCGACAGGGTCGAAGGCGACGTTGGCCCCCTTGCCCTCGGTGATGCGGTTCACCTCGGCGACGAGGTCCTGCTCCTCGGTGGCGATGACGTGGGCCGCCCCGTACTTCAGGAGTTCGTCACGCTTGGCGCTCCGACGGGTCAGGGCGACCGGGGTGGCCCCGAGGGCGTTGACGATCTGGATGGCGGCCAAGCCCACGCTGCTGGAGGCGGCGCGGATCAGCACGGTCTGACCGGCCTGTACGTCGGCGATGTCGACGAGCGCCCCGTAGGCGGTCACGAACATCATCCAGGTGGCCGCGGCTTCCTCCCAGGACAGGTTCTCCGGGTGCTTCACCACGCCGAAGGCCGGGGCGTTCACGAGCTCGCCGTGCAGACCGTAGTCACCGAGCATGTAGCAGGGCACGACGCTGACCGCATCGCCGACCGCGAAGCCGGCGACGTCGGGCCCGACGGCTTCGACGGTGCCGGCGGCCTCGTAGCCTAGGATGGCCGGGAAGGTCGGCCGGGTGACGTACTGGCCGGTGCGGAACATGACCTCGGCCCGGTTCAGGCCCATGGCCTTCACCCGGATCTGGACCTCGCCGGCCTTGGGCGCGGGGACCGCGACGTCCTCGACCTTGAGGACCTCGGGACCGCCGGTCTCGTGGAAGCGTACGATGCGGCTCATGGTCGTTCTCCTCGATGGTGTACGCCCCGGGAAGGGCGCGGAAACCTCCCGCCGGGGATGCCCGGCGGGAGGACGTCTGGACGGGAGCCTTCAGGCGGCCTTGATCCAGGCAGGAGCGGCGCTGGTGCCTCAGCCCAGGAAGAAGCCGAAGTGGATGTTGATCTCGCCCAGCGGCTCAAGGAACCAGGCGTTGCTCATGGGACCCGACTCGACGGGCTGGAACCCGCCCTTGGCCACGAGGTCGGACACCGTCTTCTTGGCGGCCTCGTCGTCGCCCGCGACGAAGACCTGCACCGGGTCGCGGCCCTCGCGCGCCTCCGCCGGCAGCAACTGCGCGAAGATCGTGTTGAACGCCTTCACCACCTTCGCCTCGGGCGCGAGCTTCTGGAGTTCCTCGGGGGCCGAGGTGGTGTGCCCGACGCGCAGGTCCTTGTAGTTCTCCGTGATGGGGTTCGAGATGTCGATGAGCACCTTGCCGGCGAAGCCGCCGACCTCACGGACCGCCTCGCCCGCCTGCGGGTAGTTCACCGCGAAGTTCACCACGTCGGCGAGCTTGGCGGCCGCGGCGATGCCGCCGCCCTCGGCGCCCGCCCCGATCTCCTCGGCGAGCTTCGCCGCCTTGGCCGGGTCGCGCGACTCGATGACGACCCGCTCGCCCTTCGAGGCGATCAGCCGGGCGATGCCGGCACCCATGTGCCCGGTTCCGATGACTGCGACGGTCATGACTGCTCTCCTCATTCACGAGCCGGCGCCGCCGGCCTCAACGGGAGGTATGGAACTCGTCCTATCCGTGATAAATCGTGGTTTGATAGCGACACTCGCAACCAATGGTCAGGAATATGGACCGTCTCGCCAGCATGGAGGTGTTCGCCAAGGTCGCCGACCTCGGCTCGTTCGCGGCGGCCGCGGACGCCGCGGACATCTCCGCGGCGATGGTCGGCAAGCACATCCGGCAATTGGAGGAGCACCTGGGTGTGCGCCTGCTGAACAGGACGACCCGCAGGCAGAGCCTGACCGACGCCGGGCGCGACTTCCTCGACCGCACGCGCATCGTGCTGGCGGAACTGGAGGCGGCCGAAGCCATCGCGGCCGACAGCCGGGCGAGGCCACGGGGCGAGTTGCG
>Ga0164297_10005012_pt1 | contig 11542 bp, 14 predicted proteins | sample GEODES058metaG_FD_113539 | JGI IMG/M metagenome (GOLD analysis project Ga0164297, IMG submission 113539) | Dystrophic lake water microbial communities from Trout Bog Lake, Wisconsin, USA - GEODES058 metaG | ecosystem: Environmental > Aquatic > Freshwater > Lake | place: USA: Trout Bog Lake... | reverse complement strand
TCGCAACTGGGCTAGAGCTAACTCAGCAGCCATTCTCCATATTGGATGCGTTGCATGAGCATAGGGAAATAATTTCATTAAGAGCTACACAAAATTTTGACACACATTACCGTCATATTACTGATACCAAGGACACTCAGTTGTTTACTGCGAAGTCCCTTTTTAATTAATGGGTTTTCTCTTTGTTTTAATTTGTGTGGTTTTACTGCTGGGTGCTTTAACCGGTTTAGACGGTTTCTTGGGTTGCGCTGAAGCCTTTCTAACTGTGGAGCTAATTGCCCCTTCTTTTTTCCCGTGTAAGTGCTGATTGTTTCGAGCATGCTTTTGCATTTCTTGAACAGTCTTTTGTGCGATATGTTGAAACTGTTCGCCTAATGAATTCCACCACTCTGCAGGATCAACTGCTGCAGAAGATTTAGTATCTGAAGATTTGGATTTTGGTCCAGTAGAACTTTGAGTAGCCGCTTCGTCATCGGATCTATCTGGATTTGTAAAGCTGTATTTACGTTTCCCGGTCTTTGAAGATTGACTCTCCTTGGAGCTCTCGCTCATACTATGTTGCCATGCATTTACATTTGCTTTTAAAGAATCTGATAGATCGTTCATACTGAAATTCATACCTCTTAGCGTTGAGAGCGTCATTTTCTGAACTTCTAAAGCTTGAATCGTGGCACCTATGGCTTTTGTATTCTGATCTAACCAAAACTGAACTGTTTTTAATTCTTGAATTTTTTTATCCAACTCCTTAGGATCCAAAGTGGGTGCTATCCAACTTGATGCAGACGATAGTCCACCACTTGAATGCGATTTTCCAATATTTTTTAGGAACTCAAAACCAGGCACTAACTTTTCAAAGTCAAAAGAGGGAGTAGAGCTCATATTTACCTATAAATTTAATTAATTAGATTACTTTTGAGTCATTAAAGCTACGTGCTTTAACCCCACCTGCTGCACATCTGCTATTAGCTTAGCAACACGCTCATATCGTACATCTTTATCGGCAAAAAGGTTTACATCAGTTTGTAGACTTCTTTTAGACTCAGCTTGAAGTTTTTGCATAATATCTTCATCATTAATAGCAATCTCGTTCCAGTAGTACCCCCCCTTGGCATCAACGCTCAGGCGAATGGGACTATTTTCTGGCGTATAGGGCTTGCTGCTCGTTTTTGGCAAATCGATTTGGACAGCATTTTTCATCAAAGGCACTGTGATCATAAAAATGATCAGTAATACGAGCATTACATCTACTAGAGGCGTTACATTTATTTCGCTCAAAACCTCTGGGTTGTCTTTAATTTCAAACGCCATTATTTAGTCCTTGAATTTTTTTCAATTCTTGCACCTGTGATTTGCAAAGCATGTAAATCGTGAGCAAACTGACTCAACTTTGCAGACATCGCTTTATGGCTTCTAAGAAGGATGTTATATCCAAGTACTGCTGGAATTGCAACCGCTAAACCCAACGCAGTCATAATAAGGGACTCGCCGACAGGGCCTGCTACTTGATCCAAAGTAGCTTGGCCCACTGAGCCCATATTAATCAAAGCATGATAAATGCCCCAAACAGTTCCAAACAGTCCAACGAAGGGGGCCGTAGAGCCAACGGAGGCCAACACGGACAGACCCGTTTGCATTTTGGAGCCTGACTCGTCCAATGTCCTTTGCAAATTCCTCGTGATCCACTCACTCAATCCTAGCGAATGTTGAATTTGATTTGCGACTGCTTGGTCTTGAAAGTGTCTAAGCGCAGAATCAGCTTGTTTAGCTAACGCATAAAAAAAATTATTATCAGTAGTTCCATCAAAACAGTGTATACCGTCTTGAATTGAGGCGTTTTGCCAAAATTCATCAACTATCTTAGAGTTTTTTGTGTAATGATAGTTCTGTATATTTTTATTAATAATTATGTACCACGACACTATTGACATAGTGAGCAATAGCAATAAAACTGAACGGGTCACCCAATCCCCAATTAACCATATGCTGATTAAACCGACCTGCGAATCCATTGCGCTTCCTTAATTTATTTTAAATATCACGGGGACATCTAACCACATTGCCTCAGGCACCCCAGCCCTAGTTCCAGGCACAAACCGCCACTCTTTGACGGCTTCCAAAGCAGCACGGTCTAAACGATCAAACCCGCTAGATATACCTAATTCAATTTTTTGAGGTATTCCGTCTATTCCAATAAACACACGAACTACAACCTTTCCTTGCTCCTCAAGTCGAAGGCTTGCCGAGGGGTATCGTGGTTTAGGATTATTTAAATAATCCGCCCTTGAGTTTGGTAACTCAATACCCGAGGATAGCGTGTTTTGATTGTGTTTTGAATTGCTATTCGTTAGAGATTGAACATTATCAACCGCGGTGGAAGAACCCAAGATAGCCGCAGAGGGATCTGTCAATCGAGAATCCGATTTCATATGTGGTCGATCAATTGAAGTAGTATCTTGTGAAAGTCTACCTTGCGGGGTCAAGGGTGTAGCTTTTGTTTTTTTAGAGTTATTAGCGCCTTTATCCTCTGTTGGTGCCATCTTAAGCATTTGAGGCGCCTGCAGATCAAGAATTGCAATCATCGTATTGATATTCTGTGAAGATTGGGTCAGAGTGTTCGTCATTGACGACTGCAAAATCCAAAAAATTGCTGCATGCAGTATCAATACTAAGGTCAAAACACCTGAATTAATCGGAATTAAATCGGAAAAGTTCTGTAAGCGGTTGAGAGAGGTATTCACGTTCACAATAGGTAATTGAAATATACTTTGCTTATTTGATAAAGTGGCTTAGTGCATCACAACGTATTTCAATGCATTACGCCAGTCTTGTTAATTAAGAATTATGTAATGTGTTCTCGAAATTGTATAGATTTTGACTCGGATCGAAACTAGCTATACCCCCTACACCTTAAATTCTCATACTGAATATGCAAAGCTTATTTCATTTCTCATTTAATGTTCCCGACCTTGATGAAGCACGATCTTTTTACTCCGGAGTACTTGGCTGTAAAGAAGGCAGATCAGCCGAGACTTGGGTTGATTTTGATTTTTTTAACCATCAACTATCTCTTCATTTAGGTGTGCCTTTTAAGACAGAGTGCACTGGCTTGGTTGGAGATACTAAGGTACCAATGCCTCATTTTGGACTCATTACGTTGACGCCTCTATGGCATGAACTCGCAAAACGACTTAAAGATAAAGGCGTCAATTTTCTAATCCATCCTCACCTGCGGTTTGAGGGTCAACCCGGGGAACAGTGGACCATGTTTTTCTTGGACCCTTTTGGCAATCCAATTGAGGTAAAGGGATTTGATTCGTTTGGGAAAATCTACTGAGAATAGAAAGAAAGTTTTAGCAACTTAAGAAATTTTTTCTTGTTTTAATCGATTTTTTGCTTTTCCTCTGATTTGTCTTGCAAAGCAGGCTCCTCTGATACCCCCTTAGGTTCTGGGTCTTCTAATGGGGCGATTCGCTGATCTATTGCGCCAAAGACACTATAACCATCTAATCCTTTCATCTCGATGCGAACAGTATCACCATACTTCATAAATTCGGTACTCGCCGCACCATCTAAAATTATCTCCATCGCTCTTTTCTCTGCAATACAGCTATAACCTTTAGGCCAGTCTTTTTTCCCGTTCTTTTCCTGTGCTTTATTGCTAATAGTTCCACTTCCAAAGACTGAGCCTGCACGTATATTCCTGGTTTTAGCTGCGTGAGCTATAAGCTCTCCAAACCCAAACGTCATATCTTTGCCGGACTCACACATTCCTACCCTTCGTCCGTTCCAATTACATGTTAGAGTTAAATGCACTCTACCCTTACTCCATGCGTCTCCTAATTCATCAACCGTAACAGCTACGGGTGAAAAAGCGGTAGCTGGCTTACTTTGGAAAAAACCAAACCCTTTAGCCATCTCATGAGGAATTAAGTTTCTCAATGAAACATCATTTGCCAACATAACCAACCGCACTGATGAAATAGCATCTATTGCATCTGTCTGCATAGGAACATCAGACGTAATTACTGCTAACTCACCTTCAAAATCTATACCGTAATCCTCATTTGGACAACGGATAGGATCAGTTGGACCTAAAAAATCATCACTTCCACCTTGATAGATTAAGGGTTCATCATAAAAACTTGCGGGTACTTCGGCTCCTCTTGCCGCCCTCACAAGCTCCACATGATTTAAATACGCAGAACCATCTGCCCACTGGTAAGCGCGAGGCAAAGGGGCCATACACATCTTTGAATCGAAAGCAAACGCGTGTCTCGCTCGCCCATTATTCAAAGTTTGGTAAAGATCCTCGAGTTGGGGGGAGATAAAGTTCCAATCATCAAGGAGTTGTTGCATTTTTGATGCAATATGCGACGCATAATGGGCTTGTGAAAGGTCTTTGGAGACAACAACTAATTGACCATCTCTGGTACCGTCTTTATACGTGGCTAACTTCATATTTATTATTTAGAAATCTATTTGTTGGATTATGCCTAAAGGGGCGGCTTTTCTGATAGCAGGTTTACAAATGTTGTGTCATTTTAGCCGTAGCCAGAGTCGTTGATTTTTTAAGTCTAAGCCTAATTCAAGTCAAGTGATAGATTAGTTTTAATCTTTTTAAATTACTCTGTTTAAATGAATTTCTTAATCTTTCTATAGAATGAATGACAATGCCAGTTTGAGTTGACCGTAAATAATCCAGGACTATTATTTTGCTTATGATTTTTTCAAGGACAATGACTCTTGGTTATTATTTACATTTAGTAGCTTTATTATTTTTGTCCTTTTCTACTCGTGCGCAGATTAATGATATCCCGCGTAATCAAGATACCACTTCCTTTGTTAGCGTCTTTCCTGCTTCTGCACTAAATTGGCAACAACAAGAATCTGTGCACCTTCACTACGATCTAAACGGCCAATCTCATCACATACCGTATAGTTTGCCTGCTGACATCATATGGCAGTCGTCGGGGAGTCGTTACAAGGCAAAATTTGAAATTACTCACTTTTTATTGGGCTCACGTACTCAACTCAGTGAGGGAGATATTCTCCTTAGTACCGGAATTTCGCCAAACCGTTTTACAGACAAAATAAGAACAGAGGATCAAGTAATTTTTAACCGTTCAAGCAACCAATTAGAGTTTTCGAATAAGCCTGGTACAGAAAATTTAGAACCCACTGCTCAGGATCAGCTTAGTGTAACTTTTCAATTAGGATTTTGGATAGCCAAGAGTTTGGGCCAACTCGCACCTGGTGCGAAGACTTCGATTCAATTGATTTCAAAGAAAAATTCAGAAAAAAGGGAGTTTCAGTTCATAGGCTCTGAATCTTTAACTTTGCCTATCGGTAGTGTCGACACCTTTAAGATCATACGCCTGCCCCGCTCAAATGACGATCAACGTGCTACGATTTGGCTACTTAAAAACCGAGGGCTTACTTTGTGTAGACTTCTACTTGAAGAGCAAAATGGGGAATTCGTAGATCAAAAATTAGCTCGAGTTGAGTTTATTTCACCCTTGAAATAAACTTAAAAACCTCCATATCAATGATATAGAATGAAATATCAACAATTCCATCCACCTATGAATACTCTTTACGATTCTGAATATTTTGTAGTTGTGCATATGATGACCTCTATGCAAGAGGATGAATTGCAAGATTCAAATACTCCACAACTTACGCGACATGGTTTTGAAATTGTAGATAAACGCTCGGGCAAGGAAGTTTATTTAGAAGGGGGCTGGGCCGAGCTTTTTCAACAACATATTTCTGCTTGGCATATAAATGCCCCGACTCAAGATGAGGTGGAAGACACGTTATCGCGTTTCGCGGAACTGGCTCAAACAACTGTTACTCTACACTAACGTTCCTGAACTCTTGCCAACCTTTGATCAATAGCAGGTCTGGGTCTTAATTATGAAATTTCAAAAAATTACCAAAGCAGTATTTCCTGTTGCAGGTCTTGGCACAAGGTTTTTACCTGCAACCAAAGCCTCTCCTAAAGAGATGCTTGCAGTTGTGGATAAACCCCTAATTCAGTACGCAGTTGAGGAAGCTTATGCTGCAGGAATTAGAGAAATGATCTTTGTGACGGGCCGAAACAAACGAGCAATTGAGGATCACTTTGACACAGCCTACGAACTTGAAAGCGAACTAGAAGCGAATGGTAAAAAAGCTCTCTTAGAGCTTGTCCACTCAATCAAACCCGATGATATGGATTGCTTTTATGTCAGGCAACCCAAGTCCCTTGGTTTAGGACACGCTGTTTTATGCGCTGAGAAATTAATTAACGAAGAACCGTTTGCGGTATTGCTAGCTGATGATTTGATGGTCGGTGCTACACCCATCTTAAAACAAATGACCGAGCTTCACGCCAAATATCAATGCAGTATTTTGGCAGTCCAGGAAGTTCCTAAAGAAGATACACAGCGCTACGGCATTGTGAAGGGCAAACACCACGCAGAGCGTTTACTAGACATATCCGATTTCGTTGAGAAACCAAAGCCAGAAGTTGCGCCAAGTAATTTGGCTGTGGCTGGTCGCTATATCCTCAGTCCTTCCGTGTTTGAACACATCAGGCAACAACCAAAAGGAGCTGGTGGTGAAATCCAGTTAACGGACGGAATTGCCGCACTTATTGGAAAAGAAAAGGTCTTAGCCTACAGCTACATGGGCGAGAGATATGACTGCGGAAGTAAACTAGGATTGCTCCAAGCAACTGTTGATCTGGGGTTGGCCCATCCAGAGTTAGGTCCACAGTTTAAAACATGGCTTTCTTCTAGGGCTTAACCTTAAAGCAAGCAAAGTTTCAATCAAAGAGCTCTGCTTGGTGAAGCGTTGGAGCCGACTCGTCTTTGGCTGATAAGACGGGAGTTAATGCGTTAGGCCATTCAATTTTCAACGCTGGATCGTTCCAGATCAAACTTCTTTCATGCTCTGGATACCAGTAGTCGGTTGTTTTATACAAAAACTCGGCTGAATCACTAAGAACCATAAATCCATGCGCAAAGCCTGGCGGTATCCATACCTGTCGATGATTTTCAGCGGAAAGTCTCGCTCCCATCCACTGACCAAACGTCTTAGAGCTTTTGCGAATATCAACGGCAACATCAAAAACTTCTCCAGCCACTACACGTACCAATTTTCCCTGCGGATGTTTGATCTGGTAATGCAAACCTCTTAGAACCCCCTTGGCAGATTTAGAGTGATTGTCTTGTACAAATTCCGCCTTTACCCCGACAGCATTCTCAAAATCTTTAGCATTAAAGCTTTCATAGAAAAAGCCTCGGGCATCGCCGAAAACTCTAGGTTCCAAAATTTTTACATCTGGTAGTGCTGTTTCAATAATATTAAAAGGCATATTTTCACACTAAGTTTTGCAAGTATTGGCCGTAACTATTTTTTGCAATTGGCTTTGCAAGTCGTAAAAGTTGCTCAGTACTAATCCACTTGGAACGCCAAGCGATTTCCTCTGGACAAGCAACCATCAATCCTTGGCGTCGTTGGATGGTTGCAATAAACTGCGCTGCGTCCAATAACGAATCGTGTGTACCAGTATCAAGCCAGGCAAAACCACGCCCCATCATCTCAACGCTTAATTGCCCTTTGTTTAAATAGTATTTATTGACATCCGTTATTTCAAGCTCCCCTCTTGGAGAAGGACTTATAGAGGCGGCTATATCGCATACTTGGGTGTCATAGAAATAAAGTCCCGTTACGGCGTAATTTGACTTAGGCTTTGAAGGTTTTTCTTCAATGGAGATTGCTTTTTTATGAGCGTCAAACTCCACTACTCCGTAGCGCTCGGGGTCTTGAACGTGGTAAGCAAATACACAGGCGCCTTGCTCTAGGTCATTCGCTTGTTGTAACTGGTTAACCAACTCATGGCCGTAGAATATGTTGTCCCCAAGCACCAATGCACTAGGACTGCTTCCAACAAACTTACGACCAATGATGAACGCCTGGGCCAAACCGTCTGGCGTTGGTTGAACCGCATACTCGATATTCATTCCCCACTGGGATCCATCTTTTAAAAGCTCTTCAAATCTTGGTGTGTCTTGGGGAGTTGAAATGATAAGAACTTCTTTAATTCCTGCGAGCATTAATGTCGCCAAAGGGTAATAAACCATTGGCTTATCGTAAATAGGCATCAACTGTTTAGATACCGCAAGAGTTACCGGGTAAAGACGCGTTCCAGACCCACCAGCTAAGATAATTCCTTTGCGTGCACTCATAAATTAATTAATTCTTTTAAATGGTTGAAGACTTTGGGGTTTGGTGAATAAACAAGTTCAGTTTTTATCAAGTTCTTTGTTATTCACGATCTTTGCCAATTCCTGATCTACCCCCTCTCTCCAATCTGGGAGTTGAATATCAAAAGTTTCACATGCTTTTTTAGTGTTTAGTCTTGAATTTAACGGCCTTGGTGCGAGTTGAGGATACTCTCTTGAAGGTATTGATAATATTTTAGAGGCTTGCAGAACAAATTTATCGCCCATTCCCATTTGTACAGCACTAGAGATTACGTACTGTGCATATTCATGCCAGTTTGTCTCTCCACCGGCAGTTAAATTAAACAGGCCCCAGCTCTGTTTTTGTTTATCTGCGCGGATGACTGGTTCATGCTTTTCATTTATAACTGCGTTTTTCTTGAGCGCAGCCAATGTAGCACTTACCAATAATGCTGTACTCGTTGGAGCGCCCCACTGATCACTGATTACTTTGAGTTCTTCTTTAGTTTTTGCCAGCTTTAAAATTGTTTTTAGAAAATTATTGCCATGAGCACTAAAAACCCATGAGGTTCTAAAAATTAAATGACGTGCGCAGTAATCCTTTACGCCTTGCTCGCCAAGTTGCTTTGTAGAGCCATAAACTGAAAGCGGACTACAGGTATCAAGTTCCTCATAGGGTTCTTTTTTTAATCCGTCGAACACATAATCAGTTGAGTAATGTACAAGGACTGCTCCTACCGATTCAGCTGCTTTGGCCATTACCGTTGGAGCCTGAGCGTTGATAAGCCGAGCTATCTCAGGCTCGCTTTGAGCTTGATCCACCGCCGTGTAAGCACTGGTGTTAATGATCAAATTAGGCTTGAATTTTTCAATCAATACTTGAATTTTCTCGCTGCTACTTAAATCACATTCGTTTCGCCCAACCGCTAGAAGCTCTGAACAAGCAAGAATTGAGGGAATAAATTCCCGGCCAAGTTGCCCGTCTTTCCCGAAAAGTAGCGTTTTCATTTGCTAATTATGCGTATTTAAGCCGCACCTACATATTGCTTTTCAACCCATTCCCTATAAGCTCCAGATGTCACGTTCTGTGTCCACTGTGTGTTTGCTAAGTACCACGCTACAGTTTTGGCCATGCCTGATTCAAAAGTTTCAGCAGGGCGCCATCCCAGTTCTCGTTCAATTTTTCCTGCGTCCATAGCGTAGCGCCGGTCATGTCCTGGGCGATCAGCAACAAACGTAATTTGCTCCTTATAAGAATGACCGTCCCCCCTAGGTTTATGTGTGTCTAAGAGATCGCAAATTGTATGTACGACCTCAAGATTGGCTTTTTCGTTACAACCCCCTACGTTATAGGTTTCGCCTATTTGACCTCTCTGTAGTACGCAACGTATAGCTGAGCAATGATCACTTACGTACAACCAGTCCCTAATTTGTTGTCCATCTCCGTAAATGGGCAACGGTCTGCCTTGCAATGCATTATGAATTACCAAGGGGATGAGTTTCTCAGGAAAATGATAGGGACCGTAGTTGTTGCTGCAATTGGTTGTCAAAACAGGCAGTCCGTATGTATGCAGCCAAGCGCGGACTAAATGATCACTCGCAGCCTTACTCGCTGAATACGGGCTATTTGGCTCATAGGGATGAGACTCAGTAAATGCAGGCTCCTCCTTACTTAGACTGCCAAACACCTCGTCCGTAGAAACATGCAAAAACCGAAAATTATCCTTGATTGCACCATTTAAAGTGCCCCAATATTTGCGAGAACATTCAAGCAGGTTAAATGTACCAATAATATTTGTATTAATAAAATCACTTGGCCCATGTATAGAGCGGTCGACATGGCTTTCAGCTGCAAAGTTAACCACCGCCCGGACGCTGTGTTTAGTTAATAATTCACTTACAAGCTCTGAGTCACCAATATCACCCCTCACGAAAATGTGATTAGAGTTGCCCTCTAAGCTTTTTAAGTTCTCTAAATTGCCAGCATAAGTTAACTTATCTAAATTCAAAATAGGCTCTTGGCTGGTTGCAAACCAATCAAGTACAAAATTTGAGCCTATAAAGCCAGCTCCGCCTGTAACTAAGATCATTGTTTAGTGGTTTATTGATTAAAGAATTCAGCTCGTTTTAAGTTACGCAGTACTCGCTTTAAACTTATCCATTTTAATAGTTTTTATTACTTTTGTTAACTCTTTCTTGCTCACTGCTTTGCCAATGCCAAGCATCTTTGCACATTTGCTCTAAATCTTGCGAGGCGCTCCATCCAAGTAGCTCCCTTGAGAGTGTCGGATCTGCATAACACTTCGCAACATCCCCACTTCTCCTTGGTGCAATTTGGTACGGTATTTTTTGCCCGCTTGCTTTTTCAAATGCGGCGATCATCTCTAAAACTGAATAACCCCTGCCAGTTCCAAGATTAACAGTAATCATATCGCTGTGTAGCTCAAGATAGCGAAGTGCAGCCAAATGCCCCTGAGCCAAATCAAGAACATGTATGTAGTCTCTAACACCCGTTCCATCGGGCGTGTCGTAATCATTACCCCAGACATTGAGATGAGGTCGCCGCCCCGTTGCTACTTGGGCGACGTAAGGCATCAAATTATTGGGTATGCCAAGTGGATCCTCTCCTATTAGTCCGGACCCATGAGCGCCGACAGGGTTGAAATACCGCAATCTAGCTATTTTCCATTGATCATCCGCTTTATAAAGATCCTCCAAAATTTCTTCAATCATCAACTTTGTCCGCCCGTAGGGATTGGTCGCGGATGTGGGAAAGTCCTCTTTGATTGGTACTTTATGAGGGTCTCCATACACTGTAGCGCTTGAGGAAAAAACAATAGATTTGGGACCGCTTTTTTGCATTGCATTTAATAATGCAACCGTTCCTCCCACATTATTTTCATAATAATTGAGGGGCTCTTGGTTAGACTCACCCACGGCCTTTAACCCTGCAAAATGAATCACGGCTTGATAGGTATTCGCTTGAAATACTTGATCCAAGAAAGCACAGTCTCTTATGTCGCCTTTAATAAATTCAGGCTTAGAGGGACACAATGTCCGTAATCGCGTTAAAACTTCGGGACGACTATTGCACAGGTTGTCCAAAATTGTCACAGCGTAACCCGCCTCAGTCAAAGCCACACAGGTGTGGGACCCAATATACCCCGCTCCACCGGTTACTAAAATTCGTTTCATGAGATTTGTGCCGTTCAGTCTATTTCTTTAAAATTATCGTCCTTATTGAACCCCAAATAAGAGCTCAAGCAGATTTTTGCGTCTAAATCTACAATTGGGGATATGAATACATATAT
>Ga0164297_10005011_pt1 | contig 11542 bp, 10 predicted proteins | sample GEODES058metaG_FD_113539 | JGI IMG/M metagenome (GOLD analysis project Ga0164297, IMG submission 113539) | Dystrophic lake water microbial communities from Trout Bog Lake, Wisconsin, USA - GEODES058 metaG | ecosystem: Environmental > Aquatic > Freshwater > Lake | place: USA: Trout Bog Lake... | reverse complement strand
GATTCCTGCTGGTGGCATCGTCGCCGCTGACGCGGTCGAGCTACCACGCCGGCGACGACTTCGCGAAGATGAAGGCGGCGCGCGACGCGAAGATCGCCCAGAGAGCCCATGCCGCGCCACGCTGAGACGCGACGGCTCCCCTACACGCCGGAGCAGATGTTCGATCTGGTGGCGGACGTCGGCCGCTATGCCGAGTTCTTGCCTTGGGTGACGGCCGTGCGGATCCGGTCGAACGGTGCGACGGAGATGGTCGCGGACCTGATCGTCGGGTTCAAGGGCCTGCGGGAGACCTTTACGTCGAAGGTGCAGAAGGTCCGGCCAATGAGTATCCATGTCGATTACCTCGACGGGCCGCTCAAATATCTGACCAACGACTGGACGTTTCGGCCGGCACCGGGGGGGTGCGAGGTCGATTTCGCGGTGGATTTCGCGTTCAAGAACAGGATGTTCGAAATGCTCGCCGGGCAAGTGTTCGGCCAAGCGCTCCGCAAGATGATCGGCGCGTTCGAAGACCGCGCCGCGGCGCTTTATTCGCCGTCGGTCGACCGCGGCATCAACAGTTCGAGCGCACAAAGCGCGGCCTGAAGCCGTACCCCGCCGCGCCCCAGGTCGCCGAAATCCTTGCGGTCGGCGACGACATCCGACGGATCGGCGTCACGCTCGGCCCGGGCGAACACGACCGTCCCGACCGGCTTCTTCTTGCTGCCGCCGCCCGGCCCGGCGACCCCGGTGATCGCGACCGCGATATCGGCGTGCGTCGCCTCCAGCGCCCCCTGCGCCATCGACCAGGCGGTCGCGATGGAGACGGCGCCGAACGTATCGAGCACGTCGTTGCTCACCTTGAGCAACTCATGTTTCGACTCGTTCGAATACGTAACGAGCCCGCCCAACAGCACCTCGGACGACCCCGGGATTTCGGTGATGGCGGCCGCGACCAGCCCGCCGGTGCAACTCTCCGCAAGCGCGAACCGGCGGCCGAGCGCGCGGTTCGCCTCGACCACGCGCCGCGCGGCGTCGACGAGTTCGGCGGGAAGGATGGTGTCGGTCACCGACGCCCAGGAGCCACCGGCGCAGGCACCGCGGGGCAGATAGAGAAGGGACTCTTGCCGTCCTTCGACGCGCTCGTCGCAGCGAAGGCCGCCAGTCCCGCGACATTGGCGGGCGGCAGGGGCGCTGCGTAGGTCAGGACGCGGTCGATCGCCACGCAGTCGGCCGGCTTGAGCTTCTCCGATGCCATTGCGCCGACCATCGGCCCGATCATCGGCTTCAATGCCGCTGGGTCGAGGCCCTTCATGTCCGGTCCGGCCATCTTGCCGATCGCCGGCAAGGCTTGCGGCCAGGCACCAGCAGCTGCGGTGTCATAGGGCGCGATGAAGGCGGTCAGGCCGCCGCGCAACGTGGCCGTTTCCGGCAGCGATGCCGTACATTTGGCGGCGACGGCACGTAGCGCGTCGGGCGCCACCGCCAGGAACACGCTTTGCGTCTCCGCTTCGGTCAGACACGTCTTCGTTTCTGCCGCCTGCGCCGCCGTCGCGATCATCCCCGCCCACAGCGCGATCGTCGCGCCGACCATCTTCCTCATCGTACGCCCCTTACACCCTGGCGGTCACAATCGCCTGTGCCGCAATCCCTTCGCCGCGCCCGGTAAAGCCAAGCCGTTCGGTGGTCGTGGCCTTGACGCTAATTTGGTCGCGCGCAAGCCCCAACAGCGCAGCGACGCGATCCCGAATCGGTTCACGCCACGGCCCGATCTTAGGCGCCTCGCACATGATGGTCAGGTCGACGAAGTCGATCATGCCCCCGGCGGCGGCGACCAGCGCCGCCGCGTGCTGCAGGAATTGTCCCGATTCCGCCCCTCGCCACTGCGGATCGCTGGGGGGAAAGTGCGTGCCGATATCCCCCGCTGCGATCGTCCCCAACACCGCGTCGGTGATCGCGTGCAAGGCGACGTCGGCATCGCTGTGCCCCGACAGACCTTTGTCGTGCGGGATCAGCACGCCGCCCAGCCACAATTCCTCGCCCACGACGAGCCGGTGGACATCGAATCCCATTGCCGTCCGCACGCGCATGCCGCCTCCCATTCGCACCTCGGCTAGCGCAAGGTCGCCGGGATAGGTAATCTTGTCGAGCAATGGATCGCCCGCGACCGTCGCGACCGCATGGCCGGCGCGGCGCAGGATCTGCGCATCGTCGGTCGCTTCCTCGCTCGCTGGCCAAGTACGATGCGCCGCCAGGATAGCCGCGAAGTCGAAGGCTTGCGGCGTCTGGACGCGGACGAGCGTCGCGCGATCGACCGTATCGCCCAAGCCATCGCCACCGACCGCCAGCGTGTCGGCAACCGGCACCACCGGAACCGCACCTGCGCTGCGATCGAGGGCGCCCAGCAGGCGATCGATCACCGATGCCGGGACGATCGGCCGTGCTGCATCGTGGATCAACACGCGTCCGGCATTGCCGATCGCCTCCAGCCCGTTGCACACCGAGTCACGCCGCGCCGCGCCACCGACGACGATCTCGCCAACTGCCGTCTGCCCCTCACCAAGCACGGTGATTACGCGACCGACGCCAGGATGCGCCGCAAACGCCCGCCGCGCATGCTCGACCAAGGGAACGCCGGCCAACAATTGGAACTGCTTGGGCACGCCGCCGCCAGCACGCTCGCCTTTGCCGGCGGCGACGATCAACGCAACGGTGTCCGAATGTGCCATCCCGCGCGCCTAGCGAACCCTTACGAACCTTGCCAGCGCCAACCCGATCCTGTACGCGCTGCCTGATTTTTAGGCACATGAGCAAACTCGCCCCCATCCAGGTCGGTCCGGTCAGGATCGAGACCCCCGTGATCCTCGCGCCGATGACCGGCGTGAGCGACTTGCCGTTTCGTCGTCTCGTCCGGCGCTTCGGCTCGGGGCTCAACGTGACCGAGATGATCGCGAGTCAGGCCGCGATCCGCGAAACGCGCCAGTCGATCCAGAAGGCGATGTGGGACGCGATTGAAGAGCCTGTGTCGATGCAACTCGTCGGTTGCACGCCGTATGAGATGGGGGAGGCGGCCAAGCTCGCCGAAGACAAGGGCGCGGCGATCGTCGATATCAACATGGGGTGCCCGGTCCGCAAGGTGACCAACGGCGATGCCGGATCGGCGCTGATGCGCGACCTGAAGCTCGCGGCCGCCATCGTCGATGCCTGCGTCAAAGCGGTGAAGGCGCCGGTTACGCTCAAGATGCGGATGGGCTGGGATCATGCGAGCCTGAATGCGCCCGAACTCGCACGCATCGCGCAGGATCTGGGCTGTCTGATGGTTACCGTCCATGGCCGGACGCGCAACCAGATGTACAAGGGCGAGGCCGATTGGGCGTTCGTCCGATCGGTCAAGGACGCGGTGAGCATTCCGGTCATCGTCAACGGCGACATCTGTTCGCCGGCGGAAGCGGACGTTGCGCTGGCGCAATCCGGCGCCGACGGCGTCATGATCGGGCGGGGCTCCTATGGGCGGCCGTGGCTGCTCAATCAGGTGATGGCGCACCTGTCGTCCGGCCGGACCATCGACGATCCCACGGTCGGCGAACAATATGACGTCATTGCAAGGCATTACGAACAAATGCTGACGCATTACGGCAACGAAGTCGGCGTCAATATGATGCGCAAGCATATCGGCTGGTACACCAAGGGGCTCGACGGCTCGGCGGCGTTCCGCAACACCGTGAACCAGGAAGCCGACCCCAATCGCGTCAAGGCGATGCTGGCCGAATTTTATGCCCCGTGGCGAACCCGCGCTGCTGCCTGAGGCGTTGACCGCGCCGACCTTTGCGGAACTGTTCGCCGGGCTGCCGATCGCAACCCTGGTGGTCGATCCGGACGGTCTTATCCGCAACGCAAACGGCGAATGCGAATTGCTGCTCAACTTGTCCGAGCGCGCGATGCGGGGACTGCCACTGGCGAGCGTATTGACGCCACCGCCAGGCGTAAGCGACGACGAGGGCCGGGCGGTGTCGGCTTTCGATGTCGATATCGGCACCGACCGGACGGGTCGGCTGCGCGTCGATTATTACGAAACCGCCGTGGCGGATCGCCCGGGTTGGCGCGTGGTTGCGCTGCATTCGTCCGGTGGCTCGCGCCGAGTCGGCCAATCCGCCGAACGTGGCGGTGCCCGCGCGGCGATCGGCGCGGCGGCGATGCTGGCCCATGAAATCAAGAACCCACTATCGGGCATCCGCGGCGCCGCACAGTTGCTGGCGGGCGAGGGGGCGGGCGAGGAATTGACCTCGTTGATCACCACCGAGGTCGACCGCATCGCCGCGCTGATCGACAAGATGCAGGACTTTACCGATCGCCGCCCGCTGATGACGACGCCGGCAAACATCTACCCGCTGCTCGACCATGCCCGTCGCGTCGCCCAGACCGGATTTGCCCGCGACATCAGCATCGAGGAAAGCTTCGATCCGTCGCTCCCACGCGTGCTGATCGACAATGACGCGCTGCTGCAGATCCTGATCAACCTGTTGAAAAACGCCGCCGAAGCGCTGGGTGACGTCAAGACACCACGTATCCTGTTGAGCACGGCTTACCGCCACGGGTTGGCGGTCGATGCCGGACCAGGCCAGCCGCGGCGCCGCTTGCCGATCGAATTGTGCGTCATGGACAATGGCCCCGGCGCGCCGTCCGAAATCGCCGACCATCTGTTCAATCCGTTCGTGTCCGGAAAGCCCGAGGGTCAGGGGCTGGGGCTTGCCCTGGTCGACAAGCTTGTCCGCGACATGGGCGGCGTGGTGCAATATTCGCGCGAGGGGGCGCCGGAGATGACCGTTTTCCGTATCCTGCTGGCGAGGGGCGAATGACCCGTACCGGCAATATCCTGGTGCTCGACGACGACGCGGCGATCCGTACCGTCGTGTCGCATGCGCTGCGCCGGGCCGGGCATCGCGTGACGGCCACGGCCAGCATCGCCGACTTCGACCGGGAGTTGCGGACCGCCATGCCCGACGTCGTGGTGAGCGACGTCGTGCTGCCCGACGGCAACGGGCTCGAAATGGTCGCCGGACTGGCCGAGGCCTATCCGCATTTGCCGGTCATCGTGCTGTCGGCACAGAACACGCTGACCACGGCGGTGCGCGCGACCGAGGTCGGCGCTTACGAATATCTGCCCAAGCCGTTCGATCTCGACGATTTGACGCGCGCAGTCGCCGGCGCCCTCGCCAGGCAAGGGGTGGGCGAGGACGAGGAGGTCGATGCCGAGGACCGCGCATTGCCGCTGATCGGACGATCGCCGGCGATGCAGGACGTCTATCGGGTAATCGCTCGCGTTGTGGCCAACGACCTGACCGTGCTGATCTCCGGCGAATCGGGCACCGGCAAGGAGCTGGTCGCCCGTGCGATCCACGACCTCGGCCCGCGCCGCGCCGCGCCGTTCCTGGCGATCAACATGGCGGCGATCCCGCGCGAGCTGATCGAGGCTGAACTGTTCGGCCATGAGCGCGGCGCCTTTACCGGCGCGCAGGCACGCAGCGCGGGACGGTTCGAACAGGCCGCCGGCGGCACGCTGTTCCTCGACGAAATCGGCGACATGCCGATCGAGGCGCAGACGCGACTGTTGCGGGTGTTGCAATCGGGCGAGTTCACCACAGTCGGGGGCGCCCGGACGATCAAGGCCGACGTCCGGATCGTCGCCGCGACCAACCGCGACCTCGACTCCCTCGTCCAGTCGGGTCACTTCCGTGAGGATCTGTTCTACCGGCTCAACGTCGTGCCCGTCGCCTTGCCGGCCTTGCGCGAGCGTCGTCAGGACATCGCCTTGCTCGCTCGCCATTTCCTCGACCGTGCTGCCGAGCATGGCCTGCCACGCAAGCGGTTGGACGAAGCGGCCGTCCGCGCGATCGAGACCCATGACTGGCCGGGCAACGTGCGCCAGCTCGAGAATATCATGCGCCGGTTGGCAGTGCTGAGCCGCGACGAAATCATCGGTGCGTCCGAACTCGGCATCATGCTCGGCACGCCCCAGGAAGTGGCGTCGCCGACCGACATCAGCCTGGCCGCTGCCGTGCGCGCGCGATTGGACCGCCTGGCGCGCGACGATCCGCGCGGGATCGACGATGGTACCCTGTACGAACGCATCATCGCCGAGGTCGAACGACCGCTGATCGAGGCCATGCTCGCGCGTCATGGCGGCAATCAGTTGCGGGCAGCGCGCGCGATGGGGATCAACCGCAATACCCTGCGCAAGCGGCTCGACACGTTGGGCATCGACGTCAACAGCGCGGCGGAATGAGGCCAAAGCGCGACATTCGGTCATAATTATGTGTTTTCGCGGCCACAAACGCGTTGTAATCCTGCAACGATGAATGGTGAGGCGACGACCGCCTCGGCTCCGCGTGTCTGGGGCCGGCGCCCCGGGATCAATCCCGCGATCGAGCTCGGCATGCTGGCGCTCGCCGTCGGCGTTGCCGTCGCCACCTATGTGGTTGTTCGCGGCGGCCAGGCGTCGCAGCAGCTGCTGACGCCACCGCTCGTCGCCAGCCTACTTGTTGCGAACTTGATCTGCTGCGGTAGCCTGATCGTGCTGTTCGGGCGGCGTCTGGCGATGCGGCGATCGATTTCCTCGGATGCGCGCGGGCGTGCGCAACTGCACGTCCGGCTGGTTGCGATCTTCTCGATCCTGGCCAGCGTGCCGACCATCCTGCTCGCGGTCATCGCGTCGGTGCTGTTCCAATATGGCGCCGAATTCTGGTCGTCCGGCCGGGTGCGCGACGTCATCGACAACAGCAAAAGCCTGGCCGAGGCGTCGTACAGCGAGCTCATCAGCTATGTCGACAAAGAGAATGTCGCCATGGCCAACGACCTCAGCCAAATGATCTTCACGTCGAAATGGGCAGTCGGAAGCCCCGATTTTCACAACCGCTATTTGCAAGATGTCTATCAGCGCAGCCTGTCCAATTCGCTGATCTTCTCGGTCGATCCGGACGGCAAGATCGTCTTTCGCGATCGGGTGCTCAATACCGAGCAATTCGAAGACAAGATCCTGCCCGACGACGTCAAGAAGGTCGCGGCCGGTGAACCGGTGCGCGGCACCAACAGCAAGCGCACCTATTCGCTGACCGTGATCCCCGGCACCAATATGCTACTCTATTCGACGCGCGAGGGCGGCGCGACGGAAATGGCAAGGCGTCTCAGCCTCGCGAACCGCACGGTGGCGGATTACAACGAGCTGCGCGCCCGGTCGCGTGCGATCCAGCTGCAATTCAATGCGGCCTTGCTTGCGATCTCGCTGCTGATCATCGCAATCGCGGTGTGGATCGCACTCGTCGTCGCCGATCGCCTGGTCCGCCCCGTCAACCAACTCGTCGGCGCTGCGCGTCGCGTCACCGAAGGCGATCTGTCGGCCCGCGTGCCGGAAACTCGCGCCGACGACGAGGTCGGCACGCTAGCCAGCGCCTTCAACACCATGACCAGCCGATTGGAAGCGCAGACCGGCGCGCTCGAACGCCGCCGGGCGCTGATCGAGGCAGTGATGTCGGGCGTCAGCGCTGGCGTCATTTCGGTCGGTGGCGACGGCGTGATCCGGCTGATCAATGCATCGGCAGCGGACTTGCTGAGGCTGGATGCGGAAGCGGCAGTCGGGGCGCCGCTGTCCACGGTATCGCCGGACCTTGCCGACATGCTGGCCGGCGCCGCGCGCGAAGCGATCGTCGAACTGACCGCCGCTGGTGAGAAGCGCACGCTCGCGGTGCGCATCACGGCGGACGAGGACGGCCGCGTCCTGACGTTCGACGACATCACCCAGCAGTTGCTCGATCAGCGCCGCGCCGCCTGGTCTGACGTCGCGCGGCGCATCGCGCACGAAATCAAGAATCCGCTAACCCCCATCCAACTGGCCGCCGAGCGTCTCCAGCGTCGCTACGGTAAAACGGTCGAGGCCGGCGATACGATCTTCGGCCAATTGACCGACACGATCGTGCGCCAGGTCGGCGACCTGCGTCGCATGGTCGACGAATTCTCCTCGTTTGCGCGGATGCCCAAGCCGGTGTTCCATCAGGAGTCGCTGATCGATCTTTCGCGCCAGGCGCTGTTCCTGCACGAGGTCGCGCATCCTGCGATCCGCTTCTCCTTGACCGCGCCGGACGCCGTTCCCTTGGTTTGCGATCGCCGCCAGATCGGCCAAGCCTTGACCAACATCATCAAGAACGCCGTCGAGGCGATCGAAGCGCGCGGCGAGGGGCTGGCCGGCATGGTGACGGTCACGCTGTTGGCTAGCGACCACGAGGCAACGGTCGAGATCGCCGATGACGGCATCGGGCTGCCGCTCGAACGCGATCGGATCGTCGAACCGTACATGACGACGCGCGCCCGCGGCACCGGGCTGGGCCTTGCGATCGTCAAGAAGATCATCGAGGAACATTGCGGCACGATCGCGTTCGCCGATCGTGCCGGCGGCGGCACCGTCGTCACCATCGTGTTCGATACGGCGTCGCTCGATGCCATGCTCGACGAAGCGGTGGAACCCGAAGTTTCCGATCAACGCGAAGGCGCGCTCGCCAAGCTTACCAGAACCGGATCAGATCAATGAGCCTCGATATTCTCGTCGTCGACGACGAACAGGACATCCGCGAACTCGTCGCCGGCGTGTTGCAGGACGAAGGGTATGAAACCCGGGCGGCGGGCGACAGCGACGCCGCGTTGGAGGCGATCGCGGTGCGGCGGCCTAGCCTGGTCCTGCTCGACGTCTGGTTGCAGGGATCGCGGCTCGACGGCCTCGACCTGCTCGACGAGATCAAGCGCCGCGATCCGTCGATCCCGGTGCTCGTCATCTCCGGCCACGGCAATATCGATACCGCGGTGGCAGCGATCCGGCGCGGCGCCGTCGACTTCATCGAAAAGCCGTTCAACGCCGACCGCCTGCTGCTGATGGTAGCGCGTGCGACCGAGACCGAACGGTTGCGGCAGGAAGTCGCCAGCCTGCGCGCGGCGACTGGACGCGACACCGACCTGACCGGCAACTCTGGCGCGATCAACGGCGTCCGCGCGACGCTCAAGCGTGTGGCCGGCACCGGCAGCCGCGTCCTCATCATGGGATCGGCCGGCGTCGGCAAGGAAGTCGCGGCGCGGCTGCTGCACAGCTGGAGCCAGCGCGCCCAGGGGCCGTTCGTCATCGTCAGCGCGGCGCGGATGACGCCGGAACGCGTTGAAGAAGAATTGTTCGGTGTCGAGGAAGCAGGCGACCTCGTCCGCACCGGGCTGCTTGAACAGGCGCACGGCGGCACCTTGTTCCTCGACGAGATCGCCGACATGCCGGTCGCGACGCAGGGTCGTATCCTTCGCGTACTCACCGACCAGAGTTTTACCCGCGTTGGCGGCCAGCGCACGGTCAAAGTCGATGTCCGTGTCGTGTCGGCAACCGCGCGCGACCTGACCGCGGAAATCGCAGAAGGCCGTTTCCGCGAAGACCTCTACTATCGCCTCAACGTGGTCCCCGTCGCGATCCCGCCGCTAACCGATCGCCGTGAGGACATTCCGCCGCTCGTCGAGCATTTCGTCGCCCATTACGCCAATGAGCGTCGTGTTCCGACGCCCGAAGTCGCCGACGACGCCATGGTCGCGCTGCAGAGCTACGAATGGCCGGGCAATGTCCGCCAACTGCGAAACGTCGTCGAACGCACGATCATCCTCGCGCCGGGGGACCGGATCGGGCGGATCGACGTCGACCTGTTGCCGGCCGAAGTATTGGGCAGCAACGGTGACGGGGTCGGCGCATCGGCCATGATGGGCGCGCCGTTGCGCGAAGCCCGCGAGACGTTCGAGCGAGAATATCTGCGCGTCCAGATCCGGCGATTCTCCGGCAACATATCGCGTACGGCGACCTTCATCGGGATGGAGCGATCGGCGCTGCATCGCAAGCTCAAGCTGCTTGGCATCACCGATAGTCGCGACGAGTGATGTCGGGGCGCTGGACGAAGGCGCCATGCCACCATACATTGCTGACGCGAGCGCCGAACGGGCGCGCGTATTCGACGCCGGAAAACGGCGCCTAAGCGGGTTACATCCCGCCAAGACCAAGGACCGGGCAATGGCCGAAAAACAGACGTCGCTGCAGGATTTGTTCCTCAACGCCCTACGCAAATCGAAGACGCCGGTGACGATGTTTCTCGTCAAGGGTGTCAAGCTGCAAGGTATCGTTACCTGGTTCGACAATTTCAGCGTGCTGCTGCGCCGCGATGGTCAGTCGCAGCTGATCTACAAGCACGCGATCTCCACCATCATGCCGTCCAATCCGATCGATATCGCCGCGATTGTCGATGCAGTAGGTGAGGCGCAGAAGAAACAGCCCTTGCTCCAGGAGATTTTCCTGAACGCGGTACGCAAGTCGGAAGACAGCGTTACCATGTTTTTGGTCAACGGCGTTATGCTTCAGGGTCATATCGCATCGTTCGACCTATTTTGCATGCTGCTGGAGCGCGAGGGCATGGCGCAGCTTGTCTACAAGCATGCGGTATCGACCATTCAACCGGCGCGGCCGCTCAATTTGTCTGAAGATTCAAGCGATTCGACCGAAGATTGACCACAGGATTCGAACGTGATCGCGACGATTTTGCCCGTGGGGCGAAGGCGATCGTCGTATTGCCAGACCAAGGCAGGGGGAGCCGCGACGCCGACGCACGCCTGGCGGAGACGGCCGGCCTTGCTTTGGCGATCGGAGTCGAGGTGGTCGAACGGATCGCCTTTCGCGTTCGCGCGCCCAAACCAGCCACGCTGATCGGATCGGGGCAGGTCGAGCAACTTGCCGTGCAGGTGCGGATGGAGGAGGCGGGGCTGGTGGTGTTCGACGCCAGCCTGACGCCGGTGCAGCAACGCAATCTGGAGACCGCGCTGGAAGCCAAGGTGATCGACCGTACCGGCTTGATCCTGGAAATTTTCGGCGAACGGGCAGCGACGGCCGAAGGCCGGTTGCAAGTCGAACTCGCGCACTTGGATTATCAGGCCGGTCGGCTCGTGCGCAGTTGGACTCACCTCGAACGCCAGCGCGGTGGCTTTGGGTTTCTGGGCGGTCCGGGCGAAACGCAGATCGAGGCCGACCGCCGCTTGATCCGCGACCGCATGGCACGGCTTCGCAAAGAGCTCGAACAAGTCAGTCGCACGCGCGGACTGCACCGCGACCGTCGCCAGCGCGCACCGTGGCCGGTGATCGCGCTCGTCGGCTACACCAACGCCGGAAAGTCGACGCTTTTCAATCGCTTGACGGGTGCTGACGTCATGGCGGAAGACCTGCTGTTTGCAACGCTTGACCCGACGCTGCGGCAAATCTCGCTGCCCGGCATCGACAAGGCGATCCTGTCTGACACGGTCGGCTTCGTTTCCGAATTGCCGACGCAGTTGGTGGCAGCGTTCAAGGCGACGCTGGAGGAAGTGGTCTCGGCCGACTTGCTGATCCACGTCCGCGATATCGCGCATCCCGACACGGAAGCGCAGCGGGCCGATGTCGAGGCGGTGCTAACCGAAATCGGCGTTGCGGCAACGACGCCGCGGTTCGAGGTGTGGAACAAGCTCGATCTGCTCG
>Ga0164297_10005009_pt1 | contig 11551 bp, 8 predicted proteins | sample GEODES058metaG_FD_113539 | JGI IMG/M metagenome (GOLD analysis project Ga0164297, IMG submission 113539) | Dystrophic lake water microbial communities from Trout Bog Lake, Wisconsin, USA - GEODES058 metaG | ecosystem: Environmental > Aquatic > Freshwater > Lake | place: USA: Trout Bog Lake... | reverse complement strand
CATAAAAGTTTAAGAAATAATCTGAGATCATTGCATTTTGAGTCATTTATCAGTAAAAGCAAATTTATACCTAAAGTAATATAACTCAATTTCATCGGAATTGTTTGTTTTTAAATAAAAAAACTCAAAAAATGTGTCTTTAATGATGCAGTGAATTGGCAGAGCTTTGCAAATGGCTTTTATAAAAATTTGAATTCAAATTCAGCATTCGTAAATTATCCTAAACAAATTTTTGTCTTGGGCCGTTAAGTAAAGTAAGAGGAGCTAATAACACGTAACAAGCTCCAATTAACTCGAAACCCCTTAGGAGAATATTATGTCAGCTGTAATTAATACCAATTTAGCATCTTTGTTTGCTCAAAATTCATTAAACAACGCTCAGTCAAATTTGGCTACTTCTGTACAACGTTTGTCTTCTGGGTTGCGTATTAACAGCGCAAAAGACGATGCTTCCGGCTTATCTATTGCTCAAACTATGGCAGGTCATATTAAGTCACTCGATCAAGCTGCTTTGAATGCGCAACAAGCTGTGAATTTAGCCCAAACAGCTGACACATCTTTATCAACAGTTCAAGACATCCTTTTAAGAATGCAGCAGTTATCTGTTGAGGGTGCAAATGGATCCTTAAGTAATACACAACGTGGTGCGATCGTTACTGAACTCGGCAGCCTCAATACACAGATCAACTCTTTTGCTGCTGGTACGACTTACAACGGTATTACCTTGTTAGGTAGTGGTACAGCGACTCAAGACACATCAGCATTAAACTCTTTAACTACCTCTGTGCAAATTGATTCTAATGCTAGTGAGACCATATCTTCTATTAACATTTCCTCAGCTGCAGCTGGAACATATACATTAAGCTCTACAGGCGCTTCATCGCTTACCCTCGGAAACGGTTTTGCAACACAAACTGTTTCAGTTGCAGAAGTTGGAGGAATTACAGGAGCAATTAGTTTCTCCAGTCTAGGGATAACTATTAACTTGTCGAATACTACGGGCGCTACAGAAAGTGGCAGCTCTATTGTGGACTCTCTAGCTACTACTACTAATAATGTAATTGCAGTAGCTGGTCCTTCTACCTCTAGCTTATCATTTCAAATTGGTGCTTCTCCCACAGCTTCAGGCGACTCTATTTCAATTTCTGAGTACAACGTTAGCACACAGTCAGGTAGCTATGGTTCATTGAACAAAGTGGGTAGCTTAATCGCTAATACTGTTGATACCAATTCACTTGGTTACCTATCAACAACAACGACTCCAGTTAATGATTCCGATTGGAAGTCTGCTTTTAATACCCTTAATCAAAACGTTACAAGCGCTATTAATGATATTTCATCAGCTCGCGCCACATTGGGTGCAACGATGAATCAGTTGGGATTTGTTAACACAACAGTTCAAGCGCAGTCTGCTAATGAGCAAGCTGCACGATCAACAGTGGTTGATACAAATTTCTCTGCAGAAACGGCGAACTTGACGAAGGGCCAGATCATGCAGCAAGCCGCGACGGCGATGTTGGCGCAAGCGAACCAAATGCCAAACGTGATTCTGTCACTCTTGAAGTAAGTAATTTAGTGTAACGGGAGTTGAAAATATCCATGACGAAACCGTGATGGATATTTTCATTTAGGAGATATCAGATGAATACGATTAATACGACCGGAGCTACACAGAATGGCATGCTAACGCCTTCTAGTTTGGCTAATCAAAATCAAACAGCAGCTCCTGTAGTTGACAATACGGTTGTAGCAAAAGCGATTGCCTCAAGCAGCTTCAGTCCTTCGAATGTTACTCAGGCGGCAGCACCAACTAGGGAAGTAGTTGCAAAAGCAGCGGCACAAATACAAAGTTTTGTGCATTCTATGGGAAGAAATCTGAACTTTTCAGTAGATCCAACAACTGGTTACCATGTTGTAACAGTCGTCAATCCCGAGACGAACGAAGTGGTGCGTCAGTTGCCTTCCAAAGAGTTGTTAGCGATTGCCCAGACAATGGCATCCTTACACAATGGCCTTGTAAGTCAACGAGCATAATCAACCATTTTGGCACGATATTTGCTTTAAATTTTAATATCTAGTTCAGTTAGGAAAATTTATGACTACAACTGCCGGTGTGGGATCAACCTACAACTCTACAAATCCTTCTGTAACGTCCTCAAATTCTATTGATGTATCTAATATAGTAAGTCAATTGATGACTGTCGCAAATCAGCCCTTGACAACTTTACAAAATAAAGTAACCCAAGACGGTGTTGTAATTAGCGATTTAGGCACTTTGAAGTCGAATATTTCTTCACTTCAAACAGCTTTGAATACCCTTGAATCTCCCAATACATACTCAAATCCTACTGCCACATCTACAAATTCGTCAGTCGCAACAGTGATAGCTAGCCCAGGAGCTCCCCTAGGCACATTTAGTTTAGATGTAACTCAAACAGCTTCTGTTTCAAATTTTGCGGTAAGCGGATTTACATCACCAACTCAAACAGTCAACCTAAATAGTACCAGTTCGTATAACAGTACAAGTGGAAACTTTACTGGTGGCGTCGCTACTCCAGCAGGATTTAATATAACTATCGGTACAGGTTCGAACGCGACAACTTATAACTCGGCAACACCTTATACTGTAAATGGGGTAACAAATGCTGCAATTTCTAATAATCCTCCGTCTTTAACTGATCTAAATAATTGGATTAATTCGCTGGATAGTAATTTAGGTGTGAATGTCGCATCGAACATCATCCAAACCACATCTGGTCATTATGCTTTAACAATTAATGGAACCCAAACAGGTATTGCAAATGCCGTTTCATTTTCTGGATTAAATGGAACAGAGGTTGATACATCAATTTCTGGTTCAAGCGCGACATTAAGTAGTCCAAATAATCCTTCAATGCCGAATGGGTACTTGGTCGCAGTTAATGGGTCTGCTCAGGATTCTGTTGCGAGCGTAAATGGTTTATCAGTTCAAAGGTCAACTAACTCCATATCAGATGTAATACCCAACACCACAATTAACCTTATTCCTAACTCATCCGGAAGCTCAAGCCAAATCACAATTTCCCAAGGGGTGGATAACTCTAGCTCAGTCATTCAAGGCTTCATCACAGCATATAATGCCGTGATGAATCAATATAAATCGATGACACAAAATAGTACTAATACACCTGGATCAACAAATAATGGTTCGTTTTCACAAGATCCCGGTATGTTATCTTTTATTCAAGGAATAAAACAAAGCATTGCAAATGGTGCCATTACTGCCACTAAAACCACTTTTAGCTTAGCAAACATGGGTATAGATCTTCAAACTGACGGAACTCTAAAATTTAATCAGGCCAACTTTACCACTGGTCAGGCTAATGGTTTATTTGCAACGCTTTCGGCCGGAATTAGTGTTGGAGGTAATATTCAAAATTCTAATAATTTAGATACTTTTCTAGCGAGTATTTCAGACCCAGGAGGCACAATAGATGGTGCGGTAAATGTCCAGAAGCAAGATATTTTGAATACAAACAATAAAATTCAAAGCTTACAGGATCAGTTAAACAGATTGCAAACAGACTATACGGCTCAATATTCGCAGTTGAATGCGTTATTATTTACTTTAAACCAAACAAGTAGTCAACTTACAAGCTCGCTTGCAGCAGTGACAAATATTAATAGTGGAAAATAATGTTTAAGATGAACAAAAGCGCGAAAACTTATGCCAACAATAATATGCAAACTTTAGTTGCAAGTTCGAACTCGAAAGAACTTATCGTACTTGTCTACGATAAGATTTTCGAACATCTAAGAGTTGCAAAACTGGAGCTTAACGAAAATCGTTATGGAATTGAGTTTTTTACCAAGGCCAGTGATTTAATTAATCTTGGACTACTGGCAAGTCTTGATTTACAAAAAGGTGAAGAAATAGCATCAAACCTTAAGTTAATTTATGAATGGGCTTTAGATAAGATTCTTGAAGCACGGTTAAAAAAATCTCCCAAGATGGTACAAGAAGTAATTGATATTTTGACCCCACTTTATGAGGCTTGGGTTTATTTGGGGGATCCTAATATTTCTTCAAACAGCATAATCTCCTCTACAAATAAACAGTTTAGTTCAGCAATAAGTCTATCTGAATAAAATATTTGGCTCTTTGAATTTATTACAATGTTTTTATGGTGTTTGAGTATGGTGAGTGTACTTGGATTTGATTCATCGTATCAACATAATTTGATTATTTCCGATAGTGAAAAAATTTGAAAAAATGAAAGTAGATCTACTTCAAAAAGGAATTAGTTTCCATCAACAAGGAGATTTCAAAGAAGCTGAGCGTATTTATTTAAGTATTTTAAAAAACGAGCCTAATCATTTTGATTCTCTTCAACTTTTAGGAGCAATAGCCGCACAGCAAAGTTTATTTGATAAAGCGAATGAATATTTTTCAAAAGCTTTAAAAATTAATCGATCGAATCCTGCAGTGCTAAACAACTTCGCAAATGTGTTACAAAGCCAGTCAAAAAAAGAAGAGGTTCTTCAGTTATATGCGGAAGCAATTCAGCTTGATGAAAAATACTGGGAAGCTTTTTGTAATAGAGGAAAGTTTTATCTAAATTGTAAGGATTACGAACTAGCACTAAAGGACTTTGATCATGTTATTACATATAGGGGAATTGACATTGACTTGTGCTTAAACAAAGGAAATGCTCTTCAGGCTTTACATCGAAATGAGGAGGCCGTTATATGGTTTAAAAAAGGACTCGAAATTAACCCGAAGTCTTATGAGTTATTAAGTAATCTTGGTAATGCATACAGAGGCTTAAATGACTTCGATTTAGCAAGCAAGTGTTACCAAGAAGCAATTAATTTTGGAGAGCCATCATCTTCCATTTTTATTAATCAAGGAATCTTGTTGCAAAGCCAAGGAAATCTGGATTTAGCAATTCAAAGTTTTGATAAAGCAATTGAGCTTGATCGAAAATCCTTTGAAGCCTTTTTTTTAAAAGGTGGAGTTTTTACAAATTTAAAACGGCATGACGAAGCCATTGAGTGTTTTAACGAGGCGATTAACCTGAATCCAAATTATGTTGCTGCATTTAACAATTTAGGGAACTCCCATTATGCAAATGGAAATTATAAGAATGCTTTAGAAAATTACTGTAAAGCAAGTAACATCGATCCAAATTTTGCAGATGCATTCAATAATCAAGGAGTGGTTCTTCAAATTTTAGGTTATGTAAAAGAAGCACTTACATCTTATCAAAAGGCCATTGAGGTTAATCCAAAGTATCTCCAAGCTTACCATAATTCAGGTGATTTGTTTCTTCAGTCGAAAAGATATGAGGAAGCTTTTGCATGTTTTGAATATGCACTAATGGTTAATGAGGATTACGAGTTTCTTTTGGGAAACTACTTGCATATAAAAATGTATAGACACGATTGGTTTCAAATTGATGAATATTTACAAAAATTAAAATATAAAATAGAGCAAAGAAAGCGAGTCGTTACCCCATTCCCAATAGTTGGATTGATTGATTCAGGTAAACATCAGCGTATTGTTTCTGAAGTTTGGGGTGCCGCAAAAGACATTTCATCACAAGAATTGCCGCCTATTCCTAAGTTGGCTAAAAAAGACAAAATTCGAATTGGTTATTACTCTTCTGACTTTCATGATCACGCAACTATGTGTCTGATGGCGGAATTGTTTGAACTTCATAATAAAGAATTTTTTGAAATCATTGCTTTTTCATTCGATTTAAGACCTCATGATGAGGTAAGAGAGCGGGTCATTAAATCATTTGATAAATTTTTTGATGTGAGTAAATCATCCCCACTCCATATTGCTGAATTTTCAAGAGATTTAGAAATTGATATTGCGGTTGATTTAAAAGGATACACATCAGGTGCTAGAACAGAAATATTTAATTACCGTGCTGCTCCAATTCAAGTTAATTATCTAGGGTACCCTGGAACTATGGGGTTGCCAAATTACGAGTACATTATTTCTGATTTGGTGGTTATCCCAGAAAGTTTCCAGGATTTTTATTCTGAAAAAGTAGCATATCTTCCAAACAGTTATCAAGTGAATGACCGTAAAAGAGTGATCGCTGATTATAATCCCACTAGAAAAGAGCTTGACTTACCTGACAGCGGATTTGTATTTTGTAGTTTTAACAATCCCTACAAAATTACACCAGAAACTTTCACAAGTTGGATGGAGATTTTAGGTAAAGTAGATGAAAGTGTTCTTTGGTTATTAGGAAGCAGCGGTGAACAGGCTCAAAAGAATTTAAAACATGAAGCAGAAAAAAGGGGGATATCTCCTGAACGAATTATTTTTGCTCCACCGTTACGCTTACCTTTTCATTTGGCAAGATGTCGTGTGGCTGATTTATTTCTTGATAACCTTCCATGTAACGCTCATACAACTGCGAGTGATGCTTTGTGGGCAGGTCTGCCGCTAATAACCCTGATTGGCGAATCTTTTTCAGGTAGGGTTGCGGCAAGCCTTCTAACAGCAGTTGGGTTACCAGAGCTCATTACTACTAACAAATTAGACTATGTTAGTTTAGCCATTGAACTTGCAAAAGATCCTAAAAAATTAGGTGAGATTCGTTTGAAATTGAAAGATAACATTCATTCAAGCCCATTATTTGATACTCCCCTGTACACAAAGAACCTAGAGAAGCTTTACAAGAAGATGTATGAAAGATATCACGAGAATCTATCTGTAGAGCATATTTACTTGGAATAATTTCCATAGTTAATTCTTTTTATTAATTCCTGTTTAACTTTTTCGATAACAGTTGCCCAATCTCCAGCATTCGGTTGGCTGAAGATACGAATAGAGGGATACCATGGGCTTTCTTCTGAACTGATTAGCCATCTCCAGCAACTGTCAAATCGATTTAATAACCAAGTTTCCTTACCCATTGCGGCAGCCAAATGGGCCGTAGAGGTATCAACGCTAATAACTAGATCCAAGTTTTCAATCAGTGCAGCAGTTTCAGAAAAGTCCACTAGTCCGGCAGAAAAGTCTACCAAGTTATCGCGTTGCCAATAAAAATCTTTTTGTTCATTGAATTCTGACTCAGCCTGAGCTCCTTTTTTCAGACTAAAAAAATCAATGTTCAGATCACACAAATTTGCTAAAAATTTAAAAGGGATGTTTCTGCGGTTATTTATTGCCCAATTTTCAGGTTGTGTAGGCCTAAGCCCACCACTCCAAACTAGTCCGACACGTAGTTTTTTATATTCAATAAGTCGTTCATTCCATTTCTTTGCTTGATGGGGTGTGGAAAAAATATAGGATGACCGCTGTAAAGAATTGTTTAAGGTTATTTGAAATAAATTTGGCAGACTCAAAAGAGGGTAATAGAAATCACATGGCGGAGGGGGCTCACCTTTTTTTATTAATAAATGGACTCCATCAAGCTTCTGAAGAAGTTCATAAAGAGGTTCTTGAACTTCAAAAATAACATTAGCGCCTCTATCAGATAGTAGTTTTATAAAGCGACAAAACTGTATCGTATCACCCAATCCTTGTTCTGAGAAAATTAATATTTTTTTACCATTAATCGACTGATGACCGTCCCATTTGGGAAATAGAAATTCTCGATGATCACAAATCTTCCCTACTAAATTTGGATGGAGTCTGTACTCAAACATTTCCCAGCCCTGTTCATAATTCCCTAAAAGAAGTAAGACAAGTGATTTATTCCAAAGAGCCTCTATAAGATTCGGGTTTAGAGCATGTGCTTTTTCAAAACAATCTAATGCCTCAGATATTTTGCGCTTTTCCTTTAGAACATTGCCCTTATTGTTAAAGGCAAGAGCATAAGATGGTTTAATAGAAATTGCTCTATCAAAATCCAATAGCGATTCATCCAATCTGCCTAACTCTTTGAAAGTGTTACCACGGTTATTGTAGGTTTGTGCATCAGTAGGGTTCAAAATAATAGATTGATTGAAATCCTGAAGAGCATGTTCAAACTTCCCTAATGCCTGATAAGTAGATCCTCTGTTATTGTAAATTCCAGCATATTTGGAGTTGATGCGTATTGCTGAATCAAAGAGCTGAATTGCTTGAGTAGTTTTTTGTTTGGGATGCAATCGTACCCAAGAGTTGTAAAGCATCAAAATGATTCGGATTTATTTCTAGGATTCTCTCATAAATACTTTTAGCATCTTGCAGTCGGTTAGCTCGATGAAATGTGACAGCAGTATGAAGAAGAAAGTTTAGATTTGTCATTAATTAAATGATTGGATTGATTAAAAGTATCTTTTTAAAATTCTATTATATGAATCAGATTAACTTTAATCAAATTGTCAAAAAAAATTATGTAATACTAAAGTTTTATTTAAAGCATAACACTATGATGAAAAAGTTAACTCTAGAACAGTCACAGCTTCTTGAGGTTGAGGTTAAAAATGGATTTTTACTTCAACAACAAGGAAAAGTTGAACAGGCAAAAATCATTTATCAAAAAGCTTTAGAGATAGATTCAGAAAACTTTAATGCATTACAACTTTTAGGCTTAATTTTTCTTGAGCAAGGCGATTTAGAAAGTTCAGTTGAGTTTCTTCAACAAGCTGTTCAAATTAAGCCAAATGAGACTATTTGTTTAATGAATTTAGCTAACGCATTCTTTAAGCTCTCTCAGTGCTCAAAAGCGTTAGAGTTGTATTTTAAATCCAGTAATATTGACCCAAATCTAAGTCAGGCTTTTTATGGCTTAGGGCTTTGTTATGATCATCTAGGTCAATGGGAGGAGGCTATTCTGAGTTACTCTAAAGCGATAGCTCTCCAACCAAATTTTGTTGATGCCTTACAGAATCGTGGTGCGTGTTATGAAGAAATAAAAGAATGGCAATTTGCCATTAATAATTATGACGAGGTTATTCGTCTTGATCCAACATATGCAAAGGCTTATAGCAACAGAGGAAATGCATTAAAGGAACTTGGTTTTTTTGAAGTTGCGATTCAAAATATTACTAAGGCAATAGAACTAAATCCCCTTTTTGTAGAGGCTTATTCTAATTTAGGCGTTTTATACAGTGACCTAAATCAAATTGATAGAGCCATTCAATGTTATGACAAAGCTATAGCGATTGATCCTAATTATCATTCTGCCAAGTTTAATAAATCAATGGCACTGCTAGTTTCTGGGGACTTAGTGAGTGGTTTTAGAGAGTACGAGTGGCGTTGGGAATCTAAGGGGTTTAAGTCAGGTAAAAGAAATTTCACGAAACCTCTTTGGCTCGGGGAAGAGTCCCTCTCGTACAAGACAATTTTTATTTACTACGAGCAAGGTTTTGGTGACACTATCCAGTTTTGTCGTTACCTTATAAAGCTCTCCAAAATTGCCAAAAAGGTAATTTTTGAGGTGGATTCGTCACTATTCGATTTGATGAAAACGCTCGATTGTGAAATCACACTTATACCAAAAGGTACTGAATTTTCTGAATTTGACTTCCATACACCTCTATTAAGCCTGCCTCATGCATTCAAGACCACTTTAGATAATTTACCTATTGAAATTAATTATTTGAAGGCTGATCCAAATAAAGTATTGTTTTGGAAAGAAAAAATTGAGAGTGTCACGAATTCAAATAAGCCCAGAATTGGCCTAGTTTGGTCAGGTGCTTACATCAAAAACGAAGACTATCGCTCATTTAATGAGAGAAGAAATATTCCTCTTGAAAAATTCAAGAGATTGAAAGAAATTGATGCACATTTTTTTAGTTTCCAAAAAGGTGAAATGGCAGAGTTAGAGTTAAGGTCGTTAAAAGAATCTGACTGGAATGGACCAGAAATTTTTGATCTTACGTCAGAATTAAAAAACTTTTCAGATACGGCAGCATTTTTAGAAAATATGGATTTATTAATCTCAGTTGATACTTCATGCGCACATCTTGCTGGAGCTATTGGTAAGCCAGTTTGGCTTTTGAATCGATTTGATACTTGTTGGAGATGGATGATCGATAGAGATGATAGTCCTTGGTATCCAACGCTTAAACAATATAGGCAAAAAAACATGCTAGATTGGGATAGTCTGCTAGATCAAATGGTAACTGATCTAATATCTCAAAAAAGCAAGTTGCAATGTAGTCAAAGTGAGGAATAATTGGTAAAAAATAAATTGACCGAAAAATAGATTCTTATTGACTCAATTTAAATTATTATTTGAAGAGTTTATAAAATCTTTCGAAATCTTAAGTGCGGAACTGATGGCTTGATGCACATCTAAATAAGCATAAAGCCCACATCTTCCAATGAACGTCATATTTTTTTGTTAAAGCACTATATTTATAGTGGGTTTCTCTATTAGATCCAGTTATGTCTTTGATTGGATAATACCTTTCAAAATCGTTTTCTTTAAAGTCACAATGTTCCTCAATTGTAATAGTAGTGAAGGCTTCTGACGAATTGGGATATGGCAGATTTTTCCACTCTGTTACTCGTGTGAATTTTTCTGAATGAGTAAAATTCACTACAGAAACTGGAAATAATTTCGGAACGGGAATACGACTAGGCTTATGCCTAGTCTTTTACTTTAAAAACTATGTCCGGTTGAAATAGGGGCTAATACAGTTTGTGATACCCTAAAACGGGGTAATCCTTTGAAAATCGACTTAATTTATAAAGATTACTCCGAGCTAAACTATATTGAACTTAAAAATTATGATGTTGTCCTTTGGTTTGCTGGGCACTCTAGTGTCAGCATGTCTATCAATGATCCAGAGGGAGCAATAAAAAATAATTGCTTGAACCTTTTCTCTTTTGTGCAGAAATTACCAGTTACTACAAAATTCATATATGCTTCATCAGCTAGTCTTTATTCGAGAATGGGGTCTGATATTACAGCTTCTTCAGAAAAGAGTTTAGTGAACATCCCAGCCCAGAATCCTTATGATATTTCTAAATTTGCTTTTGACTATATTGCACAGGGTTTTTTGAAGAATTTTTATGGACTGAGGATGGGAACCCTCTCTGGTTACAGCCCAAACCTGAGGCCCGAGTTAGTTTTTAACGCCATGAATATTTCAGCAAAAAAAAGTGGCGTTGTTCATTTAAAAAATGCAACTTCAAATAGAACCATTCTTTTTTTGGGTGATTTATGGATTTTGATTTGGCACCTTATTTTTTTCGACCACCCATCTGGTTTTATTAATGTTGGTAGCGTAAGTAATAGTTTAGATTGGCTAGCACATCAGATTGCTGAAGTTTGGGGGGCTAAAGTTGTCGATGAGCAATTCTGAAAGCTACTCTTTTTTACTTGATGGTCGAAGTTACATAACTAAAAAGAATCCATATAATTAAAATTTTTAGGCCGTAAATTCTAGAACAATCGAATCGAAGAGTTATTGCCGCATCGCTGGCAACCCACTTCGCAGTAACACAAATCCATCAAAATGCGACATGTGTTCGCTATACGCTTACGTAGTCTTTTCAGTTTTACTCAGTTCACCGCGACGATAAAGCCATCGCCAACTATGCAGTAGATTTGCATTGATGCCGTGGGCTCGCGCGACAGCAGCAATCGAAGTATCTGGCGACAAAGAT
>Ga0164297_10005006_pt1 | contig 11554 bp, 7 predicted proteins | sample GEODES058metaG_FD_113539 | JGI IMG/M metagenome (GOLD analysis project Ga0164297, IMG submission 113539) | Dystrophic lake water microbial communities from Trout Bog Lake, Wisconsin, USA - GEODES058 metaG | ecosystem: Environmental > Aquatic > Freshwater > Lake | place: USA: Trout Bog Lake... | reverse complement strand
CAATAGGTCAGGAAATCTGCATAAAGCAATCCGTCGAGGTAGGATACCATGTCTTGTCCCATGGCTTCATATTTTTCCTGCAAGAGGGTGATTCGTTTTTCTATTTCTGGAGAAATGCTCATAAGTGGATGTTATTGTATCAAAGGTATATGCTTGTACCGCAGAAACAAAACGCTACCCCGGTCCTTATCAGTTTAAGCTGAAATTCAATTAAATATTGATCGCTATCGAAGATACTCTGGGGTTTGGGGTCGGGGTAATTCCGGAAGTCTGGAAGTCTGGAAGTCCGGAAGTCCGGAAGTCCGCAAGACCGAAAGTCCGAAAGATGCTGTACTTTGAATCTGCGAGTAGCGTCGTGCCAAAATCTGTGAAATCAGCACAATCAGTACAAATCTGTGATTCTAAAATTGAGTCCGCAAGTCCGCAAGACCGAAAGTCCGAAAGATGCTGTACTTTGAATCTGCGAGTAGCGTCGTGCCAAAATCTGTGAAATCAGCAAAATCAGTTTAAATCTGTGATTAAAAAGGGTCATTGGTCCTTTCTTCTTTGTCTTTTCCCCTTTGTCCTTTCTCCTTTCTCCTTTCTCCTTTGTCCTTTCTCCTTTCTCCTTTGTCCTTTCTCCTTTGTCTTTTCTCCTTTGTCCTACAACAAAGTACACTAAAAGTAGCGGCCTCCAAATCTGTGAAATCAGGAAAATCAGTACAAATCTGTGATTCAAAAATTACCGGAAGCTATTTATTCAATCCACTCATTCACAGCACTTAACAACATATCCTGAACACCACCGGAAATGGCACACCCTTAAAATAGCGTTTGGAAAAAAATGCGTTTGATATCCAGGGTATTAATTCTCCCAAACGTGAAAGGTTATATTTCTTCTAATTGACTGAAAGCGAGGCAATTGCTGATATTGTATTTTACGACCGGCAATCTGCTGTTTTTTTACCGCGAAACACATTGATAATCAGTTCTTTTGCTATTTCCGGTCGCGGGGGGCTTTTTGAACACCTAATATATTGTAGTCCAATAACTTGCGACCAGCCCTTGGGTTTGACCGGTAATGATTGGGCCGTTTTTCGCTAATAAATGGCTGTAAAACAGCGCATTTTCAGGCAAAAATTGCAATAAACAGCTGTTTTTTATTGAACAAAACAGCAATTCAGAAATCACTGTTACCGCAAAACATCTTCCGGACTCAGCGACTAATACAACAATCTGAATTTGATCGTATGATCGATCGCTTTTAGCTCGTTTAGCACGCGGTTGCTGTAACCGGCATGCACGTCGGTGATCACATAACCTATCTGCGCATTGGTAACCAGGAATTCACCAACGATGTTGATGTTGTGGCGTGCAAAAACCTCGTTGATTTGCGCCAGTATACCCGGTACGTTCGTATGGATGTGGATGATACGGTGAGCGCTATCATTACGCGGGGGCTGCAGATCCGGGAAGTTGCAGCTCATATGCGTTTTGCCTTCATTCATAAACCCGATGATGCGTTTTGGTATAAAGTCGACATTGCGGGGGTTATATTTAGGGTCATCGAAAATAATGATCCCGTTTTCGCAGGCAGTTTCAGACAAACGCCGCCCGGAAACGCGACCTAATATCCCGATAACTTTGAGCCTCTGGGCATTTTCTAATTGTTCGGGAGTGGGCTGGCTTTCTTCGTCACATAGAAGAACTCCTGCTTCCTCAAGGTATTTTTCTTCTATACTTTCTTTATGCCTGATATCGTAACCTTCCTTACGCATTTGTTCGATCGCCTCTTCGTCCACATTGCCGACAACCAGGCATTTGATCCGATTTTTAGGGTAAGAAATAGCGCGCGGCAGCTTATTGATGTAAAGGAACTCATCAAAACTTGGCGTAACATGGTCCGCTTTTTCCGCAACCGACTTACGTTCAATATTTTCGGTAAAAGCAAAGAATTTTTTGATCATCCCTGATTCCTTCAACTGGAAATCAGAATAGCCATCACCTATCCCAAATATCTCGCCCTGCAGGTTCATCTGTTTTAACAGTTTAACCTTGCCGCCTTCCTGCGACAATGGGTTTTCGCGGTCATAACCTATGATATTGTCATGCTCGTCAAAAACAAAAGTATTGGCGTAGATATTTTCTTTTTTGATAAAGTAATCGGTTACAACCGGGGTAATAAATTCTTTAAAACCACCCGAAACAATGTATACATTGTCCTGATGCTGTTTAAAAAAGTTGCTGTTCCGCGAGAAGGAGGTCGAAACTTTCTTCTTAAGATGGGTGATCAACTGTTTCAGATGGTCGCGGTTTGCTTCCAGTAACTTTACCCGGTTGGCCAGGCTCTCGCTGAAGGAAAGTTTTCCCTCCATAGCTGCATTCGTATAATCTTCGATCTGTTTATAGATCTTTTCGCGGTCAGGATGTTTCCGAAGCGAAATACGGGCAAGTTCGTCCAGTGCTTCTACCTGGGTAAAAGTACTGTCGAAATCGATGATGAAATACTGGTCCATGCTTTATTCAGGTAAAAGAACCGCAATGATCCTGTTGTTGTGGTGGACTATGGCGGGCAAGCGCCACAAAGGTGCAAAATTTTGATTAGTTTTTGTTTATTCAGGTCCAATTTAGTGTATCATCTACACATTGCGTTTTTAAATAGGGTTTTACAAGCGACCGGGTGGCTATTTTTTTGAAAAAAAGCAAGATCGTTAATTTTACCTGGGATCGCAGTTCAAATGGCTGATCATTTAGTCGTGGCCTGCGGTGTATCTCTTCCGTAGCTTATATCGGTCGCTTTAACCACGCGAAAAGCCGTATCGAGCTCAAAATGGTACTTTTTTAGTTTTTTATGACCGAATGAATCGATCCTGAATGAAAAGTCGAGCACATAATAATACAGCCTTTGCTTTTCGATGCTATCCAGCTGTTTGATATTCTGCGCAGCACGATCGGGACGCTGATAATTTTCGCTATCGACATAATGCTCCATTTTCTTATACTCGTCGTCCCTGATGTGAGCGTTATTAAGAGAGGAGTCGAGCCCGGTGATGTATCTTTTTTTCTCGAGTGCAGAAAAACCTACCGGAACGAGGTATTTGGGATGATCAAAAAGATCCTCAGTATAGTGCTGGACAGAAGCATCAGCCTCGCGCTGCTCAGTTGAAGATACTACGCATGCGCTAAACAGGCAAAAACAGGCAAATAAAAACCTTTTCATAGAAGGGTTGTACGTGATCCAAATTTAAGAAAACAGGTATAGATGTTCGTTTGGATAGGCAATTAATCAGTTGTTTTCGCCAAAGCAGCGCATACGGCCTTTATCGACTCGTCAAGGGGCTTAAATTTAAAATCGATAGCCTTCCTGATCTTACTATTGTCAAATGCCCTGACTTGTGAAGCTGTTTGCGCCGAAACTTTATCAATACCCGGAGACCGGCCATTAAATAATCCGGCAAATGCTGCGCATCTCCAGGCGAGTTCCATCATCCATGAGCTTGCAGCAATTGATGGCGGTTTAACACCAAAGTTATCGGCTATTCGTCGGGTAATTTCCTGATAGGAGATATTTTCGGCGCTAACAATATACCTTTCACCGCTGATAATAGCAGCCATAAGTTTGATCATGCAGGTTGCTACATCTTCCACATCAACAAAGCCCATACCACCGGCAGTATAAAATTTGAGGCCATTTTTTACCACTTTAAACAAAGCCCCGCTTCCTGCGGTACCTGCACTTGGTCCGATGATAATGGAGGGGTTTACAATTACCGCACTCAAGCCCTCGGCGATGCCGCGCCACACCTCCATTTCGCTTTCTAATTTTGAAATAGCATAGCCATCAGTTTCCAAAGCCTGATCCAACTGATCTTTTTCGCTGGTCAATTGACCCGGTTTTGCCTGACCTACCGCCGCAACCGAACTTACATGAACCAAACGACAATTATTTAGAAGACAAAGGTTGACCACATTTGCAGTGCCGGTAACATTACTGTAGATCATTTCGTTTTTATCAACCTGCCGCAGGGAAACAAAAGCAGCACAATTGTACACGTGAGTTATGCCCTCAAATGCGTCCTCCAAAGCCGGGATATCCAACAGATCAGCTTCGACCCATTCAATTTGCTTTTGGTATTTATTCAGCCGGGGCGGGATTACTGAATTAAGCCGCCTGGTGCAACGGATATGCAAGCCCTGGCCTGCCAGTTGATTTGCAACCTCGGCACCCAAAAAACCTGTTGCGCCTGTAACCAGTATCAATTGATGCTAAAATGAAATGAGGTAAATCCTATTATTAATGCGCAAATATGCTATTTGTTGAACATATAAAATCGCACTATTTAAGATGTTCATATTTTTAGTGCAAAAGACATCATAAATTAAATATGTTTGCTTTTGGAAATACCGAATAAGCAGGCACATTTTCAAATTTTCAAATTACCCAATCTTCAAATCAAAATGTCTTTATCCGACTTTTTAACGCCGATAAACCTGGATGCCATAAGTCCTAAATCCGGATACTATAGCAGCCAACTGGGCGAGCGGATCAGGCTGTTTACAACGGGTTTTCCTGACCTTGAAGAGAAAGCAGATATTGCTATCATTGGTGTGCAGGACGATCGTAACGCTATTAATAACTCCGGATGTGCGCTCGGCCCCGATTATGTTCGTGAACGTTTGTACACTTTGTTTGAAGGCAGCTATAAAACCCGCATAGTTGATCTGGGAAACATCAGGCAGGGAGCGGCAGTTACTGATACTTACTTTGCAGTAAAAACGGTACTTAATGAACTTATCCGAAAAGACATTTTGCCGATAATAATTGGCGGGGGACAGGACCTGACCTATGCACAATACCTGGCTTACGGAGAATTGGAGCAGAAGGTCGACCTGGTGATCATCGATCCTCGATTTGACCTTGATGACGATGTTTTTATCGATACCATTGAAACTACTTCCACTAGCTATCTGAATAAGATATTTTTACACGAACCCAATTACCTGTTCAACTTCAGTAATCTGGGTTTTCAAACCTATTTTACGAGTCAGCAAAGTTTAAGGGTGATGGACAAACTCTATTTTGATGTCCACAGGCTGGGTGAAGTAAGTGGTACGGTTGCCGCTGCAGAGCCTGTTATCCGTAATGCAAACATGGTGAGTTTTGATATTGGTGCGGTAAGGTCATCAGATGCAGTTGGGAATGCAAATGCTTCGCCTAATGGTTTTTATGGCGAGGAGGCTTGTCAGATCGCACGTTATGCCGGTTTTAATGATAAGTTGAGTTCGATAGGCTTTTACGAATTTAACCCGGCTTTTGATAACAATGGTCAAACTGCAACACTGCTGGCGCAAATGATCTGGTATTTTATTGATGGTTTTTATAACAGGAAGAAGGACTTTCCGCTTAACCCTAAATCACAGTATCTTATTTACAAAACAAGTTTGAAACACGAAGATCATGAGGTTATCTTTGTGAAAAGTAAAAAATCAGATCGTTGGTGGATGCAGGTGCCATACCCAACTACAGGTTCTGCAAATGAGCGTTTTCATCTGGTGCCTTGTCGCTATGAGGATTATAAAACGGCAGTTGCGGGAGAAATGCCCGATCTTTGGTGGAGAACTTTTCAGAAACTGAACTGATCACAATTGAATCAACAATTATACGTTAAGCAAGTCATAAATAAGATACGGATGAAGAAAATACTATTTTGCCTTACAATGTTTTTGCCGTTGATGGCATTTAGTCAAACGCCACAACCCTTTACCATCACCGGGAAACTTGGCAATTTGAATGCGCAGGTGTTTTTATTGTACCAGGTTGGTTCAAATAAAATTCTCGATTCCGCTAAAGTGGTCAATGGTGCGTTTTCGTTTAATGGCGACCTGATCTACCCATCACTTGCGCAATTAGTAGTAGATTATAAAAGTGTTGGTTCAAGGAAATTGAACGACAGTATTCCTGACCGGCTGGTTTTTTGTTTCGACAAAGGAAACACATCGATACAAAGCCCTGATTCAGCGCATAAAGCGAAAGTTTTAGGCTCAGTCATCAATGATCAGTTTTTGAAGTTATCTGCTATCAGGGCTGATGCTTCAAACAAAATAAACAAGCTGACAGTAGATGCACTACGCAGTAAAGGCGATTCCAGCGCTTCTGGTGTAAGTCTTCAAACGCAGATCAAAGCGATACAAAATGATCTTCACCAGCAACTAAAAAGTTTTATTCAGGCTAATCCAAACAGTTATTTGAGTCTCGTTACGATAGGTGGCTTAGATGGTCCAACTCCAGATCCTATCGAATTACTTCCTTTGCTGGATGGCTTATCAAAAGAAATGCAGGATACCGAGACCGCCCGCGCTTTACGCGATGCATTAGAATCGTTAAAGAGTACGTCGATAGGGTCGATGGCGCCTGATTTTGAACAGGTTGATACAACAGGGCATCCGGTAAGATTATCATCATTCAGAGGTAAGTATGTGCTGCTCGATTTTTGGGCATCATGGTGCGGACCCTGCAGGCAGGAAAGTCATTATGTGGTTCATGCGTTTAATCGGTTTAAAGATAAAAACTTCACCATTGTCAGTGTTTCACTCGACAGGCCAGATGGTGGTTTCGCCTGGCTGAGTGCAATAAGGACAGATCACATGGAGGGGTGGACACATTTATCAGACCTTAAGTTTTGGAACAATTCAGTTGCGCGCTTATACTACGTTCAAAGCATTCCTAAAAACTTCCTGATCGACCCTACCGGAAAAATCATCGCTCTTGATTTGCGGGGTGAGGACCTGGAATCCAAATTGGAAGAAGTTTTGGGTAAATAATAGGTAACCGGCCTTGTCGGATCGATAGCTGCGGATTTGCACACTATGATATTGATGAAAGCCCACTGTTAGTTTAACGAAGTTAAAATCTATTAAATTAGTCAACATTCCGAAATATTCACTATAATTGGATTCTCAATAATTGAAATATGAAGAAAATTATTCTAGCGGCAATCATTCTTTTGCCCTTTTTTTCCCTGGCGCAGGATGCTCCTTATGTAGTGCACGGCAAAATTGGCAGTTTTAATGCCCCGGCCAAAATGTATATCATTTACCAGGTCAAAGAAAATGTAGTACGGGACTCTGTTGTGATGAACAATGGACAATTTGAATTCAAAGGCACAATTGGCAATGCACCACTGAACGCTTACCTGGTATTAAATGAAAAAGGCGATGGCCTGAAATACAAAGATTACAAGTCGATCTATATCGAACAGGGCGATATCAAAGTCAATAGTGAAGATAAACTGGCAAATGCAAATGTGGATGGCCCTAAAACCAACCAGGACAATGCCCGCTATAATGCGCTGATCAAGCCGATCGATGACGAGCAGGAAGCACACGATGCAAAAGAAAAAGCAGCAACAGACGAACAGAAAAAATCAGAAGTATTCTTGCGTCAGCTGGCTGCCGAACAAAATGCGATCGATGCAAAAGAACTGGCGGCTATCAAACAATTTATTCAGCAAAATCCTGGTTCATATATTAGCCTGAATGCACTCGAAATGTATTCAGCATATGGAGCAGATTATGCCGATATAGCGCCTTTATATGATAACCTGACTGCTGAGATCAAACAAACGGATGCTGCGAAATCATTTGGCGAGCGGCTCCCAAAACTCAAAGCAGTAGCATTGGGCCAGCAAGCTCCTTTGTTTATTGAGGCTGATACTGCCGGCAAAATGGTGAGCCTAGAATCATTCAGAGGAAAATATGTTTTGGTTGATTTTTGGGCTTCGTGGTGCGGTCCCTGCCGTCATGAAAACCCAAATGTGGTAAAGGCTTATGGTAAATATAAAGACAAGAATTTTACCATTATCGGTGTTTCGCTTGATCAACCAACCGGCAAACAAAAATGGCTTAATGCGATCCATAAAGATCACCTCACCTGGACTCAGGTATCCGACCTGCAATTCTGGAAAAGTAAAGAAGCTGAATTGTATGCTGTTCGTGGTATACCTGCTAACTTTTTACTGGACCCGAGCGGTAAGATCATCGCCAAAAGCCTGCATGGTTTCGACCTGGAAGATAAATTGGCTGAAATATTTGGCAAAAGCCCTGCTGCTGGCAACGGCGGCAGCAAATAAGCCGAAAAGTACAAGCAACAAAAAGCCCGAAGAATTTTCTTCGGGCTTTTTGTTATTATATCATATCATTAATCTTTCGGACGCCCGATAGTTTTAGGGATGCGGACTTTCCGACTATAACAAATCAAACCCAATATCCCTGCGGAAATACATTCCGTCGAAATAGATCCGGCTGGCATCGGCAGTGGCATGTTGCAGTGCATCGAAAAGGTTATCCTGAAGGGTAGTTACAGCCAATACCCGCCCACCGGTATTGATTACGTCATCGCCAGCAATTGAGGTTCCGGCATGAAATACGATAGAATCGCGAACATTTTCAGTGCCTGTAATAACCTTATTTTTTAGGTATTCGCCCGGGTATCCGCCCGAAACGATCATAACCGTAGCGGCAACCTTGTCAGAGATCTCTAATGTTTTAGTGTCCAGATTTCCTTCAGCAACCCCGATCAGCAGATCGACAAAATCAGATGATATTCTTGGCATAACGCTTTCCGTTTCCGGATCGCCCATACGGCAATTGTATTCGATCACATAGGGTTCGCCACTGCAATTCATCAGCCCGATAAAAATGAAACCTTTGTAGGGAATATTTTCCTTTTGCAAACCCTCAACGGTAGGGATGATCACCCGTTCTTCTACTTTTTTCAGGAAAGCAGTATCAGCAAATGGTACAGGAGACACGGAGCCCATGCCCCCTGTGTTCAAACCCGTATCAGCTTCGCCGATACGCTTATAATCTTTGGCTTCTGGTAATATCTTGTAATTTTTTCCATCGGTCATTACAAATACCGAAAGTTCTATTCCCTCAAGGAATTGTTCGATCACCACTTTAGCACTGGCATCGCCAAACTTTGCGTTTGCCAACATTTCCCTTAACTCAAATTGCGCTTCTTCCAGCGTAGTACAGATCAGCACACCTTTACCGGCCGCCAATCCATCTGCTTTTAAAACGATAGGCAAACCAGCAGTTTCTAAGTATGCCAAACCTTCCTGTAATGTTTCGCGAGTAAACGTCTGCGAATCTGCTGCCGGTATTTGATGCCTTTGCATGAACGCTTTTGAAAAATCTTTGCTACCCTCCAACTGAGCTCCTTCGGCTTGCGGACCGATCACCGGAATGTGTTTCAATTGTTCGTCAGCCAGAAAAAAATCGTGGATACCTTTTACCAGCGGCTCCTCCGGACCTACCAAAACCAGATCGATATCGTTGTCTAGTGAAAACGTTTTCAGCCCCTCAAAATTGGTGGTTTTTATGTCCACATTCGTTCCGTATTTAGGCGTTCCGGCATTGCCGGGTGCGATAAATAGCTTTTCGCATTTCGGGCTTTGAGCAATTTTCCAGGCGAAGGCACTTTCCCTTCCGCCCGAACCGAGGATCAGGATATTCATGCGGGCAAAGATAATCAGCCCCCGCAATATCTTGACCGCAAAGGAAATACTTTTTTAACAGGTACTTCAAAATTCATTATTGATAGCAAATTTGATTTCATGCTCGTACATTTTTGATAAGAGTTGATGCAATAAGGATCAATAGAATTTCATTTACAATATTAAAATTGAGTGGTGGAGGTCGTTTTTTTTTTTGAATTAAGCCAAATTCTTCATTATTAATAAAGATTTTGATGATGAATGAACGAAAAAAATCAGCTTCCAGCCTTCTAACATTCCAACTTTCCAACCATAATCTTCCAACTTTCCAACTACAAAACGTACCTTTGGCTGCCATTATGACCTCTCAGGTTGCTTGGCGCAATTGTTGACTCATGAAAACATATTAATAAATTATGTTAGATTTTATAAGCAAGCTTTTCGGCAGCAAGTCCGAACGGGACGTAAAAGGTGTTCAGCCTATAGTTGAAAAGATAAAAGAAGAATATGCTAAACTCGATGGGATCAGTAACGATGAGCTGAGGGGACGGACGCTAGCCTTTAAGCAAACCATTAGCGAAGGACTGACTGCTATTGATGCTGAAATACAGGAAATTAAAGACAGGATCGAGTCGAACCCCGACCTGGATGTTACCGAAAAAGTTGAGCTATACCGTCAGGCAGATAAGCTGGAAAAAGACAGGAACAAAGAACTGGAAGTGATCCTGATGGATATTTTACCCCAGGCTTTTGCCGTAGTAAAAGAAACTGCCCGCCGGTTCAAAGAAAATAAAACGATAGAAGTTACCGCCAGTCAATTTGACCGTGATCTGGCTGCCCGTAAAACCAACGTGGTGATCAAAAGTGATAAAGCTATCCATCACAATACCTGGATCGCAGCAGGAAACGAAGTGACCTGGGATATGGTGCATTATGATGTCCAGTTAATTGGTGGTACCGTATTGCATGAAGGGAAAATAGCAGAAATGGCTACAGGCGAGGGTAAAACGCTGGTTGCAACCTTGCCGGCTTACCTCAATGCGTTGGCAGGTCAGGGTGTGCATATCGTGACTGTGAATGATTACCTGGCACGACGCGACTCCGAATGGATGGGCCCGCTGTATGAATTCCATGGACTTTCGGTTGATTGTATCGATAAGCATGAACCTAACTCTGAGGAGCGACGCAATGCTTATTTAGCCGATATCACCTTTGGTACAAACAACGAATTTGGCTTCGATTACCTGCGTGACAATATGACACGTAGCCCTGAAGAGCTTGTGCAGCGTAAATTGCATTATGCGATGGTGGATGAGGTCGACTCGGTTTTGATCGACGATGCACGTACCCCATTGATCATTTCGGGACCAATTCCACGTGGTGATGAGCATGAATTTTATGAGTTAAAACCGCGTATCGAGCGCCTGGTAAATACCCAGAAAGCCTATATCAACCAGGTTTTAAATGAAGCCAAAAAGCTGATCGCTGAAGGAAAAACCAGCAGCGACGACGGCGGTTTGGCTTTGTTGCGCGCTCATCGTGGTTTGCCGAAAAGTAAGGCGCTGATCAAATTTTTGAGCGAGGGTAGTCATAAATCAGTTCTCCTGAAAACCGAGAACTATTATATGCAGGATCAGGGCAAGGAGATGCCTAAAGTTGACTCGGAGCTCTATTTTATCATTGATGAAAAAAACAACCAGGTTGAACTGACTGAAAAAGGCATCGAGTTGATCACTACTTCCGGTGAAGACCCTCATTTCTTTGTGATGCCTGATGTGGGTAGTGAAATTGCAGAGATCGAAAAGTCGAATTTAAGCAGTGAAGAAAAGATCGCTCGGAAAGATTCGCTGATGCGCGATTTTTCGATCAAATCAGAACGTATCCACTCTGTTAATCAGTTGTTGAAAGCCTATACGCTTTTTGAAAAAGATACAGAATACATCATTGACGAAGGTAAAGTGAAGATCGTTGATGAGCAAACGGGTCGTATTTTAGATGGCCGCCGCTACTCTGACGGTTTACACCAGGCGATAGAAGCAAAGGAAAACGTTAAGGTAGAAGACGCTACCCAAACTTTT
>Ga0164297_10005004_pt1 | contig 11560 bp, 13 predicted proteins | sample GEODES058metaG_FD_113539 | JGI IMG/M metagenome (GOLD analysis project Ga0164297, IMG submission 113539) | Dystrophic lake water microbial communities from Trout Bog Lake, Wisconsin, USA - GEODES058 metaG | ecosystem: Environmental > Aquatic > Freshwater > Lake | place: USA: Trout Bog Lake... | reverse complement strand
TAAATATATTGTGCGCCGCACAATCTTATTGCATTGCACCATTTCTATGTTATAGTGCGCGCACGGATGACAAAATCTGGTCGACCGAAGCATTTTTTGACCCAAACACATCAAAAACTCAGTCTATCTGGTGATTTTGGGATGATTTTAGGACTTTAGGAGCAATATCATGACAAATAACTATGAAATCCCAACAGAAATGCGCGATTTTGCGGAACGCAGCGTGTCACAAGCCCGCAAGGCATTTGAGGGCTTTATGGGCGCTGTTCACAAAGCAACATCAAACGTGACCCAAGCAACTCCTGCCGCCTTATCAAACGCCACTGATGTTTCAACAAAGGCTGTCTCATTTGCTGAAGCAAATGTGAATGCTGCCTTCGATCTGGCGCAAAAGCTTGTTCACGCCAAGGATGTGACTGAAGTATTGGCAATCCAATCTGACTATGTGAAGGCACAATTGGAAACCATTCAGGCGCAGACAAAGGAATTGGGCGAGAGCGTTCAAAAAGCGACAGGCCTTAAGAAGTAATTTCTAATCTAAGGAGAAAGATGATGGCTGGTGCTCGTAAAACTGTAAAAACTGTTGCCCCTCGTGCTGAGGCTTCCGTTAAAGCTCAGCCTATCTCCTCTGCTCCTGCGGACGTTATCGAAACGCCCGCAGCTCCCATTACTGTGAGCATTGAGGTCACACCACATCTTAGTGTGGTTGAGGTATCTTCGTCTTTGACGGATTTGCAGGAATATGTGCGTAAATCTGCCGAGGAAAGCCTCGAGAAAACGCGTGCCGCTTATGATCGTTTTAGAACATCGGCTGAGCAGGCGACCGCAAGTCTTGAAACAAGCTATGCGGCGGCAAGTGAGGGCCTTAATGCCTTGCAAGCCAAAACACTTGAAGCGTTCCGTTTGAATGCCAATGCTCAATTTGAACTGGTCAAAGCCTTGGTCAGCGCCTCGTCACTGACTGAAGCATTTCAATTGCACAATGAGCATGCACGCAAACAATTTGAGACGCTCTCCACTCAGGTCAAAGACATCAGCTCTCTGGCTCAGAAAGTGGCAAGCCAAAGCGCTGAACCCCTGAAGACAACCCTCACCAAAGCTTTTGTGGCCTGATATAGGCCAAAGCCCTTCTATGAAACGCTGCCCCCGCTGGGCAGCGTTTTGTTTTGGCACCTAAGAAGGCTCTTGCCCCGCTGGGATTGAGCTTTTTGGGCAAGATCCACATAAGTGCCAATCTGGGGCTTGCAATCCCATCGCTTTGCCCATAGGTTCCGCCCACTCAGGTCATGCCGCCATAGCTCAGTTGGTTAGAGCGCTAGATTGTGGATCTAGAGGTCCCCCGTTCGAGCCGGGGTGGCGGTACCACGACTTCTCTGACACCCCCTTCCAAGCATAGCTTTAAGCCCCATCTCTTTCAGACTATGCGCCGAAAGTCCCGCACAAAGCCCATTGAAGCACGTGAGCTTTGGCTTAAATTAACGTCAGCACAGGGGAGATAGATATGCGCACGCAAGTTGCCATTATTGGCGCAGGGCCATCGGGATTATTGCTTGGACAATTACTCCATCGCAGCGGCATTGATGCCATCATCCTCGAGCAACGAAGCCCCTCTTATGTTCTCAGCCGCATCCGAGCGGGCGTGCTTGAGCAAGGCACAGTCACGATGCTTGATGAGGTGGGCGTAGGGGCGCGCATGCATGCAGAAGGGCTCGTGCATGAAGGGACAGAGCTAACCTTTGATGGGCGGCGTCATCGAATCAACTTTAAAGACCTCGTCAATAAAACAGTCATGGTCTATGGCCAGACAGAGGTCACACGCGATCTGATGGATGCGCGCGCGGCATCTGGCGCCCAAACAATTTATGAAGCAGAAGACGTCACGCTTCATGATTTTGACGGCAGTTCCCCTCGCGTGAGCTATAAACACAATGGCATTACACATGAGATTAGCTGTGATTTTATTGCGGGCTGCGATGGTTTTCATGGTGCGAGTCGCAAAAGCATTCATCAAAGTGCCATTCGCTATTTTGAGCGCGTCTATCCCTTCGGCTGGCTCGGCATTTTATCTGACACGCCACCTGTCTCACATGAATTAATCTATGCAAATCATGAACGTGGTTTTGCGCTTTGCTCCATGCGCTCCCTGACCCGCAGCCGTTATTATATTCAATGCGGTCTCGATGAGCAGGAAAAAAACTGGTCGGATGAGCGCTTTTGGGATGAGTTGAGACAACGCTTGCCGGCAGATACAGCCGCGCAATTGGTTACTGGCCCATCCATTGAAAAAAGCATAGCGCCGCTGCGCTCTTTTGTCGCTGAACCCATGCGCTTTGGATCTTTATTTTTAGCGGGTGACGCCGCACATATTGTGCCGCCGACAGGCGCAAAAGGACTTAATCTCGCAGCCAGCGATATTTATTATCTCTCACAAGGACTGATTGACTATTATAAAGACAAATCATCGGCCGGTATTCATCATTATTCCCAACGTGCTTTAGCACGCGTATGGAAAGCGGAACGCTTTTCATGGTGGATGACCAATATATTGCATCGTTTCCCCGATACGGGAGATTTTGGCCAACGTATGCAAGAAGCTGAGCTTGATTATTTATTTAGCTCACAAGCCGCTATGACGTCACTCGCTGAAAATTATGTCGGCCTGCCCTATTAATACATAAGGGCCGCACCAGAGGCGCGGCCCTCTTAATCCGCGGATCCCCGTTTATTCACGTGGACCAATGGTAATCTTTAGTGAACCTACGCCTTCAACAGATCCTTCAAGCACATCACCGGGTTGAACAGGCCCCACACCCGCTGGTGTGCCTGTGTAAATCAAATCACCGGGACGCAAATGATAAAACCCCGAAAGGTGAGAAATAATTTCTGGAATTGACCAGATCAATTGCGACAAATCTGCATCTTGCTTTGTCACACCATTTTGACGCAATTCAATCTTTTGTTTTGAAGGTGTACCAAAATGCGCGGCTGTGACCACAGGTGTGATAACGGCTGAATTTTCAACATCCTTACCCAAGTCCCACGGCAATTGCTTGGCGCGTTCTGCAAGCTGAATATCACGGCGCGTCATATCAAGTCCGCAGGCATAGCCGAACACTTTCGACATGGCATCTTTTACATCAACCCGAAATGCGGGTGCGCCAATGACGACGACCAATTCCATTTCATAATGATAATTGTCTGTGCCACAGGGATAAGGGATTACGCCACCGGACATCACAATGGCATCACGAGCCTTGGTGAAATAAAATGGCTTTTCCCGATCAACCGCCACACCCATTTCCTTGGCATGGGCTTCATAATTGCGCCCGACACAAAAAATGCGATGCACATTCAGCCTGTCGTCAGACCCCACAATAGGGAGGGTTGGCACGGGCGCCGGATCAAAAAGGGTCTTGGACATAGATGGCTTCCTTATCGTTTCATTTCTATGATGGCGGGGAGCCTATCCATCTTGACGGGCCTGTCAATAATAGGCTGCCAAAAACCACAAAATAGCGCTCACCCCGCCGACATAGGCTGCCAGCTCAGCCATGCTTTTATACGTTGAGAGAGGCCATCGCGCACATTTTCATAGGCTGCGAGGCGCTGATCACGACTGCCTTCAATCGCCGTCGGATCAATTGTGGGCCAATAAATTACCTGAACCGCTAATGAGCGGGTGAATTCCAAAGCTCTGTGATGGGCTTCAGGCGATAAGGTCACAATCACGTCAAAACTTGTGTCCTCAAGATCTTCAAAAGCCTGAGGTCGATGGCGCGACATATCAATCCCGATCTCCTCCATCGCTGCGAGCGCAAAAGGATCGCTCTCACCTGCCCGCACCCCAGCTGACGCAAAATAAATGGAGCGGCCAAACATCTGCTTTGCCAAAGCTTCTGCCATAGGCGAGCGCACCGAATTATGCGAACACGCAAATAAGACGGCACTTGGGGGAGATGATGGCGTCTGAGAGGTGCTCATCTCATACGCGCCTTTGAACGCAACCACAAACACATCTGAGCTAACCCCGCCAATGCAATGCGGTCACCAAGGTAAAGAGACGACGCGTCGTATCAAAATCGCAGATAATTTTTCCAGCCAATCTCTCCCCAAGCAAATGGGCGCCCTCATTATGCAAACCGCGTCGGCCCATATCAATGGCTTCGATTTGCGCTGGGGTTGCTGTGCGAATGGCAGCATAATAGCTCTCGCAGATCAAAAAATAATCTTTCAATATGCGGCGGAAAGGGGTGAGTGATAAAATATGCGTGACAATTTGCTCATCACTTTGCGTGCGTATGTCAAATACAAGCTTTGCGTCATGCATTGAAACATTAAGCGCATAGGGCCCACGATCAATTTCAGCCAAACGAAAACTATTCAACTCCACGAGATCATAAATAGCTATTGCGCGCTCATGTTCTTGATCAGCATTACCGCGCCCGATAGAGCGCTCGTCCAGCACCACAGACACCAAACGATCACGCTCAGAGGGGGCGCTATCTGACATTGCTCATTCCAAATTAAGGCGGATAGAGACAGAGCGTGCATGAGCGCCAAGTCCTTCTGCTTCGCCCAATGTGATGGCCGCATGGCCAAGCGCACGCAAACTCTCTGGAGTGCAGCGCAGAAGCGATGTGCGCTTCATAAAATCAAGCACACCCAAGCCCGATGAGAACCGAGCAGAGCGCGCTGTCGGCAAAACATGGTTAGAGCCGCCGACATAATCACCGATCGCCTCAGGTGTATGCCCACCAATGAAAATAGCACCGGCATTGCGCACTTTTTGCGCCAAGCCTTCGGCATCATCGGCCATAATTTCAAGATGCTCAGGTGCGAGACGATCAATAAGGCCAATACTGGCTTCCAGAGAACTAACTTCAATCACCGCGCCAAAATCGCGCCAGCTTGCCGAGGCAATGTCACGCCGCGGTAATGTGCTGAGTTGACGCTCAACGGCAGCACAAACTGCCGTAGCCAAGGAGTGATCGGGTGTGATTAAAATGGATTGCGCGGCGGTATCATGTTCGGCCTGCGCCAGCAGATCAGCGGCAATCCAATCGGGATTGGCGGTATGATCAGCCATGATCAACACTTCGGATGGGCCAGCAATCATATCAATGCCAACAGTCCCAAACACGCGGCGTTTGGCAGCGGCGACATAAGCATTGCCGGGACCAACAATTTTGGCAATAGGCGCAATTGTTTTTGTGCCATAGGCCAATGCCGCTATGGCTTGCGCTCCACCAATGCGATAAATTTCATCCACACCTGCAATTTTTGCCGCGGCCAAAACAAGCGGATTCATCACACCATGGGGCGCGGGGGCCACCATCACGATACGCGGCACGCCCGCCACTTTGGCTGGCACCGCATTCATGAGAACGGAAGATGGATAACTTGCTGTGCCGCCAGGCACATAAAGCCCCACAGCCTCAATCGCAGTCCAGCGCCAGCCTAAATCAACACCTAACGCATCAGTAAAACGCTGATCGGCGGGGCGTTGGCGTTCGTGAAAGGCTTTGATGCGTTGATGAGCGAGATGCAGAGCATCCAAAGCTTTTTGATCACATGCTGCCATTGCCGCATCAATCTCAGCTGCAGTGACACGCAAGCCAAGAGAGGCAACATCCACATGATCAAAGCGCTGGGTGTAATCACACACGGCCTCATCACCACGCGCAATCACATCGGCCAAAATATCACGCACACGAAGATCAACATCTTCCGAGACTTCGCGCTTCATCGCCAAAAGCGCACGAAAAGATGTTTCAAACGCAGCATCAGATTGTTTAAGCCACATGGGCATAGATCAACTCCACCTAAAGAACATCTGGGGGTCGGTCATCAACCCCAAGAGAAGGCTCATGCATACTCACCCAACGTGGGCCGATATCACGCATTTGCGCTTCAATACATTCGACATCAAGGCGTATGGTCGAACCACCTTCAAAGGCCAAGAGAATGTGGCCTGTGATGTGTTCATCATCGCCTGCAACGGCTTGAACCGCTTTAAACAAAAGGCTCTGTAAATTAAGCGCAAGCTGAGGTTGGGTTTGATCAACACCAATATGAGTGACACGAGTGACATGATCAAAATGCAGACCTACCCTTACGCGTTGGGGGGCGTTGTGCTGTGCGCTGAGCCAATCATAGCGCGCGCCAATCAAGACGAAGCGCTGATCACTGGGGATATAAATCATCTCACCCACACGCACCACAGCGTTTTGCATATGGGCTGATACGATGCTGAGATCTTCGCTGTCCATTGCCAGCAAAGAAAGATCAAATTGTGATGGCTCAGATGGTGTCACCATTAACGCGCCCTCTTGATTTAACCTGCACTCGCGAGACGCTCTACAATAGCGCCACATTGACCTAATTTTTGCTCTAATTGCTCAAATCCGCGATCAAGGTGGTAGACTCGATGCACAATCGTTTCACCCTCTGCCGCCAAAGCGGCGATGACCAGTGACACTGATGCGCGCAAATCCGTTGCCATAACGGGCGCTCCCTTGAGCACTGGCACGCCCTGCACAATCGCAATATCATTTTCTAATTTGATATGCGCACCAAGACGCGCCAATTCCTGCACATGCATGAAGCGATTTTCAAAAATTGTTTCCGTAATCCGTGACACACCTTGCGCACGTGTCATTAATGCCATGAATTGAGCTTGCAAATCAGTCGGGAACCCAGGGAATGGCTGTGTCGTAATATCAACAGGCCGAATTGACCCGCCATTGCGCCTAATACGAATACCAGCTTCGCTCGCCTCAACCTGCGCACCCGTTTGGGCAATCACATCAAGGGCTGACTGCAAGAGATGGGCTTGCGCGCCCTCAAGCATGACATCGCCACCCGTCATAGCTGCGGCCATAGCATAAGTGCCGGTCTCAATACGATCTGGCAAAACAGAATGACGCGCGCCATGCAAAGAACCAACACCATCAATCTCAAGTGTAGTTGTACCAATTCCCCTGATGCGTGCGCCCATTTTAACAAGACATGAGGCGAGGTCGGTCACCTCTGGCTCACATGCTGCATTTGTGACGCGTGTGGTGCCCTGTGCCAAGACGGCCGCCATTAGCGCAGTATGAGTGCCGCCCACGGTCACTTTCGGAAAATTAATCTCAGCACCTCTGAGGCCCTTGGGTGCTTTAGCGATGACATAACCCGCCTCAATATCAATTTGTGCGCCAAGCGCCTCAAGTACCATCAATAATAAATCTACGGGACGCGTACCAATGGCGCATCCGCCGGGCAGCGAGACTTTTGCCTCACCCATGCGCGCCAAGAGCGGCGCCACAACCCAAAAGCTTGCGCGCATACGCGAGACAAGTTCATAAGGAGCCGTCGTATCAACGATATGGGCAGCATCAAGATGGATGGTTTGGCCAGCTGTAGGATGATCGCCAGGCCTTTTGCCATCAATTTTATAATCAACACCATGATTGCCCAAAATGCGCATGAGCAAATTCACATCTGCCAAACGAGGCAAATTATCGAGCGTTAGTGTCTCCTTCGTCAGCAATGAGGCAATCATCAAGGGCAATGCCGCATTTTTGGCGCCTGAGATAGGAATGACGCCGCAAAGAGCCTGCCCGCCGACAATACGAATTCGATCCATGTTCATCCTTTCGTGATGCGCCCTATTAGCCCATCACTTCTATTCTAAATCCCCATTATGTCTGTGCTCTCGGACATAATGAGGTCTCTATCCCACTGCCCTAACTCTTGGCATTTTCGCTTTTGCTCTCGTCAGAGAGAGGCGCAGGGCTTGAACTGTCCAAAAAATCTAAAACACCCACCATTGACGCCTGCACATCAGACTCTGCCATCTGGGCACGCGCACGTGCAAATTGCTTGCGCCGCCTGAGATTGTCGCGCAATGCCGCAGCCAAACGCTCAGCTGCCAAGGTCTTGGCATCTTTTTGCTGAGCTTTAGATGACGATTCAGAAGGGGATGAGGAACTTGCCATGGTGTGTTCTTTATGAGTTTGTCTGGGCAATGACAAGGAAAACCAAAGTAAAGAGCTCATAAAAGCCCTGAAAAATGCTCTTCAACGCCCTACTCAGCGGATTAAGATGCCCCCGCCCCCACCTCTCGCCCTGCGACTGCCCCTTGCCACAGCCATAAGCCTGTGGCACAACGCGCGCACTTCAAGGGCGAAGCGATGGCCCACCCCAATCAGCTGCGGTAGCTCAGTGGTAGAGCACTCCATTGGTAATGGAGAGGTCGAGAGTTCAATCCTCTCTCGCAGCACCATTATGATCACATAAATATAGGCGAAGGGTGAACTAAACCCAGGAATGAACGCCGATAACATTTCCCTCGCTATCGCCAATAAGGGCTATAAAGCCATCCTTGCCAATATTGGTTTTAGCCTTAAAAATATGTCCGCCTTGCTCAAGAGCTCTGTGGCATATCTCGTCACAGCCATCACAATGAAAATAAACAATAGACCCCTGCGCAGAGGGGCCGCGCAAGGGATGTCTCATCAACGCCCCTAAGGCCCCTACGGCTGGCATAGATCCCTGAAAAAGATAGGCTTCAAAATCACCATTAAAAGGGATATGCGTAAATTCATAGTGAAAAACAGAATGGTAAAAATCTCTCGCGCGGGTGAGATCATCTACATAAATTTCAAACCACGTAACAGGATTTGATTGAAGCATAGAGAGCAGCTTTTCTAAATAATGTAATTTAAATTATCAGTTATTGTATCACCCATAGCACGCAACTCAACCAATGTTTTTTTATCAAGCACATAAGAAATGGCATTGCGTACCTCATACATCATGAGGCGTATGGCACAAAATTTTTCATCACAATCACTGCATGATTTATAATATAAATGACTGGCACAATGGATGGGCGCAAGCGGCCCATCAAGCGCTCTGATAATATCCCCGACCATAATGTCATGCGCGGAGCGCGCGAGAAGATAGCCCCCACCCTTGCCTTTCTTGGATTGGACAAAGCCTGCATTGCGTAATTCAGCCAAAATAGTTTCAAGAAACTTTTTGGGAATATGATTGGAATGAGCAATATCAGACACAAGCACAGCTTGACCTTTTGGCTGACCCGCCAAATAGACCATGGCTTTGAGCCCATATTTTCCTTTTTTCGTAAGCACGTTGCCCTCAAACAATAGCGCAATTGAGATTGTAATATGATGGGAAAGCCGCGTCTATATCAGAGATCATGATTAAATTGGACATATCACCATGAATGCCAGCACAAATAATTGAGGATAGAATAGAGCTGGTCTTGCTAAGTCTAGAGGACATACTAAGCTAAATCATGAAACAAAAAAGTAACGCACGATGAGTCACGTGAATAAAAATGAACTAACCTCCCCTGCACGCATTATAGAAGTGTGCGTTACCTTTCTAAAATTAGGGGTAAGTTCATTTGGGGGGCCAATAGCGCATTTGGGCTATTTCCACCATGAATGCATTATAAAACGCAAATGGATGAGTGAAAAGGCCTATGCAGATCTTGTTGCCATGTGCCAATTTTTGCCTGGACCGGCGAGCAGCCAAGTTGCTTTCATTTTGGGACTAGTCAGAGCAGGCCCTTTTGGCGCGGCCGCAGCTTGGTGTGCATTTACGTTGCCATCAGCTTTTATTTTAATGTTAATTGCAAGCGGAATAGATCTAATCACAACAGAAACCAGTCAGGCCATCGTGCACGGGCTGAAATTAGCTGCCATTGGCATTGTGGCACAGGCACTCTGGATGATGGCTCGCCAATTTTGCTCAGCTTACCAAAAAGCATTAACAGCAATATCCGTGTTTTTAGGATTAAGCCTATTCCCCTCAACAAGTGGACAAGTCTATGCCATCTGTATTGGCGCATGCGCAGGTCTTATCTACACAAATAAAGAACAGATAACAAAAAGAGACCATATGCCACCTATGATCTCAAAGAGATCCGGCTATATGTGTATTGGCTTATTTATAACATTATTAATTTTTACATATGGAACAAGCGAGATAGATAATCTCTCAGCATGGCTTATTATTTTTAATGCATTTTACAAGGCGGGTGCTTTGGTCTTTGGCGGCGGACATGTTGTTTTGCCTTTATTGGAGACGGATATTGTTCAACAGGGCTGGATGAACAAAGACCTGTTTTATGCAGGCTATGGCGCTACACAGGCAATGCCGGGGCCATTATTTACATTTGCGGCCTATTTAGGCGCACTCATCAATATAGGCCCGCAAGGAATGATAGGCGCACTCTATGCATTGATAATCATATTTATTCCAGGATTGCTTTTGGCATTAGGAGTTTTGCCTTTCTGGCAGAGTTTAAACACACATATGGCATTGCGGCGGATGACGCAGGGTATTCAAGCTGCGGTTGTCGGCATACTCGCATACACATTTTACACATCACTATGGCAATCAACCCTCAAAATGCCATTAGACTATGCACTAGCACTGACATTTAGCATTCTTCTTATTTATTGGCGCATAGCACCTTGGATTATTGTCAGCCTTAGTTTAATTATTTGTATTATAAACCCATAACTCAACTGCCCTGAATCTGTGACAAAAATTATTTTAAAAAGAATTCATAAATAACCCAAAACGCAGATGCGCCAATCATAAATCCATAAAAAGCAAAACGTAGATTCATCACGATCTCCAACGCACAAGCGACTTAAAACAGTAAGATGACATTAGATAATAATGTGACTATACATCAACTCTGTAACTTATAAATTTTATTTCTAGCTTTTATAATTTAATTTTATTCGCGCGTAAGCTAATGTAACGTTTTTTTGCCATGCTAGCGTTTTATAGTTTTATAATTTTGCGATAGATCTGCAACTTTATTTTTGCTAGGCTCAGTTCAACTTTGTTTAGAGACAATTAACATAGAGATCATGCTTTATTTTGACGATTATCTTCTTCGCATCTGCGCTCAGATTGGTACCGCGCTTGAGCAGATCTTATCGACGCAACCGCTCGATGGCGAGCGACAGCGTCCTGCGCGCCTGATCGAGGCAATGCGCTATGCATGTTTAAATGGAGGCAAGAGGTTACGCCCTTTTCTGGTTGTTGAAACAGCGCGTCTGTTTGCGCCAATCACTGACGCCACCCTTCGCGCGGCCTGCGCTCTTGAGCTCATCCACTGCTATTCGCTCATTCATGATGATTTGCCAGCCATGGATGATGATGATTTGCGACGCGGCCTGCCCACTGTGCATAAAGCGTTTGACGAAGCGACAGCTATTTTGGCGGGTGACGGGCTTCTTACTCTTGCCTTTGATGTCGCTGCCGATCCCCTAACCCATGCCGATAGTGCCATTAGATCCGAGCTTGTGCTTCTGCTCGCGCGTGCGTCTGGCATTGGCGGCATGGTGGGTGGGCAAGCGCTTGACCTTGCCGCTGAGCAAAGCCGCACGCCACTCAGCCGCCTACACATTGAGGATTTGCAGGCCATGAAAACCGGCGCGCTGCTGCGTGCCAGCGTTGAGGCTGGCGCTTTAATTGGAGGCGCCGATAAAGATGCCCGCCGAGCTCTGACGCGCTATGGCACATT
>Ga0164297_10005002_pt1 | contig 11563 bp, 7 predicted proteins | sample GEODES058metaG_FD_113539 | JGI IMG/M metagenome (GOLD analysis project Ga0164297, IMG submission 113539) | Dystrophic lake water microbial communities from Trout Bog Lake, Wisconsin, USA - GEODES058 metaG | ecosystem: Environmental > Aquatic > Freshwater > Lake | place: USA: Trout Bog Lake... | reverse complement strand
CCGAAGCACCCTGGTGGATTGTGGATGCAGTCGATAAGAAAAGGGCTCGCCTGAACTGCATCAACCATCTCCTTGGACAAGTAAACTACGACGAAGTTCCACACGACTCGGTAAGCCTGCCTCCCAGGATCTATCACGACGACTATATTCGAAGACCTATACCACCGGAGATGTTTGTTCCCTCAAAGTACTGAGTTTGTAACTCAGTGGCTCATCTAAGCCGAGTTAAAAGTAATCACCAACTGACCTAAATACACTTAAGCGTTTAGGTTCTCAGGGCTGAATTGCTGCGCAATCTGGTTAAAGGCGGCCTCCAAGACAAGAGGCTCAATACGTCTACAAGGATGACGATTGCCCTATGAGCGCTATACAGCAAGTCGATCGCTTTGATTGGGTCGATGCCCGCGGCCCGCTTTATTTCTTATAATCTCTCTCTAGAAATGGCAAACTTGCCCCTGCCAAGATTCTTGGCAATTTGGATGGAATTAAGTCCTTCTTTCATGAGGCTGGAAACATGATATCGTTGGTTATGGCCCAGGTGTTTATATGTCGTGGCAAATTAACTTACAGGTCAAGAAGCTGTGGATATTAATCCATTCTCAGCCACTTAACTTTTAGTCAACGTTGCACTTCGTCCTTGAATCCACGTACCGATTAAAATTGACTGATGAGTCTTAGAGTAAGTGATAAAAATACACAGAGTTCAAAATGAATAAATTAAGATTGTTTAATCTATTGTTATTGATATTAACAGTTTCTGACAGCTTCGCTCAATCTGTCACTTTAGTAAAAGGATGGAATTTATTGGGTAACGGATTGACTAGTTCTATCACTGCTTCCACGATAGGCAACTCAAGCCAAGTAACCTCGATTTGGAAGTGGGACGCTTTAAACTCTAAATGGAACTTTTACACCCCCCAACAAGCAGACGGAGGGGCCGTATATGCCTCAACAAACGGTTATGGATTACTTTCGGTCATTAAGCCAGGTGAAGGTTATTGGATTAACGCCGCCCAGGCGTTTACCACAACAACAGGCACAGGGGTAGCTTATCAATCTAGCAACTTCAACCAAGGTACAGTAACAGGATCTTTAGTTACCGGATGGAATCTAATATCTGTTGGCGACACAGTTACACCTGCGCAATTCAATACCAATATTGGTTTTACACCTCCAACCGCTGGGACTATACCCATTAATTTGACCAGTCTATGGGCCTGGGACGCGGCTAACTCAAAATGGTTGTTTTATGCTCCATCTGTTGAAGCCAAGGGAACAACTGCCTTGGCCACATATTCCACTACAAATGGATATGAGGACTTCACGACAAAAGGTGCCACATTAGGTATGGGGGTAGGATTTTGGGTGAATGCCCCAGCTCCTTTGATCACAGTTACAAGTGCATCCAGTAGCAGCACAGGTGGAACAACGTCTGGCACTTCATTGCAATCTCAAACGATAACCTTGATTGCGCCTTCAGCGTTTGTTTTGAACAGTGCAGCTAGCTTAAATGTAAGCGCAAGTTCAGGGTTAACAGTAGGGATAGTTTCTGCTACAACATCAGTGTGCACTGTCAGTGGAAAAATTGTTACACCTATTGCTGTGGGGACTTGTACGATATCATTGACTCAGTTAGGCAACATACAGTATGCCGCTGCAAACCCACTAAACCAAAATTTTAGCGTCATCTCAAACATTCCCCCACTGGCACCAGTGGTGCCAGATTTTGCCAATTTGATCATGACAGTTGGTAATTCAACACTTGCAGTTGGAAGCACTACAACAATACATACGGTTGGAGTACCGCCCGTGATCACAAGCGGGCCTACCGTTTCAAATATTCAGAGTTCAACAGCAACTGTTACATGGAGTACAGATAAAGCATCCGTTGCTGGGCTTAGTTGGAATGACGGATCGAATTACGGGTCACAAACAGACACCACACTTGCAACAACGCATTCAAAACAAATAACGGGACTGTCCGCCGGAGCAACTTACACCCTTACCGTTTCATCAACAGATGCAAGTGGAAATGGACCCACCCTATCCGCGGCTAAGAGTTTTACTACATCAAGTTCTACTTCGGAGGTAAGTTCTGTAGTACCCCCGGATGAGTTGACTATGGCGAATTGTGATAATTCAAAACACTTAATCGGTGCGCAAGACTCTAAAAGCTGGGTGACTTTAGCATTGACCACTGCAAGTAATCTTCCTACGTGCGTATCTGGTTTTCAAGATGCAGGCAAATATATAGTGTTCGCAACTATTGGCGTAAGTGATAATTCTGGCAATATTTGTGATCTAGTTGTTGTTACGAAGTTAAATGGAAATACTTCATGCATTAATCTTTCACTTGCAAATCGAAACTTAACTGGAAATCCAACTTTTTTATTGAGTTCGACAGGCTATTTAAGTGGAGCCAATGGCCAACTCTCAGCAAATGGAAAATATTTTTTAACAGGTTTTTATACAACTAAAAACGATGCTGCTTATATTGGCTTCGAATTACTTGACTTTACTGGAAGCACGCCAGTTGGAAAAATTGTGTATGAAGAATATGGCACTCAAGTTTCTAATTGTGCTGGAACACCAAGTGTTAATAGTCACAATATATTTTGGTCAAGTTATTGGTTGCAAGAAAATTCAAACTTTGTAATGACTCAATTTAATGTCTCTCAATGTTCAGCCACCCCGGCTACTGGCTCTTCTAAATTTTATTACATTGATTCGAACAATACGACCGATCCATTAAACCCAATTAAATATCTTTTTAATATTAACGATGTAGCATCTAGCAATGGTTACGGAATTAATGCCACTTCACCACTTAATATTTGGTTAGCGGCAAATATTCCCTCTGTAAATAATTGGCAATTCGGATCCGAAATCCTTCCTGGCGGCTCTACGTCAGCATCTGATCTAAGTTTTTATATCGTTGTTGGTGGAGCAGCTGGTGGAGCATCAAATAATTGCACCACTGGTACGGGTACTTCAGTATATGGAGTTGGATCAGGCATTAACGGTCAACAACTTATCAAAGTAGTAATTAGCAACGGTAATGTATCTTTTCAAGATTATGGATCGACAAATATTGGTACCGGGTACGGCGCAAATCCTCTTACAGATAACGTATATTTAACTAACGACGGACTAAATCTTGTTTCTGTTCATTGGACTGATGACAATGGGACAATGAAGCTAATGCAAATTAACAGACAACTAAATGCGTCGTCTTGTGATGTCTATAAAATGCTCGCTCCACCCAATATAGTTATAACACCTGCTAGTCTTATTGGAAAAATTGCTACGGTTGGCTCCGGTAATTTTATAGCTCATTCTTTTCCATATACTTACAGATCTAAAGACTACATTTATATGCATGGATTTAATAGTAACCCTGGAGATCCAGATTGCACAGCGACTTCTGGTTGTCAAATAACTACCGACACACAGATTTGGGCGTTCAATAAAACTACCAATGCAATTTCTTCTGTTCCAATAACCCAATTAAAAGGCTCGACGACTTTCTATTCAACAGAAACAATTTCTAATCCATTAAGCAATAACATAACCAATACTTTGTTGGATAGCGCTGGAAACAAGTATTGGATTTCGTTAAATACAACAGGTATTTCTAATTTGATCCAATTTCCCTCTTCTTTTGGCATTACAAATGGATTTATATCAGGGTCTAATTAGTCTTATATAGTTTTATCTGATATGAGAGGGCACGGAGCTTACCTAACTCGCCCCATGCTCTGCTCAAATAAACGTTTCGAGGACAATAACTCAATTGTGCTTGACAAGTTCAATTGGTCGCTACTGGTGCGTCCGTACCAACAGCTTTTGCTCAAAAGAACCCACATTTGGTACTGAGTTAAAGCTTTTGATAATTAGACAAAATCTATGAATTGTCAGCATTATTCGACTTGGGTTTAGCTTAAGTTTGACAATTCAAACTTTTTTCCGACTGATTGTTAGTATTAAAAGAGACTTAATTCTTTAATTTGACACAAATATACAAAAATACTTACATCAAACTTTCACAATTCAAAACCATAATGTTCCACATGATACATGCCGTGAACTAAATGAACTTAGCACAAAATAATAAAAAAGAATTCTCAGATCTAGTATCCAACATAGATTTAAATCCCGACTCCGCTACAAAAAAAGCTACTTTTGTAGATCTTCTAAGTCTTTCCTCTGAGCTAACGCTACCCTCTGCTGGCTTTAGTCCCCAAAGCATAGAGGTCAAATGGGCTTGCACATCACAAGAAGTTATTGCAGCCCAGCGCCTTCGACACAGCGTATTTACTTCGGACATGGGCGCACGGATACCCGCGAACTCAGCAGGTGCGAACGGTCTTGACACGGACATCTTTGATGAATTTTGCGAGCACTTGATTGTGCTTGATGTACAAACCAAAGAAGTCATTGGTACTTACAGAGTTTTGACACCTACTCAGGCTCTACGGGTGGGCAGCACGCATTTAGAGACTTTGTTTGATTTAACCCGTTTAAGACAGTACAAAGATCATATGGTGGAGATTGGCAAAGGATGTGTTCACCCATCCCACAGAAACGGCGGCGTGATCATGGCCTTGTGGGGAGAGCTCTTCAAATTTATGAAGCGCAACAAACTCGAGTTCATGGTGGGTAGCACCAACATTCCCATGACACAAGAGCTACCTTTGAGTGCAAAAATGGCTGCTAGCATTTGGACTCTTGTAAAAGAACACCACCTAGCTCCCATAGAGTTTCATGTAAGGCCCCGACGCCCGTTACCAGTTGAACAACTGTGCGGTGATCTCTCAGTCGAGCTCCCCCCGCTCATCCAAGCCTACCTAAGGCTTGGTGCAAAGGTGCTGGGGCCACCAGCTTGGCTTGCCAACTCAAACTCAGTGGACTTGCCGATGATGATGAGGTCAACTGAGCTCCACAGTAAGTACCAAAAACATTTCTTAGGTCTTTGATGCACTACAGAGCCATATTCATGTCCGATTTGCACCTTGGCACGCCGGGGTGTCAAGCTGAGTCGATTCTTGACTTTCTTAGAGAAAACGAGAGTGATTATTTATATCTTGTAGGCGACATAGTAGACGGTTGGCAATTGCGTCGCAAGTGGTTCTGGCCCCAGGCTCATAACGATGTGGTCCAAAAATTACTTAGAATGGCCCGAAAAGGATGCCATGTTGTATACATTCCTGGCAATCACGATGAATTCGCCAGGAACTTTGTTCAACACCATTTTGGCGGAATCGAGGTTTTAAAGGAAGCGGTGCACACCACTGCAACTGGAAAGTCTTTGCTGCTCATTCACGGTGACTTCTTTGACGCTGTCGTGCAATATGCAAAATGGCTTGCCTACGTGGGAGACCATTTGTATGAATTTACACTCAAGCTCAACCGTTACTTTAACCATCTAAGAGCTAAGATGGGATTACCGTATTGGTCACTATCGGCTTATTTAAAGCACAAAGTCAAACAAGCCGTTGCGTTTACTAATGATTTCGAAATAGCGGTTGCCCGAGAGGCTAAAAGAAGAGGTTTTCAAGGCGTTGTCTGCGGACACATCCATCACGCTGAGATTAGAGAAATTGAAGGTATCTTGTACTGTAACGACGGTGACTGGGTAGAGAGCCGTACAGCCTTGGTTGAGCACATGGATGGTCGCTTAGAGATCGTATATTGGGACCAGTTGGTTGAGACATCCAAGTCGCTTGCCCATGCGACGACTTGACTGTGTAAGAACTTGACTCTTCAACCAGGATCAATCCGTAGATTAATGTTGATTGATACAGATAGATATAGATTGAGGTCTTTTTTCTGCGGCTTGTGAGCTTAAGCAATAATCTATTAGGATAATCTTAAAATTATCTTGAATTACTGAAATAGATCTTTGAACGATCCATACCTAATTATTTAAATATATGAATATAGTTATTGTCTCGGATGCCTGGGAGCCCCAAGTAAACGGTGTGGTACGCACGCTTAAGATGACATCGAGTGAACTCTCTAAAAAAGGCCACACGGTTGCGCTTATAACGCCCAATCTTTTCAAATCGTTCCCCTGTCCAACCTATCCTGAAATTGCTTTAGCTCTAACGACAACAAATCGGATTTCGCAGTTAATTGATCAGGCCAAACCAGATTGTCTGCACATCGCAACCGAAGGACCTTTGGGCTGGTTGGCACGCTCAATTGCGATAAAAAGAGGTTGGCCCTTTACAACCTCTTATCACAGCAGGTTTCCTGAGTACGTCAACATTAGATTTAAGATTCCAATCTCTTGGAGTTACGCCTTATTTAAAAAATTTCATAATGCTGCAAAAGCCAACTTAGCTCCTACCCCTGCAATCGTGCAAGATTTAAAAGACCGCGGCTTCAAGGGCGCGAGAGCTTGGAGCAGAGGCGTAGATTTTGCGACGTTCAGCCCCTTTGGACCAACCATACCCAGAGGCAAAGGACCTATTTTTTTGCATGTGGGTCGACTAGCAGTAGAAAAACAAATAGATGAATTTTTGAAGCTAGATCTACCTGGAGAGAAATGGGTTGCTGGGGATGGCCCTGAGAGAGACCGACTTCAAAAAACTTACCCCCAGGTTCGCTGGTTCGGGATGCTTGATGGACCCTCTTTAGCCACGCTTTATAGATCCGCTGACGTCTTCGTGTTCACAAGTGTGACGGACACTTTTGGATTGGTTATGCTCGAATCAATGGCGTGCGGTACCCCAGTTGCAGCTTACCCCTGCCCGGGCCCCATAGATGTCGTAGTCTCAGGAGAGTCAGGGGTTTTGGACAACGATTTAAAAACTGCTTGCTTAAAGGCCCTTGAGATTTCTAGAGAAAAGGCACTCGCACACGCAAAAACCTTTAGCTGGGAGAGGGCCTGCGACATGTTTTTAAATGCGCTTCATCAAATCCCTAAATAGGTACTCCTATACATGTACTTCTTGGATGTTTGAAAAAAGTTCTTTTGAATAGGCGTAGTAAAAAACGATAGCCTTTTAAATTAGGCACACCCCAAAAAAAATATCGTTTTATTCCGCCCAATCTTCAAAATCATAGCAACTAATCAATTGCTATTTTCACGAAAATTCAGTGAGATTGCTGCAATAAGTCTTTCAAAAAGAAATCTATCTTCTCAAACGAACTCAAAACCTCAACATTTCCTGAAAAACAGAGTCCAAAAAGTGACTCGCTTAATTTGAGTAGGCCTGAATACTTATATTGCCACAATTACTCAGGCTGTGGCCTGTTCCTGTCCCGCATTGATTATTACCGGTGTTGATCACTACAATATTACCGCTTGAAAATGTGCTTCCAACGGTGACACCTAGGTAGGCCGTTATTCCCTTGGAGGTTATTCCAACTAAGATACCAGGAATCACAGTGCTGTTGGAGAGTTGCCAAAAAATAGGAGTGTCTGAGGAGCCATCAGATCTACCACTTTTACAAGTTCTTGTAGCGGTGGTTCCGTCGCTGCTGAAAACGACAGAGGCAACACCGTTACTGCAGTCGCTTTGACCATAAACGTATACCGTGTTACCTGCTAGTGTTTTAGTAGAGAAAGCAGGAGACAACAAACTGTAGCTGCCAAAACCGTTATAAAAATTTACACTCGTATTGTCGGGTGAGGAGGTATAGGGGTAGGGTTCATTTTCAAAATAAACGCCTTGATTCAAATTTGGAGTAAGCATCGTAACGGTGTCCGCAAAATTAGATGTGCTACTTGATTTTGTAACAAAAGAATTTGTGCTGCCATTTGGAATAGACCAAGTACCAACTTTAGTAATACCTGAATCGCTACAGTTATTGCCTTGATTATTTGTATTGACGGTATCAATCCATGCACTATTTATACAAATATGGTAGGTGGTACCGTCAGATTTAAGGTAGGAGAGTTCATTATTCAGGAGTGAAATATTTCCCGACTTCCCCGATTGATTGGTTATATTTACATTAATAATTGCGCTATGCACAATCACAGCGCCTGACAAAAGCGAGCTCAAACTAGAGGACGAAGTTGTTGAATTAGTTAAACCAAAACTAGAAATTGCATTAAAAACTTCAGAGGAAACACCAGGCGTATTAGTGCTAAAGGAGAAAGGTTGTAAAGCATTGACCCAAAATCCATCGTTGGGATTGATATTTGTTAAAAATTCATAATTTTGAGTTGTTGCATAAGCCTGCCCCCCATCAGACTGCTGGGGAGAATAAAACGACCACTTACTATTTTTCGCATCCCACTTCCAAATACTGGTAATTTGTGACTTAGTGCCTAATGCGCTTGGGTCAAGAGGGTTAGTAGACCCATTGCCAAAAAGATTCCAGCCCGACTGAGCATTGACTTGACTTAAGGCGTTTGAATTAAAAAAAACTGATAAGGATAAAAAGGTATATCCAACGATTTTTTTTAATAAATGATTCTTTATCATCATAGCTTGACTCCATCTCGTTATCAACAGTTCAAAGGGCAAAAATATTTTCAAAAGTTTTCTAAATTTTCTGGCTGAAATTCACGTAATTTAGTAAGTTTCCAACAACTGATCCAGAGATTTTTTTGGGGAATGCAAAATGACATGCGGTTTGTAAAACCTCCCCATACAGTCTCTTAACGAGAGTTAGAAGCTATTCAAACAAAGACAAAGTGCATACCAAGAAAATGTCCAATTTTATTAATTTTTTTGACTTCAGGTAAAAACCTGAATTCGACATCCATCTGATTAAGGTTGGGCAACCTCACCCCTGCCCGCATTAATTAGGAATCATCATCAACCCTTGGCCCATTTTGATGCGCAACCCGACGCTCAAATTCTCCGTAAAACTAAACCCCTTGGGCGCAAATAACAAAATTGTCGAACCGTGCTGGAACCATCCCATTTCTTGACCCTTTGTAAACGGCAAGTGACAGTCCATCTCAGTGGGCCCTTTGTAGCGAGTGCTCAAAACCGGCTCTATGCCGTGAAGCTTAATGCTCGCCACCAAAACAGCGGCAACAGGAATTATTCCTAAAGTGTATTGATCCTCACAAATCTTGTACTCAAGAAGTGCTCTCTCATTTTTGCAAAAGAGTTTTTCAACTCTTTTTAAGGCAATTGGATTCACGTTCCATGTGTCTCCTGAGAAGTACTTTAGACGGCGAACTTCCCCCTTAAAGGGTGCGTGAAAGCGGTGATACATGGACGAGGTTATGCGAATCGTCATGTATACGCCGTCTCTCCACTGATGGGCACTAGGCTCTGCACCCAAAAGGTCTTCTAACGTGTAGGGGAAACCTTTGGCTTGAAAGAGTTGCCCGTCCTTTATGTCTCCAAACTCCCCAATAATTCCGTCGCATGGGCTTGAGATTACATTGGGTTGGGGGTCAACCGTTCTCGCTCCCTCCTTTAACTCTCTGATGAAACAAGCATGTAAACTTTTAAAGGACTGCTCTTTGGCTTCGGAAAGATCTAAATCTGCAAAAAGTTTCCAGATGGCAATAGAGGCACTGCTTATCCCTTTGTTTTCTATTTTACTGAACCATCCCATAAAATGCGTAAGCGTCAATCGCGGTATTCTGTTGGTTAAAAGGAAATTTAAATCCTCAGAATCAACAATTTTTTTCAATAAATTCTTGATTTTCATCATTTGTTCATCCAAACGTAATAAAACTAGGGTTTTCAAAAAGGAATCTGTAGATGCTCGATAACATTCTTATGGTTAGTCTATACATATTTGGCTTTATTTTGGCAACACAAGTCATTTTAAAAGCAGTTCAGCGCCTTCAGCTGTCTCGCGCCAAAAACCCCTCTCTAGGCGGACACGTTCGATGGGCTAAACGCTTTACGGCTCTAATTCCTTATTACTCCTACACAGAGGATAAATGGTTTAACTGCGACTCAGCCCCTGATTCAGTTGCTCGACAAAGAAAAGAGGCCCTAACTCGTCTGGGTAACGACTTGATCAACCAAAGTCCCCTTACCCTAAAGCAAACAGAACAAACCAAACCGATGATCTCGGACCTTCAATTCACGAGCAACTATAGGGTTCCTTACCAATTTAAAACAGTTTTACAAAAATACATTAAAACTGGCAGTTTTTGGAAAGAAAGTCAGGGCGTATGGTTAACTGACTTGGACGGTAACCGGTTTATAGATGTGACAGGCTCCTACGGGGTCAATCTTTTTGGGCTTGACTTTTACAAGGCAACCATCCAAGAGGGAAGCGACCTTGTTAAAGACTTGGGGCCCATTTTGGGGTCCTATCATCCCTGTGTGTTGGAGAACGTTCAGCGCTTGTGTGCCTTGTCCAAAAAAGACGAAGTCTCTTTTCACATGTCTGGCACCGAGGCAGTCATGCAAGCTGTCAGGCTCGCGCGGTACCACACCGCCAAGACAAAAATAGTGCGTTTTTGTGGGGCCTATCACGGATTTTGGGATGACGTCCAACCTGGACCAGGAAACCCCATGCCCCCTGCTAGCCAAACGCTCACGCTTAGAGAGATGCATGAGTCCACGCTGCGTGTGCTTAGAAACAGGAAAGATATCGCCTGTGTGCTGGTCAACCCTTTACAGGCCCTTCATCCAAACCAAGCTGCACCCGGTGACTCCACTCTTGTGGACGGAAGCAGAAAGGCGCACTTTGATTACACGGCATACCGTGAATGGCTCGCTAAACTCAGAGAGGTCTGCACCCTCAAAGGAATAGTTCTCATATTTGACGAGGTGTTTCTAGGCTTTAGACTTGCCAAAGGCGGAGCACAGGAATACTTCAACATTCAAGCGGACATGGTCACTTACGGCAAAACTCTTGGCGGTGGCTTACCCGTTGGCGTCATCTGCGGCAAAGCTGAGTTAATGCGACGTTACAACGATGAGCGTCCCGCAAATATTTGCTTTGCAAGAGGCACTTTCAATGCACACCCCTATGTCATGGGAGCTATGAATGTGTTTTTAAAGCGCTTGGATACACCCGAAATTACTGAGCAATACAACAATTTAGATGCCACTTGGAATGCAAGAGCCCACCAATTAAACCAAGAGCTCAAAGCTCACAACCTTCCCATCCAAGTTGCAAATATGTCGACTGTGTGGACCGTGCTGATCAAATCAGAGACGCGTTACAACTGGTTACTTCAGTACTATCTCAGACGCGAAGGAATTGCACTCAGCTGGGTTGGAACTGGTAGGATGATCTTTAGTCTGAATTTTGGTGATGCTGAGTTTACGGAGTTCACAAAACGGTTTATCTTGGCAGCTCAAAAAATGACTCAAGATGGGTTCTTTTGGAAGAGTGCTGAACAAACAAACAAGAGCATTCGAAGGAGCATGCTAGTTGAGATGTTGAAAGTGAAATTTGCAGGACAATAATTTCACTTAACCACTCTCAAAGAAAGGTCCTCAATCCGTGCAGGACCTTTCTTTTTAGCCAAGTCAACGATCTACACAAGAAATAGACAGAGTTGTGAGTCTTAAAACCACGCTAGACAAACAAAAGTCCGTATCAAAAGCAGAGTTTGCTGAGCCCAAGATAGTTAGGGTAAGTACATGTGGTTAAACTTTGCTGACCGATCAAACTT
>Ga0164297_10005001_pt1 | contig 11564 bp, 10 predicted proteins | sample GEODES058metaG_FD_113539 | JGI IMG/M metagenome (GOLD analysis project Ga0164297, IMG submission 113539) | Dystrophic lake water microbial communities from Trout Bog Lake, Wisconsin, USA - GEODES058 metaG | ecosystem: Environmental > Aquatic > Freshwater > Lake | place: USA: Trout Bog Lake... | reverse complement strand
TATCTGGGAAGAAACTTATCGAAGTCAAACTTGACGGAGTACGAGTTATTACAGTTGTCCGTGCCGACGGCCGTGTTGATATGTTTAGTCGTAACGGCAAAGAGCTTAACAACTTTCCACATATTGTAGAACAGATTAGTAATGTAATTAAGACAGAAGGTACAAACAAGAATATGGATGTTGTACTAGACGGAGAAATTATGTCTAGTAGTTTCCAAGACTTGATGAAACAAGTGCATCGTAAGAGCGATGTGCAAAGTGATGACGCGGTACTTAACTTATTTGATGTAATGCCATTGGCAGACTTTGAAAATGGAATTTACAACGTTCCGCAAACAACTCGTAGCCAAATGGTTAAGTTGTGGGTGGAAAAATACCAAGCACTTATTCCAAATGTAACCTATGTTGCTAACGAAGAAGTTGACTTGGATACTAAAGCAGGTCAAAAGCGTTTTAAAGCAATTAACCAAAAAGCAATTGATGGCGGTTACGAAGGTATTATGATTAAGGAACCGTTGGCTCCGTATGAATGTAAGCGTAGTGTTGCATGGCTTAAACTAAAGCCATTCATCGAAGTATCTTTAGAGGTGGTAGATGTCGAAGAAGGAACAGGAAAAAATATTGGACGACTTGGAGCGATTGTATGCTCAGGGACAGATGACGGAAAAGAAATACAAGTTAACGTGGGGTCAGGTTTTTCTGATAGTGACCGTGTTAGCTTTTGGAATTCACGTGATGCTTTACCTGGCCAAATTGTAGAAGTACGTGCAGATGCAATAACGCAAAACCAAGACGGAACATATTCGTTGCGTTTTCCACGGTTTAAAGGATTTCGTGGTTTTAAAGTTGGTGAAAAAATTTAATAGGAAAAATTATGACAAGTGTATTTCAAGATCAAGAAAAATTTATGACAGCATGTGACCAAACAGTTGGCACATTTAATGTAGAACAACTTAACCTATACCTTGGCCTTATCAAGGAAGAAGGCGATGAGTTGTCAGAAGCAATTAGTCGCTTTGACAAAGTCGGTACATTGGATGCACTAATTGACATTATGGTTGTGGTCATTGGTACACTACACAGTCTAGGTGTAGATGCAGAAGGTGCTTGGAACGAAGTTATGCGTAGCAATTTTGCCAAGATTGATCCAGAAACTGGCAAAGTTATTAAACGTGAAGATGGTAAGGTACTAAAGCCAGAAGGCTGGACTGCTCCTGAACTGGCTCAATTCGTTAAGGAATAAAATGAGAAACTATTGGTCATGCACTAAATTTGCAGACTGGGTTCGTGGTACGCCTAAGGGCGGTGCAAAAACCTGTGAAGATTGGGATAGCTGGCGAACTGAAGCCGAGCAATACAATCGTGTACGCTACTGGATTGCGGAAGAGTTGCTTGACAATATTCAAGGATTCTTCCTTTACATACCGGAGAGATTAAATGATGTCAGATACTACATTAACAATCGGTGGGTGTCTAAGTCTCATGCTCTTACTGCCCATCCTCGTGATATCAAGCCTGGCCGTTGGAGTGACCTTGGTAATCGGTTTCTCCCTTGTCTGTTTAACGAACTTGTGGACTTTGTTGAAGTCGAACAAGCGTGGCACTATGTAATGTGGAATGATGAGGAACGTAAGAATTTCAAAACTCCTTGGTGGCGTAGTGGTTGGTTGCGCTGGCGTACTTGGCGCTGTCCAGAAGCTGGCATGGCATATTTGAATTGGGCCTCTACTCTTACTAACGAAGAGTTCCTCGACGATGATAAGAAACACGAAGCCGTTCCAACTTTTCAAGCGACAGCGGCTAAGGAAATTATCGAGCTATATACTTGGTGGACTACTGTATATCGCAATCGTCCAGAGCCAATGGAAGCAAGTGGCTGGACTGCTTATTGTGAAGCCGCACGTTTGGCCAATGGTGGTCGACTAAGTTTTAGTAAAGACAAAACTCCTGAACTTGCCGAGATGAGCAAGATTGCTATGGACAAAATGCACAAGATGGAAGAGGAATACGAAGCAGAAGACGAAGCTATGATGATTCGTCTTATTAAAATTAGACAAAGCCTCTGGACATGAACGATCAAGATCAACATGATAAACGTAAACAGTTAGTTGTTGATTTTAAAAATCGTTTAAATTCGGTAAGCCCCAGTATGTGTGTTGCCAAATGGCAACAAGTAACTATTCATTTAGGTACTGGGCAAACTCATAGCTGTCACCATCCTTCTAGCCATCATATACCGGTAGAAGAAGTTAAGATAGATGTAAGCGCACTACATAATACAAAGTTTAAAAAAGAACAACGCAAACTCATGCTCGAAGGCAAACGTCCTTCAGAGTGTGATTACTGCTGGCGTGTCGAAGATAGCGATCCTGATGGTAACGTATTCAGTGACCGCATTACTAAAAGCATAGACTATTGGGCTGAACCTCACTTAGATTCTATTGCCAAATTAGATTACAATCAAAATGTAAATCCTAGTTATTTAGAAGTAAGTTTTTCCAGTGTTTGCAATTTCAAATGTAGTTATTGCGGTCCTGAAATAAGTTCTAAATGGATGGAAGAGATCAAGCAATACGGAGCATATCCTACTAGCATCTCTTACAATAATATAGACTGGCTTAAACAACAAAATAAAATCCCTATCCTAGAAAGGGAATATAATCCTTATACTGAAGCATTTTGGTCGTGGTGGCCTGATCTGTATCCTAACCTTAAGGTGTTTAGGATAACAGGTGGTGAACCACTTATGACCAAGCACACCTTCAAAGTTCTCGAATATATCTTACAAAATCCGCACCCAGATCTAGAACTGAATATCAACAGTAATTTATGTGTACCTGAAGAATTATTTCAAAAGTTTATCAACTTGATGAAACGTATTATGGACGCAGGTGCTGTAAAGAATTTTAAACTATACACAAGTTGCGAAGCTACCGGTGCAAGGGCAGAGTATATTCGGTTTGGATTAAATTACAATCAATGGTTAGATAACTGTCATAGAATAATGACTGAGATACCTAAGAGTAAATTAACCATCATGTCTACGTATAATGCGTTGAGTGTTAGTAGTTTTGACGAATTCTTAAAAACAGTATTAGAATTTAAATTACAATACTCTACTCCAGAAGATAGGCATCCTATCAGTTTAGATATTCCGTATTTGCGTTGGCCTGCTCACCAAGCAGTTCAAATCTTAACTCCGGATTACTTGCCTATGATCGAGGATCAAGTAACATATATGTATCACAACTTGCAACAAGATCACTGGCCTCCAAGTGGCGGCGGCAAAGGATTCTACGCATACGAAATTAACCGTATGGAGAGAACGTACTATGTACTAGACCATAGAATTAAATTTATGGATAGTATACATTCTCCCGAGCAATTAAGAACAGATAGAAAGAACTTTGTGCTGTTTGTAGACGAGCATGATAAACGCAGGGGTACTAATTTCCTAGAAACTTTCCCCGAGATGTCAGAATTTTATAATTACTGTAAGACACTATGAAAGATTACAATACAAAACTAAGAGAAATTAAAGTAAGTTTGGACAAAACTGGTCCAGGCTACTGCCTTGCTAAATGGTATCATGTTAGTATGCACCTTCACACGGGCACTAACCACAGTTGTTACCATCCAAGTCCACATTTTGTTACACTGGACGAAATACAAAGACATCCAGCGGCATTGCATAACAGCGATTATAAAAAGCTACAACGTAAGGCAATGCTAGAAGGCGAGCGTCCAAAAGAATGTAGTTACTGTTGGGACATTGAAGATTTGCCAGGCAACCAAATTAGCGACAGAATGTTGCGTAGTAGCGAGCCATGGGCGGTTCCGCTATTAGAGCCTACTAGAGATATCGATTGGAATGCTGATGTTAATCCGCGCTATTTAGAAATTAACTTTGGATATGAATGTCAACTTAAATGTAGCTACTGTGCATCCACAGTCAGTTCAGCTTGGCATAGCGAGATTAAAAAGTATGGTGATTATCCATTAGAAAGCGATACTAATAGACGTCAGTATGGAATTACACAAATTACACAAGCAGGAAGATTCTTCCAACGTGAAGAAGGTAATCCATATATCGAAGCCTTTTGGAAATGGTTTCCTGAAGTATACCCGACTTTGCATACTTTACGAGTTACCGGCGGAGAACCTTTACTCAGTAGTAACGTATTCAAGGCACTAGACTGGATAGATCAACATCCTCGTCCTGACATGGAGTTTGCTATTAATAGCAATATGTGTATACCTGAACGTAACCTTAATAAGTTTGTTGATTATTGCAAACGGTTAAAGTCAGAGAACAAGATAGGCAACTTGAGCCTATTCACTAGCGTAGACACATGGGGGCCTCAAGCAGAATGGATCCGTAATGGATTTAACATGGCTAAATGGGAAAGCAACGTAGATCTTTACCTAACACAAGTTCCTGGAACCAGTGTTGGTATTATGATTACATTCTGCTTTTTAAGTATTCCTAAGTTTAATCTGTTGTTAGATAAGATACTAGAGATGCGTAGGAAATACAGTACTAAACATCATCGCCGTATTTGGTTCGATACTCCTTATTTGATCGAGCCACCACATTTATCTAGCTTAATTGCAGACGACAAAATGATAGCACACTTAAATAGTACACTAGCGTATATGAAGACCTTGGTTAAGAACGGAGATCCCCATTACTTCGACGATACTGAATATGCTAAATTAGAACGTGTTGTTCGTTGGATTGAACATAATCGCTATCAGGGAGACGAGTTAGCACTTAACCGTCGAGACTTTGTAGCTTTTATCAAAGAGCACGACAAGAGAAGGGAAACAGATTTTAATTCTGCATTTCCTGAATTAGAATATTTTATAAATGATCAACGACAAGAATAAAAACACATGGTGTGTAAATGCGTTTCATGGCTTACGAGGTGCTAACGATGGTAGCACCATGCCTTGTTGCATGTACAAACCGGATCACATAGATGATCCAATGTTGTTGGGTAGAGAATCATTAGACGAGCATTTCAATCACCCATCTCTACAGAAATTAAGAGATGATCTAAACAATGGAATTAGAAATAAGAATTGTCAATATTGTTGGAGTGAAGAAGATGCAGGGCGTGATAGTAAACGTATCAGAGACAATAACAAGTTTTCAGAGCTAACTGAACCAACTACGGGCATTGCCTATTTAGAACTTAATTTAGGAAATAATTGCAACCTGAGTTGCAGAACTTGTACAGCTGAAGTTAGTTCAGGTTGGATGAAAGAAACTTACGACACTACAAATACCGGTAAAACATACAAACAATTTGCATTAGAATATAAAAAATTCCACCAATCATATGATGATGAAAGTTTGTTTTGGCCCGAGCTTATTGGCAAACTATCAAACATCCGAGAAATTCACTTCTACGGTGGCGAGCCCTTCATGAACAAAAAGATGTGGGAAACATTGAAAACTGCTGAAGAGACTGGTGTAGCCAAGGACATCTCATTACATTACAATACTAACGGCACACACTTTCCTAGAAAGGATTTAGATTCGTGGAAAAGTTTTAAAGAGGTTAATATTAGTTTTAGTGTAGATGGTATCGGCGCTCGGTTTGAATACATGCGGTATCCTGCCAAATGGATTGAAGTTACTACTAATATACAACGCATTACGGATCTTAATAGAGAATTTAAGAATTTATCCTTTTCAATGTGCGTTACCATAAGTGTAGCTAATATATACTATTTGCCAGAAATAATAGATTACTACCATCAACATTTTCGTCCTCTAGGAATCGGCTTGTATTTAAACCTAGTGCATGGACCAACGCACTACAATGTAGGCATTTTACCTGTTGAAATTAAAAAAATTATCACGGACAGGCTGTTGAGCATTCCAAAAAATAAACACTACGCATGGATTTATTTGCCGGGTATTATAAATTTTATGAATAACTCTATAAGTAATGCTGAAGAATTAAATAAATTCTTCCAAGTAACCCGTACAAGCGATGACTACAGAAAACAAAACTTTCAAAACACGTTTAAAGAATATGCCAGACTTTTCTAATAAAAAACCAACGTCATTTGAATATAAAGGAGTTAGACAACTGCATATCGAATTAACTAATCGATGCAATGCCGCTTGTCCGTTATGTCCGAGATTCCATGCTAATTCTGCGTTAATACGTCCAGATTTAAAATTAAATGATATCAGCTTAGAAGAATTTAAGACTTGGTTTCCTCCTGCTTTATTAAAACAATTAAAGTTAATTTTATTTTGCGGAGTACACGGTGATCCTTGTATTGCACAAGATACATTAGAAATTGTAAAATATATAACAGATGCTAATCCTAATCTCCCTTTACAGTTTAACACTAACGGTGGAATGCGTAACCCTGAGTGGTGGGCGGAACTAGGGGCAGTACTGGCAACTAACAAGCACAGTAGACTTATATTCAGCGTAGACGGTTTAGAAGATACTAATCATTTGTATCGAAGAAACGTACAGTGGCATAAACTAATGAACAATGTAAAAGCGTTCATAGGTGCTGGCGGAAGAGCATATTGGGATTATCTTATATTTCAACATAACGAGCACCAACTCGACGAAGCTAAACAACTAGCAATCGATCTCGGGTTTATAGAATTTAATCCTAAAAAATCATTAGGATTTATTGCAGGAGACGACCTTGTGCCTGTTCCTGTATTGACCAAAACTGGTTCATTTGATTATTGGATTTATCCACCTACTGATCCAAAGAACAGAAACTTAGAAAATCCTAAAAATATCCATACTGAAATCCCCATTTACACGTTTACACCAGATCAGTATAAAAATATAAAGCAAGGTGATCCAATAGCCCGTTATAAAGAATCTTATAAAAACATTTATAGTGATGAAATACTAGAAGGCAGTTTTCCTGTAGAAGATAATTATTCTATTGATTGTAAGTATCTTAGATTAAATGGGTATGATAATGAGCCTGAAACAGAATTGTTTATCGATAACTTTGGCAATGTTATGCCATGTTGTTATGTAGGAACACACTATAACAGTACGTTCCCTGCTACAGAGACTAAACAAATACACTACGAGTTTGACAAGTATGGTAGAGACAATTTTAATCTTAATCTAAAGACTTTAAAAGAAATTTTAAACGAAGGACATTTAAATAAACTGTTTGTAGACAGTTGGAAGAAAAAATCATTCCATCACGGAAAAATGTTGTTTTGTGCAAAAACTTGTGGTCAAAATAGCCAAGTAGACCGAATCAATCAGCACGAAGGAAGGACAATTTTAAAAGATGAAGATGTTAAGTAATATCAAAAGAGTTGTATTCTATGGATGTAGTTTTACAGTTGGATCTGAATTATCCGACTACGAGCTATTTCCTGACTTAACAGCAGCCGAAGTAGATGCTCTTAAACTAAAAAAAGGGTTTTCAGTATATGACAATTTTGATAGGTCGACTATCGATAGTATGGATCATCAAAAATCTTGGGCTAGATGGTGTGCCGACGAGTTAGGGTTGAGTTGGGAAAATCGAGCAAAGCTAGGGTCATCCTTGGGTGAAAGTGTTTTTAATTTAGAACGTGACATTATTAATGGATTAATTGAAGATACAGATTTAATCATAGTAGGATTAACTAGCAACAACCGGATACTAAAAATTAGTCCGCACGGGCATCCTGAAAGTTTAATATTCACAGAAACTGATTCTCGATGGCCTAACAAGAAATTTATGGAAGATTACATAAAACATTTAGGCACAGATAGTTACCTTCTTTACCATTGGGTTAAAGAAATACGTTATCTAGACCTCCTAAGTTCAAAGCTAGGAGGAAGATTATTTCAACAATACGCATGGGCCACTTACAACGAATGTGTATCATGGACTTCACCGCCATGGGGAGACACAGGATTTCCAGACGCTATATTAGAAATAACGAATGATGTTTCAAATTTTGAATCTATTATAGATCCTAATTTTTCCTTTTCAACATTAAAGTGTTGGGATAATAGTCTTCCGTTTAAACATCCAAAATTAGAAACTCATAAAGAATTTGGCGCACACGTAGCCAAACAACTTAAATTACGTATAGATCTATGAATCTTGTAACAGTCGTATTTAAAGGAGATCTGGCCAATTTATTATACCAAGCATATTCTTTAAAAAAGAATTGGTTAGGAAAACCAGAATGGATTATTGTTGCAGAAGATAATGAAGAAACATTTCGATTTATCGAAACTAGAATTAAACCAGTAATGGAAGGATGGACCGTAATCAATACTATGGCTCCTCCTATTAAACACGGCATCCTAGGCCCGCAGTACGAGGGTTGGTGGAGACAACAGATATGTAAATTTTGGGCAGTTTCCGAACTAAGCACTGAAACGCATTCGTTAGTGTTGGATGCTAAGAACTTTTTAATTAACCCGATAGACGATAGTTGGTTCTTTATAGACGGTAAAGTTAAAATGAGGCAATGGTTTTGGGCTGAAGAAAAAGAATGGGTAGAATGTTGCGAATTCTTTAATTTCGATCCTAAAGAAAAGATAGCATGTTGGAATAAATCTCCATGCGTTTGGCAGAAAGATATCGTACAAAAAGTAATTATTGAATACCGTAAACGAGGTTGCGACATTTATAATGCTATGCCATTGCCGGCTTGGGAATTTTTTGCCTATTGGGTCTTTGCACAAGACTTAGTCGAATGGACAAATTATACATTTGGCGAGGCATTATGGGAAGAATACAATATTGTGGAAGATGTTAAATCAAACTATAAAGAATTTCCATTTTGGACATTTCACCGAAAAGCGGCTACTAACCCAGAATTGGTAAATTTTAATAATAGTGTACTACTCGAAATGGAAATCATTAACGGTGATTTGGTTGAAGAATACGCTAAATTGAACGGTTGACAATCTATCAGATTGATACTATAATATATACATTGTTAAACAAACAGGAGCAGGAATTGGCTAAAGCTACAACAAAGACCCGAGTAACTAAAAAGCAAGTAATTGCACATCGCACACGAGCTGTAAAAGATCACAGCCCAGTCTGGGAAGATGTTGAAAAGATGACTGGCCAACAGTTTCTGCGTCACTGGCATAATGCTATGGAATATTACCGCTTGGAATTTAGTGGTAAGGATTTGAAGCCCGCAGTTTTAAAATGGATGGCTAGTGTAGAATGCACTAAAGAAGACATTGCCGCTTTTAAGAAAACTAAAGACGGACGTTGTAACACTACAATGGGTGCGATTGCAAGTTGTTTGCTTCGTGGTATGCCCGCAGTTCGTGCAGATTTCAATGACGGACGCGATACAGCCGCGTGGTTGCGTGGACAAATTGTACAAGTTATTGCTGATGGCAAGAACGATATAGACGAAGATGACGCAAAGGCCGCAGAAGCCGCAAAGCCTACAGTAGTTCAGCCTTCAATCCAAGAGCGTGTTAAAGACGCCGCTTATCGAATGACTGAAGAATTGGAAGACGCTATTGAAGGATTCCAAAACGATCCAGAAAACTTTGATCCAAAAGCATTTAAGGTACTTAACTTGCTAAAAGGCAAGGACGTTAAGGCCGCACATGCCCGAATTATTAAAGCATTTTACAATCCGCAATTAGCAGAGTTGGAAGAACTTGCTGGCGGTAAAGGTGATGAGCAATTGAAAGAAGCTTATAGCCATCGTAGCAAAAAGCAAATTCGCAGTCTAATGGCTTTTTATCAAGAGATCATGAGTGCGTGTGATATGCTTGCACAGGAAGCTAAGGTTAACCGTGCGCCACGTGCTAAGAAAGCACAGCCCAAAGAAAAGATTGTTGCTAAAATGAAATACATGAAGAGCAACGAACCTTTGAAGTTGGTTAGTGTTAATCCTACTGACATTATTGGTAGCAAAGAACTTTGGATCTTTAATACGAAGACTCGAAAACTTGGCCGCTATGTTGCAGAAGAGTACAAAGAATTGGGTGTAAAAGGCACTACAATTACCGGATTCAGCGAGAATCTTAGTATTTGTAAAACTCTACGTAAACCCGAGGAAAAGCTCAAAGAGTTCAAAGCCGCAGGCAAGGTACAGTTGCGTAAGTTCTTAGATGATATTAACGCTACAGATACTAAGATGAACGGGCGTATCAACGAAGAAACTATCCTGCTAAAGGTTCAATAAGCAGAGTTTTAAACTAGGTTTTAGTCAAGTCTTAATGATAAATATCATAAAGAGACTTGACTATGCCAACAATTAACAATCCACAAGATCCTAATTCACCTTTATTTGTCACTAGAAATGGTAGACTATTAACCAATTACGACTTAGATTTAGCACCCGGACATGCTTACAATATTGATAATACTCCTATATTGAGTTTAAATACTCTAGGAGTTACAGTTATCAACAGTAATTTGCGTTCAGTTGGTACACTAAACAGCCTAGAAGTTGGTGGTGATGCAATATTCGGCGGGTTTGCTTTCTTTAACAGCACACTTGCTAGATTAGGTATTGGATCCGAAGAGCCAGCGGCCGCTATCGACATTTTAGAAAATAATGTCGAAATGATTATGGGAAGCCCAACAGTCAATGTTGGTACAGTTGGTACTTATAGCAATCACGACCTTGCACTAATTACTGATAATCAAACACGTATTACTGTAAAAAACAGTGGTGCAGTTGACATTTCCGGTGATGTAAACATTGCCGGAACTCTTACTGTTACAAACATAGTTGCAGATAGCAGAGTCGATCGCGGACACTCGTTACAATTTAGTCCGAACTTAGATTCTACAGTCTACGGATTAGGATTAGTTTGGAATGCTACCGACCGTTCACGTCAGTTTGTTATGATGAGCGGACCAGATAGATTGTTTTCTACAGAGAGCATTGATGTTGCAGAAGGCAATAGCTATCATATTAACGGACAACAAGTTTTATCAGATACACATTTAGGTGCTAGCGTAACCACAAGTAGTCTAACTAGCCTTGGTACACTAAACGGGCTAGCGGTAGCAGGACAAATCAAAACTAGTACACTAGCGTTCAACACTAATCTTTCTGTAAGTGATGCAGGTGTAGATGGCAAGTCTTCAGTAGGACTTACATTAGACAATGCTGGATTGTTTTATGGTAGCACTGACCATATTACAGTTGGCGACATTACTGCACAATCTCGTCCTGTTAGAATTTTTGGACCATTGAGTGTAAATGTAAACAATCCAGATCCAACACTACAATTTAACGTAGATGGCGATGTAAGTCTCGGTGGTAAACGATTTACAAATGGTACAAGTGCTCCTGCACATGGAACATTTAATATGGGAGATATTTGCTGGAATACAAATCCAAGTCCAACTAGCTATATCGGTTGGGTTTGTGTGATGCCTGGTAACCCTGGACAATGGGCACCGTTCGGACAAATCGCTAGCCAATAAAGTTGACCTTACACTATAAAAGTGTATAATTAGTATATGCGGACTTAGGCATTCATCCCGCATCGTGTGCTAAATATATGTAAGGAGCAACGATGATTTATCTTTACATAAAACAACATACTATAACT
>Ga0164297_10005000_pt1 | contig 11567 bp, 8 predicted proteins | sample GEODES058metaG_FD_113539 | JGI IMG/M metagenome (GOLD analysis project Ga0164297, IMG submission 113539) | Dystrophic lake water microbial communities from Trout Bog Lake, Wisconsin, USA - GEODES058 metaG | ecosystem: Environmental > Aquatic > Freshwater > Lake | place: USA: Trout Bog Lake... | reverse complement strand
GGAACTTACAACACAAGTCAAGGACTGCACTCTCGTCCCTCGCGTGTCTTCTTACGCACACTTCGACACACACACTCAGGCGTCATCGTTACGTGACGAAGCGCGCACGCAGTCATGGGAGGCGCAGCAGCTGCGTGCACGCCTCGGGGCGCTCGAAGCACACGTAAGCGCTGCTGAAGAACGTGCTCACGACGCAGCGCGTGTCGCTGCCGAGGAGGTGGAGCGCGCACATGAAGCCACTCGAGCGGAGGCGCAGCGTTGTGCTGACGCGGAAGCACAGGCGCGGTCATGTCGTGCGGCGCTGGAAGAGCAAAAGCTGGAGGCTGCAACAGCAACGCGAAAGGCGCAGCAAGCAGTGGCAGATGCCTCCGCTGCCGCTGCAGTGCATGCGCGTCAGCTGGCTGCGGCGAAGCGCGCGGCAGAAGACACGGAAGCGTCGGCTGCGGTTGCCGCTCGTCAAGCAGAAGCAGCATTGCAGAGTGAACGCCGCGCAGCTGCCGCCAGCGCTGCGGCTGAAGCTGAGGCACGGGCGGCAGCGCAGCGGGCGGACACGCGGTGTGTTGCGCTTCAGCGCGCCTTGGCAGATGCACAGGAGCAGGCGAGCGCTGCACAGCGCGAAGCTGCTCAACGCGAGGTTGATGCTGCAGAAGCGCCTGGCTTGCGTGCCGCAGTGCAAGACCTCACGTCTCAACTGGCTTCTCTCCGTGCTGAAGCTGCGCTGCGAGCCCAGGAACTTGCATCAGCACGTCAGTCTGCGGCCGCTTCATCTCAGGTGGCGGTGCTGCAGGAGCGTCTTCGTGATGCTTTGCAACGCGCTGCACGCGCAGAGGCGAATGCGCCGTCTGCAGATGGAGGGGGCTCGCCACAGCAACGTGCGCCTGCTGCGAGCCCTGAGGCCATCTCATCACCGACATCAGGCGCAACTGAAACTGCATCGCTTCGCCAACAGCTTGCAGCCGCAGTGGCTGCTAAAGGCTCCGCTGCCGCGGAGGTGGCGCGTCTGACAGCGGCATTGAGACACTGCGAGTCCCAACGCGACGATGCGGAGCTCCGAGCATCGGCAGCCATCGCGGATGCATCCACTGCGCGTGCCAGTCTCGCTCGCTGCGAGCACCGCGTCAAGCTGCTGCAAGAGGAGCGTGATGCGCTACAGCGCTTCTTGAAAGCTTACGATGCCGAAGACGAAGCCACACGTGGAACTTCTGCCGGGGCGACGACATCGCAGCTGCCTGGTGTCGCTGCGCCGGATGCGCTGGCGCGACAGCGTGCGGTGCGTGATGCCCGTGAGGCTGAGCTCGGCGCGGCGCTGTCGAGGGCGCACAGCCGGTTGGCGGAATTGGAGGCAGAGTGTAGTCGGCTGCAACAGGCGGCGGATGCGGCGAACAAGCAGGCAGCAGCAGCAGGGAAACGTGTGGCTGCGGCGGAGAAGGATGCGGCTGCACTGGCGCGCGAGGTTGGGGCGTTACACCAGCGCCTGGGCGCAGGTGAGTTTGATGTGTCGAAAGTGCGCGTGCTGCACTTGAAAGCCAATCCGGAGCAGCAGGCTCGACAGGATGCGATGCGGAAGCAGTTGGACGCGCTCGCGGCGGAGAATGGGGACCTGAAAGCGCGGGTAGACGCACTCACGCAGTCTGCCCGACCCGGAGGCAGCAGTAGCAACGCAGTCGGTGGTGGCGGGCCAGATGCCACAGCCGTAGTCGCTGCGGAATGCACAGTTCTTCGTCGCCGGGTGGCTGACCTCGAGAAGCGAGAGACCCGGTACAAGGCTGTGTTTGCGGAGAGCATCGCCACTGTGCGTGACGCAGTGCGCTGCATTTTCGGTTATGTCCTCGAGCTTGCGCTGCCGGGGGACACCGTCACGGTGCGGTCTGCACTCAGCGGCGATGAGAGCCATGTCCTGAAATTCAGGTTGACAAGGGGAGACCCCGCGCACGGAGTGGAACCCACCGCGGAGCTGCTGCCCGGACCATGGTCCAGCCGGCCGGACATGAAGCGCAGTGTGGACACCTTCGTCACAAGGTGCCGCAGCGTGCCTGCACTGACTGCCAACTTGACAGTGGAGTTGTTCAACGCCACAACCTTGCCGGGATGATGATGAATGAGACCATGCACCATAAGGGGAGTCATTTACAGCAGCATGTGTCTGCGCCGCATGCGCAGGTGAAGAGGTACTGTCTCTGCAGCGTCCTGCATCGATGCAGATATCGTTCCTTGCCATCAGCATCCTTCGCAACGTAATTGAAGAGCAGCTCCTCGCCGCGGCGAATGTCGCGCAGTGCCTCTACACGTAGTACCCATCCGGCGCCGCTCTCTCTCGTGCTGACTGCAAGGTTTGGAGTGCAGCTGTGATTCATGCGGGCTGCTGCAGGAAACAGCGCCGCGCCAACAACAACGCCGCGCTCATCCATAACGCGGAACTGGTTGCGCTGCAGCTGCGCCAGAGCATGCAGCGCTTCTGGAGCATGATCTGATGTCAATCCAGCCAGTTCAAGCACAAGAGCCACCTGTTCTTGGAGCGGCTTCACATCCAATGCTGGACTCAATCCAACTAATGTCCGCGCCAACGATGCTTGGGCGGCGCGGAAATCATATCCGTGATGTCTGTCTGGTCGAGTAGACCGCAGCAAGCGGGCTGCCAGAGGGACGGCTGCGGGTGCATCCAGTGTGCCAAATCGCAGGCTAGCCATTGCGCTGCATTCGACGCTGTCGTGCAGTGTGTCAGCAGAGCGACAGGCGGGGCTGCACCAGTGAGCCCAGCGACAGGTGTCGCAGCGCAAAAGCTCCTGCAGAGTACACTCTGGTGAGTGGCAATACCGCTAGAGAGCAACAACTATAGTCTTCTCTCACCTCTCCGTCGTCGTCTTCACGTGCAAGGCACGTGTGGCAGACGCACTCATGGCAGCCGAACGGCCCCGTCGCGGAGACAAACGCCTGCTCTGTGAAGACGTCAACGCCTGTTTCTGCCAACTCCTGCGCCGCAAACAACCCTCTTCCGGCCGTGGCCTGTGAAAACGCAGTGCCCAGAGTCAGGAGCTATCAGAAGTGAACGTCTATGTGGCCACAGGTAGGGCAAAACAGCGAGCTTGAAAACTCACCGTGACTTTTACAGTCACATTTCCAGCGAGAACTGCGTTTACACAGCGTGTCTCTTCATCATCGACACCACTGCACTGCATAGGACTTGGCGACAGGGGCTTTGTGTGCCACGCTGGCGCCAACAACACAAAGACCCCTTCAGGGTCATTCGCCGTCGCCGCATCGCTTGCAATCGCGCAGTTACTTGCTAGAATAGTATCCTGTAGCAGCACACGCGCCAGTGTTGCTGTGGCCGCGCACCGCTCTCGGCTTCGATGGCCTCCGCTGCCGTCTTGCACGAATTCCTGCACGGTGTGACGGATTTCATCGCGAGTAGCAGCTTCCACATCGTCGTCGAGAGCGCGCTGCTCTGCACCATCCTCGTCTTGCTGCTCCAGCGCTCGTTCAAACCACAGAAAAAGCCACTGACAGAAGAGGAGATCGACGCCCTGTGCGCCGAGTGGCACCCCGAGCCACTCGTCCCACCACTCACAGAAGCGCAGCTTGCTTTCAAAGAGCCTGTGCTGCTCGGGTGCGTGTGCAACCCCGTCGCTGGCCCACTGCTGTCCCCTTCTCGTGCTTCCAAAAACACCGCGATAAGCGGCCCAGCTGTGTGTGTGCTTGCTCTGCTGCTCTCACATGTGCCTTGCTTGTTCTGACTCTGTGTGCGCGCACACCTGCAGACCGACTGGTCCTCGAGTGATGCTCGAGTCCGGTGGCGACGCTCTCAACCTCGTCTCTTTCAACTTCTTGGGCTTGGCTGGCCACCCGGAGGTGAAGGCCGCCTGCGCGGCAGCCATCCACAAGTACGGCGTCGGCAGCTGCGGGCCAAGAGGGTTCTACGGTACCATAGGTGCGCACCTGCCCTTGTCCTCTACCTTCTCTCGTACCCGCTCACCGCGTCGTCGGTCCTTACCATCCGCAGATGTGCACTTGCAGCTTGAGGATGCAATTAGGCGGTACTGCGGCACAGAGGATGCGATCATCTACAGCTACGACGTGGTCACTCCCGCTAGCGCGGTGCCAGCCTTCGCGAAACGCGGCGACTTGTTGGTCGTGGATGACGGCTGCTGCTATGCTCTCCAGCTGGGCGTCACACTCAGTCGGTCAGATGTGCGTTTTTTCAAGCACAACGACATGGACGACTTGCGCCGCGTCCTGGAGGAGGTCCAGGCCGAGGACAAGGCTGCGCGCATACGGACGCCAGTAAACCGGCGTTTCATCATCTGCGAGGGGTTGTACACAAACCACGGAGATGTGGCGCCACTCAAGCAGCTGGTGGCTCTGAAGCGCCAGTTCTGCTTCAGGTTGTGGGTGGACGAGTCGGTGTCTTTCGGCGCAATGCCTGGCCCCGCCGGCCGAGGAGCCTGCGAAGCCGCAGGGCTGGTGCCCGAGGACGTGGATGTCGTGACAAGCAGTTTGGGGAACACCATTGGGTCTGTGGGGGGCTTCTGCATCGGGTCGAAGCAGGTGATCAACCATCAGCGACTCAATGCCGCCGGCTACTGCTTCTCAGCCAGCTTGCCGCCGTACCTGGCAGCAGGGGCGTTGGAGGCGCTGCGACTACTCGGCCAGCGACCGGAATTGAGGACTGTGCTGGGCCAAAACGCAGCCACTCTGCGCGCAGGCCTCGCGAGCGTGCCGGGAATCTTGCCACCTGCAGGAGAAAGCTTTTGCCCCGTCATCCACGTGAGGCTTGCAGACACGTCCATGGCACCTGCAGCACAGGAGGCGCTCCTCCAGCGCGTATGTGACCGCACACTGAGCAAACACCGCGTGATGCTGGTGACCGCCAAGTATTCGAATGTGGACCGCTTGAAACCGGGTCCGAGTATCCGCATCGCAGTCAGCGCAGCGCACTCGCAGGCGGACATGGAAGCGGCAGCGAGGGCGCTCAGGGAGTGCTTGCGGGACGAAGGCGTGAAGTGAGTTTTCTTTCCTTGACTTGATTCGACATCGAGACGTGGATGCTATGTGTTTTTGTGTCGCGTACACTCGCGCATATTTGGGGCGCGAATCACAAACAGCAGGTGTCCTGTACTGTTGCTCGACCTTGCCCCCGCCACGCGCTGCTCTTTATGCGCCGTGCGCCTTGTTGAGGATGATGCCCTCGAACTTGGTCTGGAACCACTTCATGGCATCCTCCTTGGTCAGCTTGTGTTGATGACCAATCTTCGCCTTGCATCTCCGCCGGCGGGCCACGCGGTAGCCAGCGCGCTCCAGGACGACGTAGAAGTCCATGCCTGTGGTGCACAACAGTGGGCAAGAAGCACCAGGTCAGCGACTGGTGATGTGATGTCTCGGGCCCCCACGTGGTTTGCGGGCGCTGGTGAGCGCTCTGTCCGCATGCGTGTTGCTCACGCAGAAGCGCCGATGAATCCATTCTAGCACCGGGCTCATACACCGTATCGGCACGCGGCGTGCCGCGCCGCTGTGCAATCAGTCAAATCCGGTGCAGCGGCCGCCCACCCTCTCGCCTCGTCTGGGCGACTGGCTGTGGAGACGCACCGTAGATGCCGGTAGACGGGTCGTACTTCAATCCAAGGTCGATGTGCTCATTGATGCCGAAGCCTGGACGGTGGCGGAAAAGGAACAGTTGTCAGACGGTAGGCCGCCGGGAGCTCTGAGCTGTTCATATGACGCACCGAAGTTGCCCGTGTCGCTGAAGTTCTTGCGCAGCAGCTCGAACTCCTTCACCTTCAGGCCAGACTCCTGCAGGAGTCGTGCGCGTGCGGCGTGCGTCAGTCGACGGGTGTGAAACTTTGATCTACTGCCTCCCGGAGCACCGGCTGAGCCTCCTTCGCGGCGGCGCGCAGTGCGAGCGCCGACAACTGCGCAACTGGGTGCACTCGGTGCACGCACAATCAAGTTCATGGCCTTCTCGCCGCGGACGGTGACATAGCAGGCGATCTTCTCGTTTCTGCGGATGCCGAACGTGCGCACGGTGTAGCGAGCCTTGGTGAACACCGGCGTCTGTCCCGTCAGCTGCTCCAGCACCTGCGGCGCCACAAGAGAGCGTCAGCCAAGCACTCCTCGCCGTCAGACGGCCAATTCTCAGCCATGCCCCCCTAGGGTTGCTCGCGACCAGGCTGAAAACGCGCTATGCGACACGCTTGCTGTGTCCCGTAGCCAGCGAGCAGGTCAGGCGTAGCATGCTGTGTGCTCACGACTGGCACTGGGCGCCGCTGTTCCAAACAGAAGGCTTGCTTGATCCCTCCAGCACCCCACGGAGTTGTCAACTGCGCACCTTGGCGGCCTTGGTCAGCCTGTCGCCCGACTCGCCGACGGAGATATTGAGCACCAGCTTGTGAATGCGAATCTGAGAGCGCGTGGAAGCAGGTGTCAGCGCGTCCTCGTGCACAGCAGCCAAGAGCGCTTGCAGTGCAGCGAAAAGAAAGGCCAGGCACGCACCTCCTTCATCACATTCTGCTTAGCCGGCTCCTCGTCCGCCATGATGGGAGGACGATGCGGGCCTCTGGAAGGGCGCCTAAGAGGGTCAGGAGGGTACGTAGATCTATGTAAGTTTCGATCCGTTTGTCAACGCACCCTTCGCGGGTACGTTGGTCATGCAGCGCCATGCTGCGCGCGCTGTACGGCGATGGAGTGGCGCCGCCGCCATGAATGCAGAACGCATGTGTGGCCCATCCTTGACTCGGAGTGAGGACTGCCAGAGGTGCCTGACAACCGCGGCTCTGCTGCACGCGGCAATGATGCCGCTCAGCCACAGCCTGACGTATGGTCACGGCTTCGCAGCACACGGGTTGTCACAGGCCCGCCGTCGCAACGGGAGGCAGTTTGCGAGCGGGGGCGCCGCTGCGAAAGGCTACACACCGCCGGCAGAGGCGATGGCACGCTCTGGCGGCGCTGGGGCACTGAGGGCTATATACTTCTCGCCAAACTTGATTGTGGAGCCGTATCGTGGCCCACCGCCTCCGCTGCCTGTGTCGTCGTGGTTCACTGCAGAAGGGTGGAAAACGCGGTGGAAACGCATCCTGGGCCGCATGAAGAACATCTACACACTGGCTCGAGTGCGCAAAGATGTTGCGGACTGGTCTCTGGGGGGCTTCAAGAAGCTGGCTGCCGAGATGCACGGGGACATCTCTCAGGCGATTGCAAGCGGAGACAGCAACAAGCTGCGGCACTTGCTGACAGACAGCGTCTTGACGGACGTGAAGAGGGAGCTTCGCGCTCGAGAGCAGGGAGGGTGGACGCGCGTGTCCTGGTCGCTGGACTCCATGGACGAGGTGTCGCTGGTTCACGCACGTCTCATGGCGCCGAATGAGAAGGACACCAGCACGGCATTCGCGCAGCTGACGATAGAGTTCCAGTCCACGCAGCGATTCGAGGCATTCGATGCCAGGAATAAGCGCGTCGTTGGGGATGCTTCCAAGCCGGTGAAGGTGGCTGAGTTTTGGGTCTTCGAAAGGGGTCTCGGAAGCGCGCTCCCTTCACAAATGCATAAGTGGCGACTAGCGGCAAGGCTATCACAGCCAGGCACATGAGAGCTCGGTGCTCCTCGAATGCTAGACTATGTCTACACTGTGTGCACGTCTCCCTTTTCTTTGGTCTGTCCGCCTCCACCCCTATGTGTTCTGCCGCGCTGGCTGCAGTCGATGGATGCGGACAAGGGGCCCGGCCTTGATGTCGCCCAAGTCGAGTGGCGTGATAAGGATGAACTGCTTCTCGCGATGCTGCTCCGTGAACATCATCATCTTGTCGAGGCTCACCTTGCGGTGCACCACGTCCATGAACACATCCCACTCGTCCAGCGCGCAGAACGGGCACTCGCTCTGCTCATTGAGGGCCAAGATGAAGCACAGCGTCGTGTAGCTGCGCTCGCCACCGGACAGGCTGCGGGTGTCCTTCACTCGGATGCTCTTCGCCTCTCCGCCGCTGTGGTTCCGCATCTGCACACTCAGCTCCAGCTCCCTCACATCGTGATACAGCTTCACGAGGCCACTGTGTCCACGGTCCTGCAGATGCACGTTGAAGTTATTGCTCACAATGCGACCCATCCTCTTGGTGGTCTCCTTCAACAGTTTCAGACGCGCGGAGTAGCCAGCACGCATGCGCTCCACCGGCGCCTTGGCTGCCGCAACCAGGCGACGCAGCTGCCTGGCCTCAGTCCCGGCGGCGCTGAGCTCTGCAGCCACAGCTTCGTAAGGGCGCTTGTTGCGCCCCTGCTCACGAGTCACGCGCTGCTCAGCCTGCTTCAGCAACTGCAGCAGCCGATCCCTGGTCGGCGGCTGCGAGGCGTCGCCACCGCCGCCCTTGGTAGGCGGCAACGGCGCCGCATCTGCCGCTTCGCGAGTACACAGCTGACTAGCCTTGAACGCCTCCCCCTGTGCTTGAAGTCGATGCTCCCGCTCAGCGGCCACAGCCTTCGCGCGCTCATCCTGCAGTTTCTCACGGATGCCCTCCAACTTGGCGAGCTCCTGCTCAGCTTTATTCAGCTTCTCCACAGCCTGCTGGAAGGCCTCCTGCAGGTCCTCCGCCTCACTCGCCTTCTCCTTCAGCCGTCCAGTCAGCGCGTCCAGGGCCTGCTTCGCCTCACTCGTACGCTGAGTCATGGCTTCAGCGTCGCGCTGCACGTCCGCCAGCGCGTGTGCAAGGCGGCGCTCCTCGTCGACAAGGTCAGCCAACTCAGCTGCCAAGTGGTCATCGCCGCCGTCATCACCGCCAGCAGCGCCTGCAGCCACCGCATTGGCGTGATCACGACGCAGCTCATCCAGATCGCGCTCGCAGTTGCGCACCGCGCCCTCAGCCGCGATGCGCTGACTCTTGGCAGTGCGAAGTGCGTCGTTCGCCTGCTGGACCGCCGAGTTGAGCTGCGTCTTGCGCTGAGCCACGGACTGCTTCGAGCGCATGATGTCTGCCAGCCGTTGCTCTGCGGCTTTCAGCTTGCCGCTTAGGTCAACATCGTCAGCCTGCAGCTTTGCGCTGGCCATGGAGCGCTTGGCCGGAATGGTCATTCCCGTGCCGCCGCGCACCTGGAGAAGTGTGCCGTCCCGCGTGTAGACTTGACCCACCTGGCGGCTGTTGTACGTTCCGCTGAACGCCACGTGGTTGCCCTCGCCGAGTTCTGGGACGAGAACAGTGCGCTCAACCTGAGACTGGTCGATGCACACATTCAGCACCGCCGGAGTCGGGCAGCGCAGCACGCTGAGCACGGTGACCAGGTGCTGAGGCGGCAGCTGCTCCTGGTTCATGGGGTACACGGACGCGCAGCCCAGGTCCGGGTACGTCAACGTGGTCAGGCCTTTGTTGACGCCGCAGCGTTCTGCCAGTGCTTGGAGTTTCAGTCCGTCAGCTGTGTTGGCCACGATGAAGCAGTCCAGGATTCTGCCGAGGCACTCCTCCACCGGCAGCGCCCAGGAGCTGTCCGTGAGGCGCAGCAAGCGCGAGATGGGGCCCATGGGCGGCGCCTTGAACTGGCCTGCATTCGCCGGCTGCTCGAGAGCGCGCAGCAGGTTCCCCACACCGGGGCCGTACAGATGCAACACATCTGTCTGCGACTTGCGCAGCCTGTCAACCTCATCGCGAGCATCTTTCTCAGCGCCGTCCATCTGACTAGCCTCATGCCCAAAGTTTGCGTACGCGTCGCGCGCCGCCTCAAACGCTTCCTGCCGCGCATTCTCCGTGCTCCGTGCCGCCTCCAGCGCGTCACGGGCAGCCTCCAGCTGAGCGGTGGCGCTGTTCACCTGCACCTGCAACTGAACAGCTTGTGCACCGACCGCCTGCGCCTGCGTCTGCCGCGCCGTTTCAAGCACACTCTTCAGCTTGGCTGCTCCTTTCCGGCACTCCTCGATCGCGCGCTGGGACTCATACACCTTCTGCTTGGTTTTCTGCTCCGCTGCGCGGGCCTCCTTGTGGGCCTGCGTCGCCTGGTTCCGCACAGCCACGTCGCCCTGCGCCGCCTGGTTATACGCCAACAGCTGCTGCTGCGCCTCCGCTCGCGCCTTCTCCGCATCAGTGGCCTCCTGCTGGCGCTCCTTCAGTATGCGCTCCAGCTTGGGCAGCTTCGAGTTGTCGATTTCGGCGATGGTGGCCGCCTCCTGCTCCGCCTGCTCTTCCAGCTCGCCCACCAGCGCCCAGGCGATCTTCTTCTTCAGGTCATCCACACGGGTGCGCAGTGCCGCGAGCTCGCTGTAGCTGGACATCTCCTCGTCCAGCGCACGCACTTTTGCTTCCAACGCTGGCAGCAGCTCCTCTTTCTCCTCAATCAGCGCCTCCGACTCGGCGATGCGCTCACGCACATACGTCAGGCTGCTCTGGATGTCATCCAGCAGCAGGGCTTTCACGAAGAAGGTGTACCTGTCCTTGTCCGTCCCCTTCTGCAGGAACTGGCGCGACGTGTCCTGCGTCATCACGTTGATCGGGTTCTCCACATCGATGTTGAAGTGGTCACACAGCCGCTCCAAATCAGCGCGACGGCTGCTCACCTCCTTGCCGCTGGCGCTCTTCAACTTCAGTGTCGTGCTGCCCGTCTGCACACCAAGAACAAACCAACGAGACACAGCGCCAAGGCGGGACCACATGGAACGTGGGAAGCACACACACAAGTAGGGACGCGAGTCAGTGGAGATGCGCGCCGTTGCGCGTCGGCAACGCGCCCAGCTGGGCGTGTGGCGGGAAGGGCTTTGCAGGGGCACCCGAGCTGTTGACGGAGTTGACGGGCCGCGCAGAGGAGGGCGAGCACGCACCGCTGCCGTGATTGTGCGCTCCACCACGATGACAGGTCCGAAGTCTTGTGCCCGGAACGCGTCTTGGCCCTCGTTGCGGATTCGGACCACGATTTTCGCCTGCTGGGCTCCGGTGCGCACGAACGACTTGTTGCCACTCTCCGCGCGGTTCGTGCTGCGCGCGCTCGCGCCCTGCGGCGGCAGACACACGCACGGGGTGGGGAAGTGAGTGCCACAGAGCGAGGCTGCAGAGACGTGAAGCAACAGGCAACGTGCACTGCACTGGAGCGTGCCCTCTACCCCTCTCCACACGCCGCATCGGCCACACAGCCCCCCCCTGCGCGACGGCCAGCGACGCACCAGGGCGACGCAGAGGGCTGTCAGGATAGCGCTCTTGCCGCTCCCGTTCTCGCCGGTGATGAAGTTGACGCCGGCGCATAGTTCCACAGACAGGTTGTGGTGGTTCAGGAAGTTGGTCAGGTGCACCGACTCTATGTTGCCCGCCGTCGCAGTCTCCTGACTGCCCCCAGGCTGAGTGGCCGCCATGCTGGGCGGCGGCAGACGCGCTCTCGGAAGGAACGCGGCGACGATTTTCCGAGCTGACGTCACCCCGCTTGACCTTGAGCCCCCTCCTTGTATTCCGCTTCGCAGGTCGTGATGCGGAGACTCATCTGGCTGCTGTGCATAGCACTGTCCGTGGGGGCAGCTCCTCCTAAAAGTCTCATTGGCTTGGGCGACAAGGACTTCGAGCACAGGACGCAAGCGGCGACTGGGCAGACGGCCGGCGTGTGGTTCTGCTATTTCTACGCG
>Ga0164297_10004999_pt1 | contig 11569 bp, 8 predicted proteins | sample GEODES058metaG_FD_113539 | JGI IMG/M metagenome (GOLD analysis project Ga0164297, IMG submission 113539) | Dystrophic lake water microbial communities from Trout Bog Lake, Wisconsin, USA - GEODES058 metaG | ecosystem: Environmental > Aquatic > Freshwater > Lake | place: USA: Trout Bog Lake... | reverse complement strand
ATGTTGTTGCAAGTGCTACTGGTGTTGAAACAGTTGCACCAGCTGTTGTAGCTCAAGTTGCTGATGCAGTTCAAGCAGATCCAGAACTAGATGCTATTGATACTCGTTTAACAGCTGTTGAAACTAAACTCGGTACGCTGGGAAAATAGTAACCAGCGTTGGGGCAGTAACCTCCAACGTCTCACGCTGGGTTAAAAATCTAATAAGCTAATACAAAGGCTCCAGAAATGGAGCCTTTTTTATTGGTTTACTTCCTTAAAAAGTTTAATAAATAATAGTGTGGCTTACGTAGAATACCATATCTATAATAGACTTAACCAAGAAGCTAAACCAGCATCTGGTTATTGTTTACCTTTTGATACATTTACCTTTGTACCTGATTTTACTAATACTAATATTATTATATCAAATAAAAAGGTGATATGGGATTTCGGTGATGGTACAACATCTACCGTTTTATCAAGCTCTCATTATTATAGTTATCCAGGAAATTACCCTGTTACTTTGACTGTTTTTGATTCCGGTGGCAATACCTCAACCAGCACTTATATGTCTGCAGTTAAAGTATATAATGCTGTAGAAGATGCAGTTATTTTAACAACTGATAGTAATTTAGTTTTAAAAAGTGGACAAAATAATGGTGTAATATATGTTACAAGATACAATTCAAGTGCTACATCAATTTCTGGAGCCAATACGATAATAACTCTTTCTGTTTCAGGAAATAAAGCACCTTTTTATGATGCTGAAATGTATGATGCAGATAAATACGCACATTTAAAATCATTAGCAAGATTTGCAATTGATACGCCATTGGGTCTAACAGTAGTAGATTCAGTAACAACAACAAACATACCTTTATACGCTTTACCATCTACTGTTAACACATCTATAACATTAACAAACTCTTCTGTAAGCAATACCTATTATGCAGGTTCAAGTGGTACAGCTTCTTTTTTTTACGTTGAAGATTTTGTTTAATATAATATAATATACAAATGGTCATTTTCGACGAAACGCAGCACAAATATACTAACCCTTTGAATAACAAGGTATATATTTCTGTTTCACAGCTGCTTAAAAAATATAAAGAACCTTTTGATAGTGATTTTTTTGCAAGTAAAGTTGCTAAAAGAGACGGTAAAACAAAAGAGCAAGTTTTAGAAGAGTGGAATAAAAATACTTTAGCTGCTTGTAATAAGGGTACAGAAATACATAATATATTTGAAAATTATTTAAATACAGGAAAGGTAGAAAAAAAGAATAAAAAATATATTGTTGAACTTAAAAAGGTTTTTGATAAAAATGAGTATAAAAAAATAAACAGTGAACTTATACTACATAATGATACATACGAGGTTGCAGGTACGTCAGATATAGTTGCAGATGTTAATGATGAATACTTTGATGTATTGGATTTTAAAACAAATAAGAAGTTTTTATTTTATAGTAAGTATGGTAAATACCTTAAGCATCCCTTAAATAATTTACAAGAGTGTCAATATAATGACTACAGTTTACAATTATCTCTTTATGCTTTCCTTTATAGTAATCAAACAAATAAGAAAGTAAGACAAATAAGCATATTATATCATGATGGTAGTCAATTTCACAGATATCCAGTTCCTTACCTTTATTGGGAAGTCACAGCTTTATTAAACCACTATGGAAAGACAATTAGTAGCAAAGGTTAACTCATTATTATCCGGTTGTAATGCGGATAATTACGAACAGTATAAAAAGAAGTTAATGATTTACCTTAAACCTGATGAAGCAGATATGGCTTACGAGTATTTTACACGAGTAGATCCTGATTTTATCAAGGATACATATAAGGTATTTGCTACTCAAGTTATTCCTCAATATAATGATTATTTTATAAGCGAAACTAACGCTATTAAAGATTTGATATTTGATGATTATAGGGACGACGATTAAATATTTTAGATGTCGCTATCGTTATCAGGTCTTAATACATTACAACCAGTTACGTTCGTGTATGAACATGATTCTGACTTATCTATTAATCAGAATACCTTTTCAACACAACAAGGTTTATCGTTAAACCTAGTAAATGCATTAAGTGCATGTAATGATACTGCAGTTCTCAATTACTCAAACATTTATTTAACTGCACCTATTAAGGCTAATGATTTTGCAACAATTAACTTGTTACAACCTTTAAATTTATCATTTCCTACTTTTTTAGCTTTAAGTGCATTTCCAGGATATGGTGTACAGGGGTTTAAAACTCTTTATTTAACTTTAAGTTCCAATTATAATTCAACAACTTCACCGTTAACTATTTCAACATCATTAAGTGATGATACAGATACGTATTTTAATTTTATTGATATAGATGGTGTTAATTGCAATATAGCAATTGCAGATAATAACAATAACAAATATTTAACAGTTGATGTGAATGCTTTAAGTTGTTATTTTACTACGGTTAATAGTTACGTTATAACAAATAGTGCAAATGTATTTTTATATAGTTTAGATAGGTACGGGTTTTTAAAATTATTTTTTCAACAACCAAACGGTTATTTTTATGTATTAAGACTATTAGGTAATACTTTAAGTGCAGTTAATACTTCTTTATACTCATCAACAACTGCTGATATTTTTGCTACCACTTATACCGGTATACCTAATACAAATTTTATTAATAATTTTGTTTATTATAACAAACAAGACCCTTCAGGATTTGAAATAAATTCACAAAAAGATATTGCTGACATACCACAAAATCATATTATTCATTATAATTATGAAAGTGCAGTTAATTTTGTTTCTGGAGCAGAAGTATTAGTGGACTTTTTTAAAGCTAAAAACTTTTTAACTAATAGTTATACCATAAATGATAAAGAACCTTTTTTAAATTCAGTAACTCAGCGCAATTACACCACAATTACTTCAAAACAAAACAGTGAAAAATATAATGGTAACTTACAATTAAATTACAACTATTATACTAAAAATTACACTTTATTACCAGACGTTGCAACTAAAATTACAATGCCTGAAACCCTTTACCCATATTCATCAATTAATATAGATGATAGTGGTTTAACTAATAACGGTGCATATGGTGGTCAATCACCAGTTTTTGCTGATAAAATTTACAAACAATTAAATGGTAATCAAAATTATGTAAATTATAATGAACAAAACGGTACTTATTTGTATTCGTGGTTATATACTAACACCTCTCAATTAACTTCTTATTGGCTTGATAGGTATTATTACCCAAAAAAGACGTCATTTAATGTAGCTTACTCTGGTACATCAAATCAAATTTTTAATTATAATTCTGCTTTAAGTACTTTCTTAAGCATTAATTATCCAAAAAATGATTTCTATTATTACGATATACGTAGTAGTTTAACTTTTGAACCATCTGCATCTTATTACTATTCTCGTGTAGGTAACAAGTATATTGAAAAGGTAATAAAAACTTTACCGTTATATTCTGATACATTTACAAAATATGAACAGGATTCGTTTAATACAGATTCAGCTAATTCAATAACTTTTAGTACTAATTACGGTAGCTTAATTGTTCCGACATCAAGTAACAACTCATTTACAATGTCTTTTGATTTACAGACAAAAAATTTAAGTTCTGTAAATTGCAATGTATTGTTTGGTAATAATTTTGATGAAGGTGTAACCCTTTATAAAGGTGGATTGAATAATATTTACACGCCTGGGTTTTTCTTAACAACACCTAATTCATTAAACTTCTATGATAAGAACTTTAATCAAATGTTCACTTTAAACTTAAGTGGATATATTGAAGCTCCTTATTTTATTATAGATGTTATTAATTACGGTTTTGATCACTTAATAAAAGTATTTTATTATAATTATCAAACTGGTAATCCTGGATTTTTAGATTTTAGCTTAACAAGTAAAGTTCATAGTTTGGTAGAATTTCCGTCTTTAAACGGTAAATTTGCAGGTGGTGCTATTAGTAAAGTATATAAAGGCAATTCTCAAGTTGCATATACTGTTTATGCATTAGTACCACCAGCTACTTTACGCACAGTTACTTTTGATTACATTAACAATACAATTGTTAGTGTGATTGACACTTTTGTTGGTCCCGGTGGTAACGGTTGGGGTAGCCAAGTAAGTTATAATAACAATATTATTAACCTTTCTGGTTATAGAGGTACTGTTGTGGGTAATTACGGTGTATCCAAAAATACAAACTTTATATACTACAAAAATTTAAGTGCAAATAATGAGTATATTTCTTTATCAGCTAATAATGATTACTTCTTTGATATTTTATCATACGATAATCAGCTGTATATACAAACACTAAACAACATTAGTGTGTTTGATCAATATAAGCAGTCGTTAGGTACGTTTGGAGTCAATACAAGTGCAGTATCAGGATTTAAAATTGATATTATTAATGATAACTTTCAACCAAAACTGTTAAGTTTCTTTAAACTATCTGGCGGTAATATAGGTATAGCAAAATATGACTTAGATACAATGACTTTAGAAAGTAGCAGTGCTACAAGTGTACCTGCTTACAACAATTATTATCAAGAGTTGTTATTCCCTTTTTATAACTTAACTTATTACCCATCACCGTTCTCAACCCCTACCAACTTTAATACAATAAATCAAATTAACGGATTTAGTGATGGGGATGTGGTTGTAAGGGCTGATTTATTTTCAGGCAATGATTATCAAAGAAAAGTGGTTGCTAATTTCTCTGCTAATTTACTACAAAATATAAATCAAAACATTAGTTTAGTGTTTGATAGTGTTAATGGTATTATTAACCTTTATAATAATGGTATTTTACTTAACACAGCATTATTATCATCTGCATCACTCAATGGTTACTCAACAAGTCATTACTTAAATAACAACTTTGGTATAGGTATACCTTTTATTGATAATATCCCTGCAACAAATGTTTCAACATTTGATTACGCATCAGGATTTTCAATCAATAACTTTATAGTTTATGCTGATAACTTAAATGAAGATGAAATAAAGTTTAATTACCTATCTGGAGCTAAAATAGATATATTAAACTTCGATGTACCTAGTGGTACTAGAAATAATACCGATACTATAACATCATTTAATAGATTCTCTATACCTGGTAGAAAAAATAATAGTATAAAAGTATATGTTAAAAACCTTGACTTCACACCATCACAACAACAAGCTCTTTCACAAATAGTTTTAGCTAAATTACAATCTATATCGCCAGTAACAACCAATAATTTTGACATAATTTATCTTGACAATGAGTAATACATTAAAGTTTGCATATACTAATGATGGTGTTTTTAATTTATCCGGTGCACCTTATACTGGGTTTTACAACGTCAGTACAGGTACTGCTTATGTAGGTAAATACATACAAGATACAGCTTTAATTAATACCGATACAATTGAAAATGCTGTTATTTTATCAGATAAATTTTTTAATAGGATTATAAATCAAAATATAACTTTAACATATAATTTATCTGATTTTATTTTTCAGCCAAATGAGTATATTAACACCAATTCTATTAATTTAAAATTAGAAAAAGCATATGTTAATTATCTTGATACATATAGAGCATGTTTTTATGCATCTTCTCAACTACCTTATGATTTTAATTTAACCGCAGTAGTTTCAGCCACTAATAACGGGTATTTACCATTATGGACGTCAGGTGGTAATAATTCAACATATTTGAACCCATTTAGTAGTTTTAATTCTAACATAACTCGTAATAGTAAAATTGCTTTAATGACAAACGTCACCCCTAATACAGCTGGGGATTGTACTTTAGTTATAGCAACATCTGGTTGTTTATTTACCTACCTTATTAATAATAGTGGTACAAATAATACTTTTAATTTAGTATTTTCTTCTTATAGAGTAGAAACAAATAACGGTCAAGGTTACAATCAATTAGTATTTGAAAATATAACTTCTATTGCAAAAAGCAGTAATAGTTTTTATGTTTGTGATAACGGTAATAGAGCAGTCTTTAGTTATGATATAACTTCTATTTTAAATGAAGATAGAGCTTTAGGAAAGTATTTTAACTTAAAGAATTCAATTACTTTAGAACAAGGAATATTTGTATCACCAAAACTTATAGCTGCATCTGATAATACAGTATATGTATATGACTCAACAACAGGTGTTATTACATATCTTGATACTAACTTTAATATAATAAACAATTATAGTAATGATAAATACTTTGCTTTACATCCACCAGTGTCGTTAACTTATTACAAGTTAACTGATTCACTTTTTGTTTTAACTCAAGACTATCAATTAGTTGTTTTAGATGCAAATGCTAACTCAACTATTTACGTTTTTGATAATACTCAATACGCTTATAATGAATTACCTATCAAGTTAGTATTCTCTAATACAAATTCTGATGTGTTCTATTTGTTAACAAATAGAGGGTTGTATAAAAAATTTATTTCAAACAACACACTTAATATAGGTAGTTACACATTTAGTGCTGCAATAACCGGTAATTTACACGGCTATAACGCAGGACAAGACCCATATACATATTTTTATGATATGGATACCTATGACGATATTAACAATTTAGATAACTTATTAGTATACGGTTATGATCAATTTATAAATTATAATGAATTGACTGTGTTTAAATCATTATTAAAGTAAATACTTTTATGCCTTCTATTAATTGCAGTAATATATTATATAGCCAACCTTTCAACACGTTATATGATTTTTCAGTAAGTTTTAGTTATATAATGTCTGCAGGTTCAGTAACTCCTGTACAAAATAACGGGTTTTCAGTTTTTTTTATTGATGGTTCTCAAAATACTTTAGTTGGTGGTGGTAGTGGGCAAGGATTAGGTATTGTAAGTAACACAGACACATCATCAACGTCTGCTGTTCAAGGATTATTTGCAGCTTTAGGTTTTGATGTACAAGGTACTTTTAGTAAAAATGCAAGTCCGTTTACTTCTGGACTACCTTCCACCACACCAAATAGTCTTTGTTTAAGAATAACATCGGATTTAAATTATGTTGGTTCAATAATATTACCTTCTAATATTCTATACCCATATACTATCAATAATACATTAAGAATAGATGTTAGAAACAGGTTTAGAAACATAACAGTAAGTAAATTATATAATACAACATACTTACCATTAACTACTTTTGATTGTAGTACTTTAACTAACCTGGGTAAATTACCAGCAAATGGCAAAGTTGGTATAGGGTTTTCAGGCGATACAAAATTCTACGTAAAAGATATAAATCTTAACTACTCAATCTAAATCAGTGTTGTTGTAAACCACTCCACCTTTTTTAGATAAAATATTATATACATTAACGTTGGAATAGTACGTATTCTGCACATCCAATACGTTTAAATCTAAATCAATTGCATTATCACTAGAAATATAAATGTAATTGTTGTAAGTTAATATTACACCGTTTTCAAAGTATATTGTATATATTGATTTAGTAGAATATGGTTGAGATTGTGTTGGTGTGTAAACGTAATAAGATTGACCTGATATCATTGATGAATACGTTGAAAGTGGGTCAAGTAAAGTATCAGTTGAATAAACTCCGTTTATGGTTTTAATTGCGTTAGAGTCTGAAATATCCCAGACAATAGAAGTTTTTAATGCCTTAACATTAAAAGCAAATAGGTTATTATAATTTAACTGAATTTTTGTTGTACCTTGTATAAAAGAAGACAAATTAATAACGCGTGAAACAAAAACAGGAGGTGCTGATAAAGTAACGGTTAAATTATTAAAATTAAAAAGTGATTGATCCATATTGCGGTAAGATAGTTGGAGTTGTTACTAATGCATTTTTCAATATATTTTGAGCATTACTATAATCATAAAAATTTACTGTGTAATTGCTGTTTGTTGGTTGGAAAAATTTGTTATTGACAATATTAAGCTGGTTGGAATTATACCTGCATTGAATATTATGCATATAAAAGTTCTTATTACCATCTTTCATATTAATAGCAATATTAAAGATATCAAACTTACTATTATAACTCATAACTGCTGTATATGAATCAAGTTTTACATTACTACCATAGTTAAACGATAGGTTATTACTACTAATGTTAGTGGTAAATGTATTGTTTGTAATGTCGTAACTGTATATATCCAATATAAATGGTCTTGCATTGCCATTAACATTGTTTGAAGTAACGTCTAAATAATAATTAAAAAGATAGATATTATTGTCAATTAAAAACGGATTTGTTACTGTGTTATTTTTACTTCTTGGTAAAATAAGTGGTATGTTTGGTGATTTATAAAATTGACCATTATCAAATACAACCCTATCAACAACAACATAAGATGAAGTTGTGAAAACAAATGTATCTTTAAATACTTCTACAGAAAATAAGTTACCAGTTAAATCGTTTTGAACTGTAGTATTGTATTTGTTTATTATATTTAAAAAGCTAGTAGATAAAGGTGATAATTGAGTAGTAGCAATATTAAACACATAAAAATTACCTGCACAATTACGTAAATCGTATAAAGTTTGATTATTTACTATGTTAGCAGCTAGTACATTTGATTGCGTGTTGTAAAAAGTACCATTAACTATTAAATCTTGTATACTACTTAAGTATAAAGTGTCTGTATTTTCTGGTAACCCAACTTCAACAGAGTTTAACTTTATGTTACTGGCAAAATTGTTAATGTAATTACCACTTAATTGTTTCAATCCTATAATTGTATTACCATATAAGTCAGAAATATATTGATATACAACCCCTGAATTGTAAAATGGTTGCATATAATTGACTGTACTCTGTTGCTGTTCTAATGAATGATAACTTTCAAAAGTAAAATCATTTTCAGAAATATTAGTGTTACCTAATGCATTGTTTGATGAAATGTTCTTTTGAATTAACTCACCTTGTAATACAAAATTAAGAGGTGTTGTGTGTTCTTCTTTACTTACACCGGATATATTACCATAACTACTAGGATCTGGGAACGTGTAAGTAGTGTCGGTAGGTAAATTTGGATTTACATAATAGTCAAACGGTGTTTGAACTTGTATTAAACTTCTTGTTGAAGGTTTAAAGAATAAACCTACATCTCTTTCATATTTTGTTGAAGTGGATGGGACGGTTAAAGTAGATGGGTTATAAACATTTAGTAAATTTAAATAAGGCTCAGTAGCCATAAACATATTACCACTTAAAACTTGTCCTAGTGCATTAGTACTCAAATAGTACATATCCGTTCCAGAATAATTCTGAACTAATTGTTTATTAAAAGATAATAAAATGTTGTTACTTGATACGGTATTATAATCTATAAAATCGTATGGTTGTAATAAGGTAGGGTCTGGTGTATTAATATTAATAACCAGATTTTGAAGTGCTTGTAAAGCTACTTTTTCCGAGTTAATTAAATTAATAATAGCTTGATTATAATCTAAAAATAAATTATTATCGTTTAAATTAGTATTAGCTTGAAAGTAAACAGCTCTTTCACCGGTAGCTTCATAAAAAGATGGTGGTTGGAAAGGGTCTAAGTCAAAATAATCATTAAATGTATCATACCCTTCTTCAACTTCTATTTGAATTTGATTACTAATAGCGCTTAATGGTGTGGCTAAGTTGGTAAATGGCGGGTTATCTTGACCTAATATAGTTTCTACAATATAAGTCTGTAAAAACTTTTCAATACCTGCTATAGTACCGTTATTCTTAGCTAATTGTAAATCAATTTTATAAGTATCTCTTTTCTGTGCGTAATAAAGTAGTACTTGTTTAATTTTATTAACGTAAAAAGGTAATGCAATTTCTAAGTCATCAGTATTATAGAAATTTATATTTGTTAAAAATCTTTTTTCTTCGTTTGTTGTGAAGTTTATTGTTATAGACTCTAAAAATGCAACAAATTGGTTACTTACCTGTGAGGAAAGATTATCATTAGTATTGTTTGTTTTAGTGTTCCAGTTAGAAAGGTAAGTTTGATAATCAGAAAACTGTATAATGTTTTTGTTTAATGATTTAGAGTAATTTAAATACTGAACAAACGTAAAAGGTTGTATAGAATCGTATTTTTGATCGTTTAAATCATTTGTAATACTATTGTATACAACAATGTTAGAAAAATTATTTGTTTGAAACAGCATTTTTTATATTTAATATGTTAATCAACTTAAGGTGTAGCGGTTACCATGTTTAAGTTTGTGTATAAATTATATGTTAAGATATTATCCATTATACCACCGTAACTAACATAGTCGTTATAACTGCTGTTAGTAATAGAAAGAGTGTTATTAGGATTATCAAAATCTATAAACTTTTGTAACAGTGTACCTTCTACTCCAGGGACGTAATTGAAAAAGGCATAATATTTACCTACATCTAAACCAGATACCCCGTTTGGTAAAACTAAATTCCAACCCCAGCTACTATTTACTAAAGATAATGGGTATGTGTAATTTGCAGGTACATTAGTTGCAGTACTTGTGCTTACTAAATTATACTGATTGCTAAATTTTTCATAGGTTACAATAAATCCTGGGTATGCACCTGCAGTTAAAACCGCTGTATACATGTCTAACTCACTACCCAAATTAGTACCATATACCGAACTACCTACAAAACCTTTAGGATCAAAATTACCTTGATATTGATTTGTTTGTCCAAATAAATTTTTATGTTTTACTGAAAGTATATCAGCTAATCTTTTAAAAGATGGTGGATAAACATAATTAAAGTTTTGATATGATGAGTTAACCATATCAAGTAATGACTTTAACGAATCAATATTGCAGTAATCAGGGTCATTTATATTTGAAACATAATTTGATATTTTTTCATATACTTCAATACCTAAAGTATTGGGGTCTGAATTAGCATTACCTACAATTTGACCTAGATAGTTGTCCATGAACTGGACCTTGTCATAAAGTACTGGTTGGGTAGCAATACTCTTAAATGCTGCAGTTTGATCAAAATTTTCGTTAATTTTTCTTACATCATATATACCATCAGAACTATAAATGTTAAAAATGTTAGACCAACCAGATACTCCCTGTATATTACTATCTTTATAAGTGATAAATAATGAAACGTTAGTTGCAGTGTTTGGACTTACTAATGTCCCTTTGAAGAAACCGCCTTGCGTTAACGTGCTTAAGGTTCCAAAGTTAGAATATACAGAAATGCCTGGTATGATATTACCGTTTAATGCACTTAATTTAAATGTAAAGTTGTTTAAATTGAGTAAATTGTAATCTTTTACTGGAAATCCTTCATAATCATACAGTTGTGTTACAAAATTAATGTTTGTCCCTGCATATTTTACTGGAGCTATACCAAAATTTCCATCTGTAATACCGTTACTTGTTATTGTTAAACCAGTTATATCACCGTAATTATGAGCAGAAATGGTTGCTGTTTGATTAGCAGGAACTATATTAAGGTACGTTGAAACATTTTCTCCAAACATTAATTTAGCTTGAGGATCTACTAATGATGTTTGATCAAATGATGCAAAAATGTTTACGTTATAT
>Ga0164297_10004997_pt1 | contig 11570 bp, 10 predicted proteins | sample GEODES058metaG_FD_113539 | JGI IMG/M metagenome (GOLD analysis project Ga0164297, IMG submission 113539) | Dystrophic lake water microbial communities from Trout Bog Lake, Wisconsin, USA - GEODES058 metaG | ecosystem: Environmental > Aquatic > Freshwater > Lake | place: USA: Trout Bog Lake... | reverse complement strand
TTCTTGAACTTGACGGGGTTCAGAGGACAAGACCAAGGTGATTTGGAGGGTCATGGTTGGAGGGTCATGGATGTGTGGTTTTATGGTCATTTCGACGGGTTTTTATCCGCCGTAAACCTGCTCTGCGCGTTTCACAAAAGCATCGACCAAGGAGCCGGCAATTTTGTCAAAAACCGGACCAATCAAAGCGCTTAATGTGGCGCTGTCAAAACTGTAATGTAAATCCAGCACCACCTTGCAGGCTCGGGACTGGCCATCGCCGACCGGCAAAAATTGCCATTGACCTTCAAGTTTGGAAAAAGGACCTTTGACCAATTTCAATTGCACTTCAAAAATACCGCTTTCACCCATTGGGTCGCTCCCAAATTTGTGGGTATTCAGGGTCTCAAAGGATTGATGCAAACCCGCGAATGCAATCCCCACCTCGGCGCGCATGGTGGCGCCATCGGGTGCAGCTTCCAGCACTTGTGCATGGTCACACCAAGGCAAGAACTGGGGGTAGCGCGCCACATCGGTCACCAAAGAAAACATCTCTTGGGGCGAATACCAAATGAGGACAGATTTGTGAACGGACTTCATCGAAAAGTGGGCGGCTGAAAGGGCTGGGTCAAGCCCAGAAGCAATGGGCCTAAAATTGAAGATTATGGCGAAAAAACCGAGCACCGATTCCCGCATAGCTGACAACAAGAAAGCCGCGTTCAATTATTTCTTTGAAGAGCGCCACGAGGCCGGCATGGTGCTACAAGGCTGGGAAGTCAAGGCGGCCCGCGAAGGCAAGGTGCAATTGACCGACGGCCACGTGGTCATTCGCAACGGCGAAATGTTTGTGATTGGCTGCCAAATCAACCCGTTGCATTCGGCCTCAACCCATGTGAACCCCGACGCTGTTCGCACCAAAAAACTGCTGCTCAAAAAAGACGAAATCAAACGTTTGATTGGCAAGGTGGAACAACGCGGCTACACCTTGGTGCCGCTCAACTTGCACTGGAAAAACGGTTTCATCAAATGTGAAATTGCCTTGGCCAAGGGCAAGGCCGAGCACGACAAGCGCGACACCATTAAAGACCGCGAAGGCAAACGCGAAGTCGAACGCGCCATGAAAAGTCGCAACCGCTGACAGCAAAGACACCCAAGGCAGAAAAGGCAGCCAAGACAGACCATTCAGGGGTGCCTGATGCCCTAAAGCCCTTTGACCCTTAAGCCAAACTCGCCAGCGGATGCGCTTGCTCAGCCCATGGGCTCTTGAAGAACGCCGCCACCACACCCGCGTCAACCTCCTCCACGCGTGAAGGGTTCCAGCGTGGTTGGTGGTCTTTGTCCACAGCCAAGGCCCGGATGCCCTCCACGGTTTCACTTTGACCGGGGCGCAGATGGAAGCAATGGTGGACCAAGTCCAACTCCATGCGAAGGTCTTCGGCCAAGGTCATCGCTCGGGCGCGGCGAATTTGCTGAAGAACCACTTCGAGCATCAGGGGTGAGCGTTTGCGCAGTTGGGCAGCGGTTTCTTGGGCCCATGCATCGCTTGAAGCCTCCAAAGCCTGGACGATGGCCAGGGCCGTGGGCAAGGAGAAATAAGGCTCGAGTTTGGCTTCAAATTCCTGCTCATTGAGCCCCCCCAAATTCGCCAATGGCGCGAGTTCTAGGGGTTTGGTGAATTGTTTGCCCAACCAGGCGTAGAGGGCTTCTTCACTGCCCCAATCAGAACGACCCAAATTGTCCCAAACGTCGGCTTGGCTTTCGGAAGGCAAAAATTGATCCGCCAAATGAAAGGCCAAGGCCTCGTTAGCGCCCAAGACATGGCCCGTCAAAGCCAACCATTCGCCGACTCGACCAGGGCAGCCACTCAAAAAGAAGCCGCCCCCCACGTCCGGAAATAAACCGATGAGGGTTTCAGGCATGGCCATCTTGGTGCGTTCGGTGACGATGCGAATGCTGGCACCTTGGCTGATGCCCATGCCACCGCCCATGACGACGCCGTCCATGAAGGCAATATAGGGTTTGGGGTAGTTGTGGATCAGGTAATTGAGCGCGTATTCTTCAGCGAAGAAAGCGCCCAAGTCGGGGTTGTTTTCGGAAGCGGCTTGGTGCAAAAAGCGAATGTCTCCGCCTGCACAAAACGCCCCGAACACCCCCTCTTTGTTAGAGCCCCGAATGGCGACGGCCAAAATGCCGGTTTGGCCGGCCCATTCGGTCAAGATGCGCGTCAAGTCTCGAACCATGCCCAAGGACAAGGCATTCAAGGCCTTGGGGCGGTTCAAGGTAATGAAGCCGACGCGCCCGCGCACCTCGGCTTTAATGTCCGCTTGAACGTCTGCTGGTGTTGTTATGAGGGTCAAGGTCATGTCTCCTTGACAAAAATTTTAACCCTCGCGGCTGGCGCGTTTGCGGTCATGCTCTTTCAAATGGCGCTTGCGCAGACGCACCGACTTGGGCGTGATTTCCACCAACTCGTCTTCTTCAATGAACTCCACGCCGTATTCCAGCGTCAAGTCAATCGGAGGCGTGATCTTGATGGCGTCTTCCTTGCCGCTCACGCGGAAGTTGGTCAGCTGCTTGGTGCGGGTGGCGTTGACGACGAGGTCGTTGTCGCGGCTGTGAATGCCGACAATCATGCCTTCATAAACGGGGTCGTTGGCGCGCACAAACATGCGGCCACGGTCGTCCAATTTGCCCAAGGCGTAGGTGAAAATTTCGCCGTCGTCCATCGAAATCAACACGCCGTTCTTGCGGCTGGCAATCTCACCCTTGTGCGGCTCGTAGCCGTCAAAGATGTTGGAAATCAAGCCCGATCCCCGTGTCAAGTTCAAGAATTCGTTGGTAAAACCAATCAAACCACGGGCAGGAATGCGGTATTCCAAACGCACACGCCCACGGCCATCGGGTTCCATGTTGACGAGTTCGCCCTTGCGTTCGCCCAAGGCTTGCATGACGCCGCCCTGGTGCTGCTCTTCGATGTCAGCGGTCACCATTTCGATAGGCTCGTGGCGCACACCGTCCACATCGCGGTAGACCACGCGGGGCTTGGACACGGCCAATTCATAGCCTTCACGGCGCATGTTTTCGAGCAGAATGGTCAAGTGCAATTCACCGCGGCCGCTGACTTCAAAAATACCGTCTTCGTCGGTTTCTTTGACGCGCAAAGCCACGTTGTGTTGCAGTTCCTTTTGCAGGCGGTCCCAGATTTGACGGCTGGTCACGTACTTGCCTTCACGGCCAGCCAAAGGGCTGGTGTTCACGCAGAAGTTCATGGTCAGCGTGGGCTCGTCCACCTTCAACATGGGCAAGGGCATGGGGTTGGCAGGGTCGGTCACAGTGACGCCAATGCCAATGTCGGTAATGCCGTTGATCAAGACGATGTCGCCCGGACCGGCTTCTGTCACTTGCACGCGGTCCAAACCGTGGAAGGTCAAGACTTGGTTGACACGGCCTTTAACGGAGGTGCCATCAGGGCCTTCCATGACCAACACATCCATTTGCGGCTTGAGGGTGCCTTGGCTGATGCGCCCCACGCCAATGCGACCCACGAAGGTCGAGAAATCCAAGGCTGAAATTTGCAGTTGCAGAGGACCAGCGGGGTCGCCCTTTTGGGCAGGCACGTGCTCCAACACGGTATCAAACAAGGCCGACATGTCGGGGCCCCATTGTTCACCGGGAGCGCCCTCTTCTTTCGAGCTCCAGCCGTTGATGCCCGAGGCATAGACCACGGGGAAGTCGAGTTGTTCGTCGGTCGCGCCGAGTTTGTCAAACAAATCAAAAGCGGCGTTGACCACGTAGTCTGGCCGTGCACCGGGTTTGTCCACTTTGTTCACCACCAAGATGGGGCGCAAGCCCAAGGCCAGGGCCTTCTTGGTCACGAAACGGGTTTGGGGCATGGGGCCTTCTTGTGCGTCGATCAACAACACCACGCCGTCCACCATGGACAAGGCCCGCTCCACTTCACCGCCGAAGTCCGCGTGACCGGGGGTGTCGACGATGTTGATGTGGGTTTCTTTCCAGCTCACGGCGCAATTTTTTGCCAAGATGGTGATGCCGCGCTCGCGCTCAATCGCGTTGTTGTCCATGACGGTGTCGACCACTTTTTCGTGATCGGCGAAGGTGCCCGATTGACGCAACAGCTGGTCAACCATGGTGGTTTTGCCATGGTCAACGTGGGCGATGATGGCGATGTTTCTGATTTGCTTGCTCATAGAACTTCCTGGACTTCCTCATTTGCGGCGTTTGAAGGCGCGCGTTTGCTTTCTAAAATTTGTTGAATTTCAATCGGACTCAACAACCGATCGGGGATCAACTCCCCGGCCATCACATGGGCCACCCCCAACAAGGGAGCAGGCTCAGCGGCGAAGGCTTCACCGAAAACAGCAACGGAAGGGGCGTTTGCCCAATCCCCCCGGCGGCGCAAACCGCTCAAGAATCGGGCTGCATTTTCCCCCGCCAACGTGACACGGGTGTGATGGGCCAACAAGGCCTCCACAGGCAACAAGGTTTGGCTGCGGTCACCCTCGGCCATGGCCTCCAGTTGGCTGATGCTGATGCATTGGCTTTGGTCAAAATCACCTGTCTGGGTGCGACGCAGCGACACCAAATGCGCCCCGCAGCCGAGTGCTTCGCCAATGTCTTCGCCCAAAGTGCGGATGTAAGTGCCTTTGGAACAACGCACACGAATGCGAATGGCGGCATAGCCCATAGCCTCGGACACATCGTCTATTTGGAGTTGCTTGATTTCAATGGAGCGCGCAGGGCGCTCGACTTCAATGCCCTCACGGGCGTATTCGTAAAGGGCCTTGCCGTCGCGCTTCAAGGCGCTGTACATCGGGGGCACTTGTTGAATCGGACCGGTGAATTGCTGTTGAACACGAACCAGCTCTGGGCTTGGAATCGGCGCATCGCCTTGGGCGCACCAAGGCAAGGGGCGCGATTCGATGACATCGCCTTCGGCATCGCCGGTGCTGGTTTTTTGGCCCAACTTGGCCACGGCTTCGTACGACGTATCGGCCTCTAAATGAAGCTGACTGAATTTGGTGGCGGCGCCAAAACACAAAGGCAAAACCCCCGTCGCGAGCGGATCGAGCGTGCCGGTGTGGCCGGCTTTTTCGGCGCGCAACAACCACTTGGCCTTTTGCAAGGCATCGTTGCTCGAAAGTCCTAAGGGTTTGTCCAGCAACAACAACCCATGCACCGGGCGTCGTTTGACCGAACTCGCCCGTGTGCGTGGCGCGTTCATGGCGTCGGATCGTCCTGGGCGCGGGAAGACACGGCCTTGGCAATCAAGGCATTCATGTCGGCCGCTTTTTCAGTGGTGCGGTCAAAGTGAAAGTGCAAGGTGGGCACCGTGTGGATGTGCAAACGCTTAAACAAGCCGTTGCGCAAAAAACCAGCGGCTTGGTTCAAGCCTTGCTCAGCAGCCAAAGGGTCCCCCAGCAAGCAGCTGAAGTAAACCTGGGCGTGGGCGTAGTCGGGGGTGACTTCAACGGATTGAATCGTCACCATGCCAACGCGCGGGTCTTTCAACTCGCGCGCGATCAGTTCGGTCAGATCGCGCTGGATCTGATCGGCGACTTTAAAGCCCCGGTTGGGTCCGCTGGATGTTTTTCGGGTCATTTGATTGGCTCCTGGCTAGATGACATGGGCTGTCACAGCGTGCGAGCAATCTCCTTGACTTCGAAGAATTCGAGCTGATCGCCCACGACGATGTCGTTGTAGTTTTTGAGTTTGATACCGCACTCAAAACCTTCTTTGACCTCACGCACATCGTCTTTGACGCGCTTGAGGGACTCGAGCTCGCCAGTGTAGATAACGACGTTGTCACGCAGCAAGCGGAAACGGGCCGAACGGTTGACCAAGCCCGAAGTAACCATACAGCCGGCCACGGTGCCGATCTTGGAGGCCACAAACACGGTGCGAATTTCAGCAGTCCCGATGACTTCTTCTTTCTTGTCGGGCGTCAACATGCCAGACATCGCGGCCTTCAACTCATCGACGGCGTCGTAAATGATGTTGTAGTAATGGATGTCGACATCGTTGCCTTCGGCCAATTTGCGCGCACCGGCATCGGCCCGAACGTTAAAGCCAATGACAATCGCTTTGGAGGCGATCGCCAGGTTGATGTCCGACTCGCTGATCGCGCCGACCGCGGCGTAGACCAGTTGCACCTTGACTTCGTCGGTCGACAACTTGAGCAGTGATTGCGCCAGCGCTTCTTGGGAACCTTGCACGTCGGCCTTGATGATGATGGGCAAGGTCTTGACCTCGCCCGCACTCATGTCGGTGAACATGTTTTCCAACTTGGCGGCTTGCTGCTTGGCCAACTTGGTGTTGCGGAACTTGCCAGCGCGGTAGGTGGCGATTTCACGCGCACGGCGTTCATCGCTCAGAACCATGAATTCGTCACCGGCTTGGGGCACTTCGGTCAGGCCTTGAATTTCGACAGGAATCGAGGGCCCTGCAGACTTAACGGGCGAGCCCGTTTCGTCCAACATGGCGCGGACGCGGCCATAGGTTTGACCTGCCAACACCACGTCACCCGTCTTCAAAGTACCGGACTGCACCAAAACGGTCGCCACAGGACCGCGGCCCTTGTCGAGCTTGGCTTCGATGACCAAGCCCTTGGCGTTGGTGTCCACAGGCGCTTTGAGTTCCAGCACTTCGGCTTGCAACAGCACCTGTTCGAGCAGGTCGTCGATGCCTTGGCCGGTTTTGGCCGACACTGAAACAAACGGCGAATCACCACCGAATTCTTCAGGAACGACTTCTTCGGCAATCAACTCGCTGCGCACGCGCTCCAAGTTGCTGTCGGGCTTGTCGATTTTGTTGATCGCAACCACCAAAGGCACACCGGCCGCTTTCGCGTGTTTGATGGCCTCTTTGGTTTGTGGCATCACGCCGTCGTCGGCAGCCACCACCAGGATGACGATGTCGGTGGCTTGTGCGCCGCGGGCACGCATGGCCGTAAACGCTTCGTGGCCCGGGGTATCCAAGAACGACACCATGCCGCGTGGGGTTTCGACGTGGTAAGCGCCAATGTGTTGGGTAATGCCACCGGCTTCGCCAGACGCCACCTTGGTTCGGCGAATGTAGTCCAGCAAGGAGGTTTTACCGTGGTCCACGTGACCCATGACCGTGACCACAGGGGCACGTGTCACCGCCACTGCGTCGGCGTGACCTTCTTCTTCGTCGGTGAAGGCTTCGGGATCGTCCAGCGCAGCGATGATGGCTTTGTGGCCCATTTCTTCCACCACGATCATGGCCGTGTCTTGGTCCAAAGGCTGGTTGATGGTGACCATCTGACCCAACTTCATCAAATGCTTGATGACCTCCGAAGCCTTGACCGACATCTTGTGGGCCAGTTCGGCCACGGTGATGGTTTCGGGCACGTGCACTTCAATGACGCGTGCCTCAACGGGGGCTTGCACTTGCTGATGGTCATCACGATCGCGGTCGTTGCCACGGCGGCCCTTGGGACCTGCACGCCAAACGTTACGACCCACACCGCCGCTGCTGTCGCCGCGGGTTTTGATTTCTTTCTTCTTGGCCGCTGGATCGCCTGCCCAACTGGAGGACAACTTGGCCGATTTGACTTCGCGGTTGCCACCGGGGCCCGCTGCACCACCGGCACCGGCTGCATTGCTGCCTGTGCCGGCATTGCCACCAGCCCCTGGGGCACGCTGGGCGCCACCAGCAGGCGCCGCGGGTTTGTGCAACGTCCCCTTGACGGTGGACTTGGGCTCTTCGGCCTTTTTAGCCACCACCGGTTTTTTCGGCGGTGCGCTCATCATGGATCGAATGGCGGCCGCTTCGGCCTCGGCCTTTTTACGGCGGTCGCTCAAATCGACCGCGCGGGCGGCTTCCTCAGCAGCGCGGGCTTTGGATTCTTCTTCGGCTTTGGCGCGGGCTTCTTCGGCCGCTTGCACTCGGGCCGCCGCCGCCGCAGCTTGCTCTTGCGTCAGCTCCTGTTTCTCGGCCATCGCCTGCTGCTTGCGCTCGGCTTCTTGAGCGGCATAGGCAGCGGCGCGTTCAGCGGCTTCGCGTTCGCGCTGCTCTTTGTCTTCGCGCGCACGGCGCTTTTCAACCAAATCGGCTTCTTGGCGGCGAATCAACTCGGCTTGACGACGGGCCGCTTCTTCGCGCTTGACCAATTCAGCGGATTGACCGGCTTGATCAGCCGAAACTTCTGTTGAAGAAGCCTCAACGACATTCGTCGTCTCTGTTGATGGGTCTTGCGCTGGTGCGCTGGCCTCTGTCGGTGAAGGCACCGAGGCGGCTTCTGTGGACGCGTCGGAGGTGGCTTCGACCTCGTCATCGCGCTTGATGAAGGTGCGCTTTTTACGCACCTCCACTTGAATCGTGCGGGCTTTGCCGCTGGCATCTGCCTGCTTGATTTCGCTGGTTGACTTTTTCACCAGCGTGATCTTTTTGCGCTCACCCGTGGCCGTGCCGTGGCTGGCTTGCAAATGGCTCAACAGTTTTTGCTTGTCGGCATCGGTCAACACATCGCTGACAGAGGCCTTGTTCATCCCGGCTAGGCGCAGTTGCTCCAGCAGAGTGTCAGGATTTTTTTTGAGTTCATTGGCGAACTCGGCAACGGTGGTACTGGACATATTTGTTTTCGCGACTCCATGACCATCACTCTTGACCCGCGAACCAATGTTCGCGTGCCTGCATGATCAAAGCGGTGGCCTCTTCAGGAGTTTGGCCGGTGATTTCAATAAGCTCGTCGCCAGCCAAATCGGCCAGTTCGTCGCGGGTGTGGATGCCATTGGCCGCCAATTGGGCGATCAACTCAGGCGTCAAGCCAGTCAAATCACGCAGGTCTTGGCTGACCTCCTCCACGCTCTCTTCGCGGGCAATTTCCATGGTCAACAAGGCATCTTTGGCGCGGGCGCGCAGCTCGTTGATGGTGTCTTCGTCGAAGCTTTCGATTTCCAACATTTCTTGAATCGGCACGTAGGCCACTTCTTCCAGGCTGGTGAAGCCTTCGGCGATCAGGATGTCGGCGATTTCTTCGTCCACATCGAGCTTTTCCATGAACAAGACACGGGTCGTGTGCGACTCATCGGCTTGTTTTTGCGCCGATTCGGCGGCGTCCATGATGTTGATCTTCCAGCCGGTCAAGTCGGACGCCAAGCGCACGTTTTGACCGCCACGGCCAATCGCAATGGCCAGATTTTCTTCGTCCACCACCACGTCCATGGCGTGCTTTTCTTCGTCGACAACGATGGATTGCACGTTGGCCGGTGCCAAAGCACCAATCACGAATTGCGCAGGGTCTTCGCTCCACAACACAATGTCGACGCGCTCGCCAGCCAATTCGGTGGTAACGGCGTTAACGCGGGTGCCGCGCACACCGACGCAGGTACCGATGGGGTCGACGCGCTTGTCGTGCGACAAAACAGCAATCTTGGCGCGTGAACCGGGGTCACGGGCGCACGACTTGATTTCGAGCAGGCCTTGTTCAATTTCAGGCACTTCTTGACGGAACAATTCCATCATGAATTCAGGTGCTGAGCGCGACAAAATGATGGGCGCGCCGCGCAAGGTCAAGTCAACTTCCATGATCATGGCGCGCACGCGGTCGCCGTTGCGGAGGTTTTCCTTGGGGATCATTTCATTGCGACGCAAACGGCCTTCGATGCGGCCTGACTCCACGATGATGTCGCCCTTGTCCATGCGCTTGACGGTGCCAACCAAGATTTTTTCGCCACGCGACATGAACTCATTCAAGAGCATTTCACGTTCAGCGTCGCGGATCTTTTGCAAGATCACTTGCTTGGCCGCCATGGCGCCAATGCGGCCAATGGGCAGAGATTCGACCAACTCTTCGATGTGTTCATCGACCTCGATGTCGGCAATTTGCTCTTGGGCTTCGAACAACAAAATTTCTTGTTCAGGCAATTGCAAGCCAGCTTCGTTGGGCACCACGTGCCAACGACGGAAGGTTTCGTACTCGCCTGTGTCGCGGTCAATCGAAACGCGAATGTCCACATCGCCTTGGTACAGCTTTTTGGTTGCCTGGGCCAATGCGGCCTCGACAGCGCCAATCACCACATCCCGCTCGACGTTCTTTTCGCGCGAGATGGCGTCCACCAACATCAACAATTCGCGATTCATCTCACCACTCTCCTATACAAATATTGTTCACTCGGCCAAGGCCTCGGCATCCGGTGCAGCCGCGCGGCCCTTGAAATCCACAATCGGCGCCAACCGCGCATCACGCAGCTCGTCCAATACAAACCCCAGCGCCTGAAGCGGCGGGCGTTCGCGTTTTTTACTGATCTTTTGTCCTGGCTTGACCTTCAGCTCTTCGCGCCAAACGATTTGCCAGCCACCTTGATCCGCACGCTCTAAGGTGCCGCGAAATTTCTTGCGGTTGGCATTCACCAAACCCGCGGCGGCCTCGCCCATGGGCGCTTTCAAGGTGATGTCAATCACCTCACCCAAGAAACGCTCAAAGTCTTTTTCACCGCGCAAAGGGCGGTCTAAACCGGGGGAAGAAATTTCCAAACGGCGGTATTCAACCTCTTCGACCTCCAGCGCATATTGAAGCTGGCGATTGACTTTTTCACAATCTTCGACGGTGATAAAAACAGGCGCTTGCCCTCGCAGGTCGGGCGTCCAAGGCCAATCGATGGTGATCCGCACCAAGCCACCGGCAGAACGCTCGATCTCGACCAGGTCATAACCCAGCCCACTCACAGTTTGTTCGACGATTTGCTGAAACGACACGTACTCGAAAAGCCTATAGATTTTTAAAACAACAACAAAAACGATTGCGAAATCGGTTCCGAAAAACGATTACGAAAAAGATTTCGAAAATCGTTCGACCAAAAAAAACGGGCGGTGAAAACCCGCCCGTTTGGTCGTGAAGCCGCTATTGTAACTGGTTTAAAAGGCCTCTGACAAGACCCCTTGCAACCGAGCCCAGAGCTCAGCCGCTTCGGTATCGGGCTGTTCAGAAGGTGCGCCTGCTTGCGTGGTGGGGACCGCCTGCTTAGCGGGGCTCGAATCTAACAAGGACTGAATGTGCCGGGCCAACACCTCGGTTTGCGGCAGCATGGCGCCAAAATGATGAACTCGGTGGCCCTGTGCCAGCAACAAAGTGGGAAAGGTTTCAACGTCGACGTCGCCCATGGCTTCCGCCTGGTCTTCTATATCGACCCAATAGAAATCCAGTTCAGGAAAACGCTTGGCCAAATTTTTGAAGTCGGCTTCGTAGCCTTTGCAAACGCCACACCAACCGGCGCACAAGCAGACCACCGACCATCCCTGGTGCAGAGGTTGATTGAGGTGCTCTTGAGCAGCACCTTGAGAAGAAACAGAGCTCATGGCGGGCCATCCTAGCATGCGACAATCCCGCCCCAACGTATCCCCACCGCATCCCAAATGGGGTTTTAAGGAGTCTGAAATGGGTTTTCTGTCTGGCAAAAAATTGCTCATCACCGGCGTCTTGTCGAACCGTTCCATCGCCTATGGTATTGCCAAGGCCTGCCATGCGCAAGGCGCGGAGTTGGCCTTCAGTTACGTCGGCGAGCGTTTCAAAGACCGCATCACCGAGTTTGCTGCCGACTTTGATTCCA
>Ga0164297_10004995_pt1 | contig 11575 bp, 9 predicted proteins | sample GEODES058metaG_FD_113539 | JGI IMG/M metagenome (GOLD analysis project Ga0164297, IMG submission 113539) | Dystrophic lake water microbial communities from Trout Bog Lake, Wisconsin, USA - GEODES058 metaG | ecosystem: Environmental > Aquatic > Freshwater > Lake | place: USA: Trout Bog Lake... | reverse complement strand
TGTGCAGGCGCATACTTTGCAGCTGCACGGTGCGAGTTCGAAGCTGGCAGCGCCTTGGAAGTCGTGGGAGCGCGCGAGCTCGCTTTTTACGGTGGAACAGCACACGGGAGCGTGTCGCCGCACTTTGCATACGGAGAGGACGACAGCAGTGCTGTCGCTGCACGCGTGTTGTTTCCCGGCACTACCACCGCCCCAGAGCGGTTGGACGACTTGGCAGTCTGCTATCTCAACGGGGGCTGCGAGTTCATTCCACCCGCAGAAGGCGCTCTCGCAGGCGTGGCTGTGCTGGCCAGGTATGCTGCTGGCTCTCATGGGGATGGAGGCATCGCTGCAGTGCGCTGCCATGTGGGCGAAGGCGTGGCTGTGCTGTCTGGCCCACATCCTGAGATGGCGCCCAAGTGGCTAGGCACAAGCGCGCTGAGTGCAACACTGCTGAATGCCGAGTTGTCGGTTGGGGACAGCAGTCGCATTCGCCTGTGGAGATGCCTGCTGCGCGCAGCACGCATGCCGCTCGTTGCACGCGAGGAAAATGATGAAGAGCTATTGCCGCCTCCCAGCCCTTTGCGGTCGATTGCTCCCGGCCTGGTGCTTCCCATCGATGCTGATGTCGCCCTGGCCAACAACACAAATGTCGCGTCAGCTGCTGTACCCACCACTGCACAGACACCTCGTACTGGGAACGTTGCGCTGGGCCCGCTGCGCAGTACGAGCACGCTGGACCTGCAGGCCTTCCCAGAGCTGCCGGGCGCGTGCATCCTAGCGAATCGCATCAGCGAAGCCGGAGACGGTTGCGCTGATGACGATAGCATCAATATGCCTCCCTGGGGCCGTGTCTCTGCGCCGCTGCCACGCCTTGTGCGCTGGTCAAGCGCGACTGCAGGGATGCTTGCCCTGTCAGCCTTGCTTCACCCACGCGCACCGCGGGCATCTCGGACTGCAGGGGTTGTTGCAGGCGCATGCGCATGCGCGCTGGGTGCTGGCGTGCGATTCGGAAGGCCAAGACGCGGCGTCCCAATCACAGCGCAGACTCTAGCTGCTTGTCTCGCCGGCCTCGTGCTGGGCCCCACTGATGGCGTGCGCGCAACAGCGCTGTACGCTACCGCTGCAGTGGCTGGCCTGCCGGTACTGTCGCCCTCGCCGCCAGGAGCTTCTGGACCCGTCACGCATGCACCCAGCGCCGGGTTCGTGGCCGGATTTCTGTTGTGTGCGGCAGCCACGGGTCGCGCGCGAGATGTGTGCATCAGGCACCGCGCAACCAGAAGCCAGTTCGGGGCAGCCGTGTTTGCCGCTGCATGCGCTGGACAGCTGAGCACAGTGCTGCTGGGTGCCGCATGGGCCACCGTTGTGCTCGCACGTGAGGGTGTGGCATTCGATGCGGCCATGGGAGGGGTACCGCGCCCGTGGCTACTGGAGCTGGCAGTGCACAGCATGCAGCAAGTACCGCCATTCGCGCCAGGTATGGCTGTGAAAGCAGCAATCACTGCGGTAGTTGCAGCAATTGCAGCGCCGACGCTTGTCGGCCCGCCGCCAGCGCCGCAGCCAGCGTTGAGACGCTTACTAGAGTAGACACTACAGACACGCCGGTGTTGGGCAATTCAAGTGATTTCCCGGTGGAACACGACGTGGAATCCACGTTGTAGGAAGCTCAGGGGCGTCTCATTCGCCAGCCCCATGTGTTCCGCTCCCGTTACTACGCGTACAATACGCACTCGTCGCCAGCGAGGGCTGGTATGTGAGAAGAAGGCAGCAGAAGACGACGCACCAAAGGCGAACACAGGGGACGTTGTTTCTGAGCGCGCAGCGCACAACGACCAGTACGAGGGCACGACTGAGTATGAGGCTGGACCTGCCACAATGTTGCCGCTGCGTGCACTGGTCACAGACCCCGCGGTGGTGGTGTTTGCCCTGCTTCACGTGGTTGCAGCAGCCACGCCCTGGTTGTACCGCGGGATCAGCGCCTCAGACATACTGCTCGTGGTTGTATCCTACACGGCGCGCATGTTCGGTGCGTCCTCCGCTCCGCCTGAGGCTGGGGCGACCATAAAGTGCAGCACATGTGGTGTCAGCCACGGGGCGACCAGTGTGAAGACAGGGCGCTCACCCACGCGCACGGCGTGCCTTCCACAGGCATAACAGCTGGGTTTCATAGACTTCTGTCCCACCGGTCCTTCCAGACGTACCGCCCGGTGCAGGTGCGCGCGCGTCGTCGCTGCCGAACAGTGGTGGCACGCCGGTGGCACTGGCCTTGTTGGAACGCCATTGTCTTGTTTCACCGCCCCTGAGCCTGTGTCTCCACTCGCTCGTCACAGTTTGCCATCGCGTGGCTGGGCACGGCAAGCTTGCAGAAGGGGCCGCTGTGGTGGTGTAGCCACCACAGGCACCACCACCGCACAGCCGACACGGATGCGGACGCGCACAGCCCCGTGGCGCATGGTTTCTGGTGGAGTCACGTCGGGTGGTTCCTCCTCACCGACCGCCACGTGGAGCCGCTGCTGGGCGCGGTGCCGGACCTGGTGGCCCTGCCAGAGCTGCACTGGCTGGAGCGCTTCTATCTCGTGCCGCCCGCCTCGCTAGCAGCTGCGATGTGGCTCTACGGCGGCGGCAGGGCGGTGTGCTACGGCTTCTGTGTGGCCACTGTACTGTGCTGGCACGCCACATATGCCATCAACAGTGTTGCACATCTGCTGGGCAGCCGCACATTCGCGTGCCAATTCAACGGCGAATGCACAGCGCGCAACAACTGGGTTCTCGCGTTGCTCACCCTCGGCGAGGGGTGGCACAACAACCATCATCGGTACATGGCCAGCGTGAGGCATGGCTTCTTGCAGCCGTGGGAGGTAGACATCACGTACTACGTCATCTGCTTGCTGGAAGCTGTGGGTCTAGCATGGAACTTGCGGCGACCGCCGGCTGATTTGCTTGCGCATGCGGCGGCAAACAAGTCTAGTGCTAGCATCAAGGCAAACTGATGGATCAGTGCCCGATGCGAGACTGGATCCCTTAGCTAGTAGTAATTCTATACTTTATCATTATTATTGACTGTCTCGAAGCACGTCGGGGAGCCGTCAAGTTGAGGCGAGCAGGGCACTGTGTGAAAGAGTCGCTTGTTGCTCGCTTGCGGACGCTCTTTTAAGGTGCAGGCAACGTCTAGTGCCGTCGCAAGATGTGCCCGTAGGGAGTGTGTATGCAGTTCGCTCGTGCTCCAGCGCGTCGTCAAGTTAACGCCCTGACAGTTCCCAGCAATGCAAACCCGCCAGCGAAGGCAGTCAGCACAGCACGGTGTATGGGACCGCCCACAGGCGGCACGCCACGATACAGCTGAGCCGCGAGCGTGGCACTGGCGCCCCAGCATACGGTCGTGCCAAGCACTAGGCAGGGCAGACAATCCTCTTTCACTTCTTCTTCATTCTCTGTCGTCGAGCCGCGCATGCGACTGCGACACCCTTTGCGTATACGTGTGTGGAGCGCAATACCGGGCTTATCTAGGGGATGAAATGTGCGTTGGCCCGGTGATGTCACAGATTTTTGTCCTCAGAACTGTCCGTCTTGTCCTTTTTTTATGATCTCAATCAAGTAACCGTCTGGGTCCTTGGCGAAGGCTAGCCCCTTCATGCTGCCTCCATCCGGAGTCTTGTGGAAAGCAACGCCTGCAGAGGAGAGCTTGTCGTAGGTTGCATACACGTCTGAGACGAGGAAGCCCAGGTGTCCGAAGCCACGGCGACCAGTCTCGTTGCCGTTGGCGTAACTGAACGCCGCATCCTTCTCTGTGCAGTGGTTGTGGGTGAACTCCAGGACGGGAATGCCGCGGGGGTAGAGCTCCTCCACAAGGTACTTCTTCGCATCCGCGCTGGTCGGGTCAGCTGGCGGCGGGGGCGAACATCCCAGTGGCAGGCTTGCCAGGAAGTAGGTGCTGAAATCACTGTTGTGGCTGGTCCTCACGTGGGTCATCCCCAGGTGCTGCGTGTAAAACGCCAAGCTCGGTGCAGGGTCCTTGACGCGGATCATCGTCTGAGCCAGCGCGAACTGCGGCACCAGATTTGATGCAGGATCGCGCTCCACAAGCTCCACCCAATAGAGATCTGGGTCATACGCAAAAGCGATGGTCCTCATCTTGCCCTCTTCTGGTCGCTTCTTGAACGCCACGCCGGCGCGATCGAGATGCGCAACGGCCTCAGCGAGGTTCGGCACCGCCATTGCAATGTGTCCAAAGCCGTCGCCCGGCTGATTCCCTGGATGATAACCCTCCTCGCTCTCGTGGTTGAAAGTCAATTCAAGCGTGCAGCCGTCCGTGGACCAGAGGTATTTGTGAGCCTCTGGACTGCCAGGCGTGTGTGGCAACGTTGCTCCTGCATAACAGGCTGTCAGTTCTACGCTCTCTTTAAGCACGAGCTGCGCTCGCAAGCTGAGCCTGCGCACCGACCGGGAGCGTCTGCAGGAAGTAGAGGCTGAACTTCCACTGCGGGAAGTGGTACTCGTCCACCAAAGTCATACCAAGAACATCTCGATAGAACTTAAGGCTCGCTTCCGGGTTCTTGATGCGCAGCATAGACTGCTGCCATGTCGCATCCGGCAGCGACTTGCCCATAGTGCTGAGCAGCGTCAGAGGTGCCTGCTGCGCAGATGCCATGGCTCGCACCGCAGAACGGGCACGCGCGCTGCCGCCGCACTGTCCCCCAGACAACGGGCCAGGAACACGGCGAGCAGCAGAACAGAAGGCTCGCGAGAGTGCAACTGCAGTAGAGCGTTGGGCGACGTGCATGCGACCTACGAAGGCTAAACTCTGTGCTATCACTCCGCGGCGCATTCGTCATCATTCTGCTGCTGTTGTGTGTCCGACGTGATGACACTTCTTCCTGGGCGTAACTTGCTTGCGCTGCCGCGCTGCGTCCCGCGATCGTCGAATGCCCGCGCAAACGTCCCACACCCGGTGCTGGTGTTTCTGGCTGCGCTTGCACGCCGCCTCCAGGCTCGCCAGTGTGGTGAGATGCAGCGGCGGCGTCTCAAAATCGTCCTTGGATGCGTCGTAGGCGTCTAGAGCGTCGTCCAGGCGGCCAGTCAGGGCGCATGCCGCCACCAAAGTGTCGTACAACTGCTTCCTTGCGCGCACATTCAAGCCCGCGGCGGCCAGGACTCTGCCCGCAAACTCTGGGCGGATCTCATGCGTCTGAGATTCTTCAACGCTGTCGCCTGACGCGGCAGCTACTTGGAGAAGCTTGCGGTACATCCGCAACGCCGTATCCACGCGACGCACACGGGCGCATGCCGTCGCCAGTGCTAGCAGCGCGACAGGCAGTACATTTATCGGCTCCGCCTCAGAGACCACGCCCTCATCGCGGGGCCGCAGCCCGCCAGTGACGAGCTGCTGGGAGGGCAGGCCACTGCCATTGCCCTCTGTGCGCAGTGCGCCTGCCACCCAGAGCGCCCGATCGAGCTCGCCAGAGCGGCAGAGTGCGCACACGCACGCGGTGCATGCTTGCGGGGAGAGGACGACGCCGTGGGTGGCTGCATCGGTAGCCACATCGTACGCAGCGGCAGCCATGCCCTCACGTGCGACAGCCTCGGTAAGGGAGCTGAATGCGCTGGCGCTGGGCACCACACCCATGGCAGCCATGAGGGCACGCACTCGGATGGCGCGCTCCGCGTAGTGGAATCGGCAGAGGGCAGTCAACACAGCATCCAGGGTGTCGCGCTGCACATCACCTCCGCGACGAGCCAGCGCGCGTACTTCCGTCAGCATGTCATCAAGCATGCCCGCCCGGGAGCAGGCCACAACAAGCAGGTTGGCGCACGTGTCTGAGGGAGGCACGCCGGAGGCAGCCATGTCTCGGGCAACGTTCAGAGCCGCTGCCACGTCTGCGGTTCGACGGCACCCGTCCAGCAAGATGCCGAACGTCACCGCGTTGGGATTGAGGCCACACGCGCGCATGCGTGCCAGTGCGTCGAAGGCGCCACTCGTGTCACCCGATTTGACGTGCGCATCCATAAGAGCGCTGTACACGTACTGATTCGGCGCAACGCCGTATGTTTTCGCCATACCGTCCACAAGAGCCTGCGCGTCAGCTAAGCTGCGGTCTGTGCCGCCCCGGCCGACGGCGGAGACTAGGGCAGCGAGGACTCTGGGTGTGGGTGTCAGGCGAGCGCACTTGGTCATGTGCTCAAACGCGCGGCTCGCAGCTCCTGCATGACCAGCGTGAGCAGCTGCTGCCATGAAGGTCGCATACGTGGTTGCGTCTGCGCGCGCGTGGCCACCCAGCTGGCCTGCAGCCATGGCGTGCAGCTGCCTCTCTGCACTCTCCACATCGCCCAGCGTGCCTGCACGCAGAGCGAGACAGGCGTTTTGGACGACCGTGGTGCGGCATCTCAGCGGCGCGCGCTCGACACTTGCTAGGGCGGCAGTCGCGTGAGAGGGGCTGTTGCGACAGGCGGTGAGCACGGAGGCGAGCACAAACGGGTGAAACGCCTCTCGTGGCTCCGCGTGTCGAAGCACATCCAGCGCGCGTGCCGGTGCCCCCGCTCTGCCGCAGAGAGTGGCCAGTGCGCTCCAGATTTGGGCGTTGACGGGCACCTTGGCCGCACGGAGCTGAGTGACACTCTCCCACGCAAACGCGAGACTGCCTGCACGTGATGAGCTGCTCTCCGATGGCGCCGCATCTGACGACCCGCATCCGCCTCGTGCTAGGGCTGTGAGGAGGCTGCTCACCATGTGCGCGTTGGGGCTCACGGAGTGTGCCACTGCCTGCTGGTACAGCTCCACAGCAGCGCCGGCATTACGCGCTGCAGCTGCGGCGGCGAGCAGCGCACCGTATGTGCGCTCGTTGGGCACCTCGCCAGCGGCGCGCATGTCCGCGAAGGCGCGACGCGCAGCGACCAGGTCTCCGGCAGAGGCATGGGCAGAGATGAGGGCATTGTAGGTCACCACACTTGGCCGCACTCCCTCAGCTTTCATGACAGCGAATGCGACATCGCTGGAGCGTGGCTGCCCCGCACGCCCACAGGCGGCGATGTGGGCATTGAACACCTGAGTGCTGCGCTCCCCGCGAGCAAGCGACGCTTCGAATGCCGCAGCTGCCGCCGGAAAGGCGCCGCACTTGCTGGCAGCGGCAATGAAAGCGGCAATGACGCTCGCGTCTGAAGGTACCGCGGACGCGCCTCCGAGGCTTGTGCCTAAAGCGTGCAGCAGAGCCTCGAACTGCGGCGGCCCTGCGTCTGGAGACAGCGCGCACGTCGTGAACGCCGCTACGACGTCACCCCGAGCCAGAAAGTCAGCCACCGCGTCGGCAGACGGCGCGTGCTGCTCGCTGTGCACAGAGGGAGAGACGTCACCGCCCTCTGGGCCGTCGGTGAGGGAACATTCAACCTCCTGCTGGAAGCCGACTCCGCCGTCTAGACTATCGGTGTCGTCAAGGGTAACATCGCGCTCCGCCGTGTCGGCAGTGCGGGGAAACACCACCAGCGGAAGGTCGAGCTCAGCTTGCCGCGGGTGCGACAGCTTCACCCTCCTTACGCCGCCCGGAGACGCGACGCAGCTGGTTTTGAGGCACGCCCCGCGACGCTGTCTCCTTTTGTGCTGCTGAAAAGCAGGTGTGAAGTCGACCGTCGCGTGGCTGGGAGTTGGCGCCTGGGCAATTGCGTCGTTGTGCAAAGGAGGGAGTCACGAGTGAGCCACGGGAGCACAGCTTCTCGCCAATGGTGCGCGAGTACGGCAGGCAGACGCACCTCATAGCGGTTCTGTCGCCTCGCCGCGAAACCGCCAGCGGCGGCGGCGTTTGCTGCTGCACTGTGCATCCCCACACCGATGTGTTGGTGGACACCCGCGGCAACAGGCCGCGTGTGTTAACTCACAAGCAAGTGAGTCCTCTGGGTGTATTAAGACATGATAGCGACGCGGCGAAGGACGCTCGTGTGTGGTGAGTCTGTTTTGTTTTTTTGTAGTGTCTCTCTCGTGGTGGCTCTGTGCGTGTGTCTGATGCGCACCAGCTCACGTGATAACGGTTGGCTTGTCGCGGCCAGTGAACTCCTGCAGCTTGGACAGATCGAGCGCAACCTTGATAAGCGGGGCGAGTGCCTGCTGTGCATCCACGCCCTGCTTGGACACGTCGGACTCATACTGCTCCACGTACAGTCGGATTGTGGCTCCGCTGCTTCCGGTGCCGCTGAGACGGAAGATGATGCGGCTGCCGTCGGTGAAGACGAAGCGCAGGCCCTGCTTGGTGGCTACGCTGCCATCGATGGGATCCGTGTACGCAAAGTCGTCCGCCAGAGCGAGGGTGTACGCGCCGAACTTGTCGCCAGGCTTGGCAGACGCGACGATGCCGCGGATGTGGTCCACCATCTTGCCGGCGTCAGCAGATGAGCATTCCTCGTAGTCATAGCGGCTGAAGAAGTTGCGCCCGTACTCAGCCCAGTGTTCCGCCGCAATCTGCTCCACACTCACCAACTTGCCGCCAACAGGCACGTCCTTGTTGCGGTACGCGAGAATGGACAACCAGGCAAGGACTGCCCAGAGACCGTCCTTCTCGCGCACGTGATCGCTGCCCGTGCCGAAGGACTCCTCGCCGCAGACGCTGCACTTCCCGGCATCCATAAGGTTACCGAAGAACTTCCAACCCGTGGGCGTCTCGAAGAAGGGGACACCCATCTTCTTGGCCACGCGGTCCAGAGCAGCAGCGGTTGGCATGCTGCGAGCAAGGCCCTTGACGCCGCCCTTCAGCCAGGGAATGCAGCGCTGGCCATACGCCGCGATGATGGCCACACTGTCGGAGGGGGTGACGAAGAACTTCTTGCCCAGGATCATGTTGCGGTCTCCATCGCCGTCACTGGCTGCCCCGAAATCAGCGCCATTGGGGCCGTACATGAACTCGACCAGGTCGTGCGCGTAGGTCAGGTTCGGGTCCGGGTGCCCGCCGCCGAAGTCCTCCAGCGGGGTGTCATTCACAACAGAGCTGGCAGGGGCTCCCAGGGCGTCGCACAGGATGGGCTTCGCGTACGCGCCCGTGATGGCGTGCAGCGCGTCGAAGCGCATGCGGAAGTCGGAGCGTGACACGAAGGCGCGCAGCATGGGGAAGTCAAACACTTGGTCGCGGAAGAGCGCCAGATAGTCTGCCACCGGGTCAATGATTTCAACCTCGAAGCTGCCGAAGCGGGAGCTGCCCACCTTGGTGAGGTCCACATCCGGGATGTCAGCCACATTCAGCGTGCTCACGCTCTGCGTGAAGCCGTAGATGGCGTCCGTCAACTTCTCTGGAGCAGGCTCGCCCGCACTGCTGTTGTACTTGATCCCCCAGTCCGCGTCCGGGCCGCCCGGGTTGTGGCTGGCAGACATGATGAAACCGCCTGCAGCTTTGCGGGCGCGGATGACTGCGCTTGCGGCGGGTGTGCAGAGGAAGCCATCACGTCCAACCAGGAGCTTGGCCACGCCGTTCCCGGCGGCCAGCTTGATGATGATCTGCGCCGCCTCCTTGTTGAACCAGCGACCATCGCCGCCGAGCACCAGGGTGGCCCCCACCTGGACAGACGCGCGCGCGCGAGAAGGAGATACACCACGTGAGGTTCCGGTGGACAGAGGAGTACGTCTAGCGCGCGACGCACACCCGGCAAGCTCAGTGGCGCTGAGTCGCGACGACACACGACGCGCCTTCTGCTCCGCAGGAAGCGCGTTGAAGAGGCTCTGCACCCAGTTGGCGAGGTAGTTGCCGCTGCTGAACTCCTTGGCCTTCTTGCGAAGGCCGCTCGTGCCGGTCTTCTGGCCGTCGATCTTGGTCGTCGGCACCTGCTTCACAGCAACTCCAGCCGCGGCGGACATGGCGACGGACGAGGCACGCGCGCGGCGGCGAAGGAAAGGCCGGCAATGGAGAAGAGGCCCAGCCCCGCGGGTCTTCACAGGGGCGGCGTCCACGCTCACCAGCGAGGAGGCGTTCGAGCACTGAACCCGCATGCACGGACTCCGCGGATCCGCTCCTTTGATGTTTGCGCCACTGTGGCATTGCATTGAGCCGGGCTCCGCGATGCGCGTGCCGTCCCTGTGCGAGCTCTGTACTGCTGTGCTGTGCAACCACGCACTGGATGTGCTCGCGCAAGCCGCGGATGTGCTTCAGCTCCTCCCGCTGTCAACGAAAGCTGCTTTGTTTGCAGTCTTGAGAAGACACCTGTGTCACGACGCCTGCAGCGCTCTCGCAGACACTGTTGTCGCGTTACTGGCAGAGGCCGGCGCAGCAGCAGCTTGCGGGGCTCTGGACCTCTCCGCCTGCGCTGTGTCCGACGCTGTGGTCGAATCCCTCTCACTCTTTGCGGGGCGTTTGACTGCTCTTGACGTGCGCCGATGTGGGCTCATCACACCGGCGGGGCTGCAGTCTCTGCTGCTCGCCGCGCCGCGGCTGACCACGCTCCGTGTTGGCGGTTGCCCCCGGAGCAATGCTGCCGCACATGCAGCTCTGCCCTTGCTTTACACAGCTGTGCCGCCAGAGAGCGAGCCAGCGGACGCGTGGGATGAAGACACCACACGCTGTGTCCCACAACTTGCGTGCTCTCAGCTGCGCTACCTTGTGTGGCCAGAGGCTCCTGTGCACGCTCTTAGGCGCCTTCGGCGCTTCTGCCCGCGCATACATGTCGTTGGCGTGCCCTCTGGTGCTGGCGAGTCCGATTCTTCGCGTGTAATGTCTCGTGCGAGCGGCGGCAGAAAAGGGTACAGTGCAGATAACGAGGTAAACACATCGCCGCCGCCGCCGCCGCTGCCGCCTACTCATCCTCGAAGAGGTACCGACTGCTTGCCTCGTGAAGCAGATATGAGCATCGAGTATGACATGTGCATCCTGTTACCGCTGATGCCGCTCTTGCAAGCACATTTACTTCATAGACCCAGTGAGGGCTCTGTTGCTGCTGCGTCACCAATGCAGCCCACGCAGAGGCCACACATCTCGGTGCTATTTCGCATGGCGTACGAGTGTCGAGATGCTCGACTGCGGAGCAAGCGCGAGAAGAATGCTCGACAGAACTTGCGCAGGGCGCTGAGGGCCATTGGAGCGGACGCGTCGCTGTATGATGACTCCTGATATTGATGTTGTTACAGCGAGAGTACGCGTCTAGAGTGTACAGCGGGGGTGCGATTCGCGTGCCTCACTCGTTGTTCAACAGCTCCAATTCTGCAGCGTTGCCTTCGAACGCCTCGCTCTTGACGCGCTTGACGGGGATTGCGACACTAAAGATGGTGCCCTGCTCCTCGTCGGCAGTCATGGACACGTCCACTGGCTCGCCCTGGTCCACAACAACGAACTCAGAGACGACGTCCACAATCTTGCGCTTCATCTCCGCCAGGCTCTGACTTGACAGCGCGCAGCGGTCTGCGACCAGGATCATGCGCAGCCGCTTCTTGGCGTCCGCGCGCGCGTGGTCCTCCACCTGCTGGGGAAAGAACAGGCGCCAAGCATAGGCCACCTTGTCGGCGAAGCCCAGGTTGGACGGGTCAGCACCCCGCAGGGCCTTTGCGTCATCGGATACGCTCCCGCGGCGACTGTTTGCGGCTGCAACGACTGCGGCGCTCGAACGAACAGCTCTTTTCCCGACTCTGGCATGCAACCCC
>Ga0164297_10004991_pt1 | contig 11582 bp, 19 predicted proteins | sample GEODES058metaG_FD_113539 | JGI IMG/M metagenome (GOLD analysis project Ga0164297, IMG submission 113539) | Dystrophic lake water microbial communities from Trout Bog Lake, Wisconsin, USA - GEODES058 metaG | ecosystem: Environmental > Aquatic > Freshwater > Lake | place: USA: Trout Bog Lake... | reverse complement strand
CGCGTACGCTCACGCTACGCGCAGGTAGTTTTTAGAAAAAAAAGGGGGAAAAATTATCCTGTGGAAAACTTGTGGAAAACTTGTGGAAAACTTGTGGAAAAAGTCCCTTCGCGTGTGCGCGGGCGTGCGCCTACGCGAGCGTGCGGGCGTGCGCGTGCGTGTGTGCGTATCGCGTGCGTGCGTGCGTGTGCGCCTACGCGATTTACGGGCGTGTGCGGGCGCGCGTTTTTTTTGCGCGCGTGCGCGGGTTTTTTTCGCGTGCGTGTGTGCGCAGACGCGAGGAGATTTTAGAAACAATGTGGGGAAAAATAAACCCCTGTGCGGGCGTGTGAGGAGTTTTACGCGAGTGCGGGGGCGATTTATCGCGTGCGCGTGTCGCGGGCGCGTGAGGGCGTTTTAGGGGCGTGTGCGGGCGTTCTAACGCGTGTGCGCGTGTGGCACGCGAGGATTTTCACGCAAGGTGCGGGGGCGTATTACGCGGGCGTATGTGACGCGCAAGATTTTTTTGCGTATGTGCGGGGGCGCGTATCGCACGCGAGTTTTTTTTGCGCGAGTGCGGGCAATCTTTTTTTTCGCGTACGCGCGGGCGTTCATTTTTTTTCGCGTGCGCAATATATGACGCGAATCGCGTTCTTTGCGGGCATGCAAGAGGAGTTTTTCAAAACAAGTGTGGGAAATTTTATCCTTCGCGTACGCGCGTGCGTGCGCGGGCACGCGAACCGCTTGGGGATTTGGGGGTATCTCTGGGAGTGATAGCAACTATCTCTCAAAATGATTTGCAATTACCGGCTGGGGGTGGTATCTTTGATGTATCGGGGAAATGCCCCGAAACGAAAGGCAGTTATGATTACCCTCACCCTCACCCCCGAGCAGTTTGCTTTGGTTCGTGGCGCATTTCACTGGGCAGGTATGCACTACGTCACGAACGGGAACCTTGACCCCGTAGATAACGAGGCGCTCTACCAAATTGACCAGTTCGCTGACTACCTCACGCACCCGAGCATTATGTCCGTGAAGTAGGAGAAAGGTCGGGGGGCGAACGTGTGTTCGCTCCCTGATTTTTTCTCCGATTTTGCCTCGCGTGTGTGTGCGTGTGCGGGCGCACGCGATTGCGCGGGTGCGGGCACAAATCGCGTATGTGACGCACGCGAAGTGGCAGTTTTCCAAAAAGCGTTGGGGAAAATTTATCGCGTGCACGACTTGACTTTTTCCAAAATGTGTGAGATACTTTTAGGGTCGGTAAATGACCGGCGGCTATCAAAGGGGTTCCAATGTTCCAAGCAATCGTGACTAGCGAGAATGGCGCACAGAAGACGTTCCCGCTTCAGGACAAGCAGGAAGTTCAGTTTTTCTTCGAGAGCGCGCGCACGTTCTACCCGAAAGACCGAGTTGTGGTTGAGATTTTGTAAAGGGTCGGGGGTCGCTCTTAGGAGTTGCCCCCGATTTTTTTCTCGCCACTGTTTCGCGTAGGCGCGCACACGCGGGTGCACGCGATTGCGCGGGGGTGTGGGGGCGCACCCTATCGCGTACGCGCACACGCACGGGCACACGCGAGGATTTTCAGAGAAAGTGCCATCTCTTTTAGTGATGTGACCTATCTGTTTTTTTGTGTCACGTTTTGCCGTTGGACTGGTATAGTGGATACATAAGGGAAAAGCCCTTATAGAAAGTAGGCAGTATGTTCCGCATCTCCGTTGTTTTTAGCAACTCCGCCGGCTTTATCTCCGCCGGCACTTACGATGACCTTGACGCCGCCCTTGAGCGTGCAAGCGAACTCAACGAGCAGTACGCAGGCATCAGCACCAAGCCACGCGCCAGCGTAGTCTTCGCCTAGTCGGGAAGGTCGGGGGTTGCCCTTAGGGGTAGCCCCCGATTTTTCTGATAGAGACCCATCGCGTACGCGCGCACGCACACACGCGCACGCGATAGCAAGCGCGCACACGCCTACGCAATCGCGTACGCACGCGCGCACGGGCAGACGCGAAGGGTTTTGGGGTATCTAAAAAAAAGATTGGGACTATCTGTAAAAGTGATTTGACTTTGCTAGTGCCCTGTGCTAATCTAGATACATCAGGGAAACGCCCCGATAAGAAAGAGAGTTCCAATGCCCCGCATTGCTTTGTTCCTTGTCCTTGACGGTACTTGTTATGGTATCCGTTCCGGTTTTGCTAACACCGCCGAGGCCGAGGCCGGCCGGCTGACCTGGTTGCAAGAACTGAAGGCCAACGGCGCTTCCGAGAGTGTCCAGGTTGTCATCGGCTAGGGAGAATGTCGGGGGGCTGAAGTTTGGCCCCCCGATTTTTTTTCGCATAACATTGCTTCGCGTATGTAGGCCCGCCCGCGCACGCGAACACCTGCGCAATCGCGTGCCCGCACGCACGCCCGCGCACGCGAACACCTGCGCAATCGCGTGCCCGCACGCACACGGGCGCACGCGAGGAGTTTTAGGGTATCTCTGGGGAAGATAATGGCTATCTGTGAAAGTGATTTGCTTTTTTCCTTGCCTTGTGCTAATCTATTTAGGTAGGGGAAACGCCCCTCAAGAAAGAGAGTTCCAATGTCACGCATCTCCCGCCGTAAGCGTAAGCGCATCGTATCTAAGTTGCTCTACGCTTTTTGCCTTATCGGCTTTTCGTTCCTTGTGGTTATGTGCTTCTTCACCGCCTACCTGTTCATTTCGACACCACCGGCTTCGTTCCTGTCTCGCCTTGTGTGCTTCGTGGGACTGGCGGCCTCACTGCCCTACTCAATCTTCACCTGGTGGGCAATCTTCACCGAGCGTTTTTAGTCGGGGGGGGGTCGGGGGTGGTCTTCGGACTGCCCCCGATTTTTGCCCTAGCATTGCCTCGCGTACGCGGGCGCACACGCACGCACGCGAACACGCGGGCGCACACGCACGCACGCGAACACGCACGCGGGCGCAATCGCGTATGCACACACGCGAAGACTTTGGAGATTTTTGGGTATCTCTAGGGGAGATAATACCTATCTGCTAAAATGATTTGCAATTTGCCTAGATGTGTGGCATACTGTTTAGGTCGGGGAAACGCCCCAACAAAAGGAGCCAAAATGGCAAACAACCTTATCCCAAGTAGTCGTGAGACCGTCCTGACCCCTGAGCGCACTCGTGCCATTCTCGCCCGCTACGGCGTGCATCACGTCTCGCTGTGGAAAGAGGACGGAACGCCCCGCTTCGTGACGTGGGGAGAACTCGCCACCTTCCTCGGCTACTAGCCGAACAGGTCAGGGAGCGAACAGGTGTTCGCTCCCTGACCAACCCCCCATTCGCGTATGCGCATACACACGCGCACGCGAACACGCGCATACCCGCAATCGCGTACGCACGCACGCCCGCGCACACGCGAAGACCTCTAGGTTTTTAGGTATCTATTGGGGAGATAGTGTCTATCTCTCAAAACGATTTGCAATTCTCGCTGACCTGTGGCATACTGTTTAGGTCGGGGAAACGCCCTAACAAAAGGAGCCAAAATGGCAAAGCACATTGCAAACAACGCAAGCGCAAAGGCGATTGCAAACCTCAAGGAGTTCCAGGGGTCAAACCTTAGGGGGACGTGGGAAAACGGCGTGTATGCCGTGTATTCCTACTGGACACTGATGGCCTCATACTGCCCTAAGACCGGCGCAAAGTGGGTCAATGAGCAAAAGTACTCTCGCACCACCTCAAAGCAGATGAACTACGTTCGTCAGGGCTTCGCAAGTCTGTAGGGGGTCGGGGGGTCGGGCTTCGGCTCGGCTCCCCGATTTTTTACACAACACCGCTTCGCGTGCCCGCGCGCACTCGCACATACGCGACCGTGTGCGCACACCCGCGCAATCGCGTCCGTATGGGCGTGTTCGCGTACACTACGCACGCGATGAGGAGATTTTACAAAGCAAGTGGGGGCAAATTATCCTCGCGTGCGCACGCCCGCGCAATCGCGTGCGCGAACCGGAAAACTTGACAAACATCTGGGAATGTGATACCTTCTATCTCTCGCGTGCACGACAAATTGACTTGACAAAGTGCAAAAAGGCTGGTATCTTGGAAGTGTTGGGGAAACGCCTCGACAAAGGAGCAACAAAATGGAAGATTTTGACAACTACGAAGACTACGGTGTGACCTCTTGGATTAGCGGTCTCGCTGACCGCTACGACGTTGGCGGATACAACGAAGACTAATAAACAGTAGGGTCGGGGGTGGTCTTCGGACTGCCCCCGATTTTCGCTATCGCCCCTCTCGCGTGTGTGCGCCTACCCGCGCACGCAATTCGCGTACGTGCGCACGCGAATCGCGCACCCGAGGCTTTGGGGTATCTCAAAAAAAGATACCTGCTATCTGTCTTTTTGAGTTGCATCGTGCCGAAAACCTGCTACAATGGATACATACCGGAAACGCCGGTAGGAAAAGAGACAGCAATGATTAGCAACATTCACAGCGTAGATGTGTTCCCTTCGCAAGAGGAGATTACGGAAGTTGTCTGCAACGAGATGACACGAAGCGTGACGGTATCGTTCGCAGGCGTGACGTTCTTCTTCGACCACGCCCACCAGGCGCAGGCGTTCATCACGTCGGCGCAAAACGCCTTTGACAACCGCAGGGTAATCAAGGTTATCTAGGCAGAGGGGCTGAGGGCGAACAAGTGTTCGCCCTCGGTCTCCCCCCTCTCTTCGCGTATGCGCACGCACGCCCGCGCACGCGAATCGCGTACGCTCGCACGCGAACGCGTACAGCGCGCGAGATTTGGAGATTTTACAAAGCAAATGGGGGGAAATTATTCTCGCGTGCCCGACTTGACAAAGTTGAGGGGAGCCTGTACAATGGTTGCATAGGGAAAACGCCCTAAGAGAAAAGAGGAAATTATGCCTAACGAAGTCTATGAAGTAATCACCCTTCTTGTTTGCCCCGACTGCGTTTATGCGAGCCAGTACGGTGTCCGTGAGATGGACTTAGACCCTACTGACGAAGAACGTATTTTGGCCGGCCTTGACGAGTGGCCTCGCACCTCATTCAGCGTGGAGTATAACGATAGCCCCTCATTCTCCTACGCCCCTTGTGACTTGTGTGGAGACCGTCTCGGCGGGAACCGCTATCACCTCAACGCCCTGCGCTGGTAAAGGCAGGAAGGGGGTTTCGCGTGCGCACTTACGCGAATCGCGTGCCCGAGGAAGTTTTTAGAAAATGAACTTGCTTTTTTTGTCTGCCCCTGCTAAACTGGTTTTGTCGGTAAATGACCGGCAAGAAAGGCAACTATGGAAGACACTATGACGATGACCGAGGTGGCTAAGGCTATCGGGGAACACTTTGGCGGAATGGGCTGGGTGACTAATCAGGCGATTATGGCGTTTCTCTCAGAACAAGATGACGAAGAGGGCGGGACGTATTCACGGGAGAGCGTGGAAGAGTTTCTCTCACGGTAGGCGCAAGGGTAGGGCGAACACACGTTCGCTCTACTCTGCCCCCCATTCGCGTGTGCGCCCGCCTACGCGCGTACGCGAAGTCTCGAGGTATCTAGAAAAAAGATACTTGCTATCTCTCAAAATGATTTGCAATTCTTGGCTGGGCGTGGCATACTGTTTAGGTCGGTAAATGACCGGCGATGAAAGGCAGAAATGAAGACTAACCAATTAGAGCGCACGTTAGAGGCGCTAGACACAATGGTCGCACGATGTGGGCACAATGACCCATTGGGCTACCTATCAGGGACTGTGTGCGGTAAGTGCGCACGTCGCAACCACAAGCAAGCGATGCGTGGAACTCGTCAGGGCGCTGGAAGGGGGCGCAAGTAATGGAGAATGACCTTGACCTCATTGGAGAGTGCGACACCTGCGAAGCGCCCTATGACCTCTCTAGCCGAGATGGGCGGTGCGGTGACTGCGGTGACTGCGGTGACTGTTGCAAGGATTAGGCAAGGGGTGACTGTCGGGAGACAGCCAAACCCCCATCGCGTATAGGGGCGTACGCGCACGCGAATCGCGTATACCTCGCGTACATACACGCACACACGCGAAGGAGTTTTTAGAAAAAAACTGGGGAAACATTATACCACACGGCGGGCAACCTTGTCAAGTCAATTTTAGAGATAGCCGCTATCTATTTTTGTGATTTGCAATTCTGGGCTGGGTGTGGTATCTTGGATAAGTCGAGGAAACGCCGAGACAAGAAAGGCAGTTATGGCAAAGGTAATCTACGAAATTGAGGTTGAGGACAACCGGCTTATGAGTGGTGTGTTTGACAACCTGTGGCAGAGCAGTAGCCCGTGGGTCGGTCAGATTGACTGGGACTGGCAGGCCGTGCCAGCGCAGACCGCCGTTGAGGTCATCTACGACGACCCTTCGGGCGACGAGGGCGCAATGGGCGGGCGCACCGTCGTCACCGTTGAGGACTTGGCTAAGGCTTACTCGCAGATTTTGAGCGAGGGTAAGTATCACTGTGGCGGGCCGGTCTCGTCAGACGTGGGCGAATGGGACGCCTGTGTCTCCGACTACGTTTTGCAGTATGCCCTCTTCGGGAAACTGATTTACGGCTAGAGAGCAGGTGCAGGGGGTCGGGTTGGTTCGCCCGACCCCCTGTGGATAACCTGTGGAAAACTTTTTTCACGGCCATTGGTTCGCGTAGGTGTATACGCGAATCGCGTAGGAATCGCGTACGCGATAGCGTGTAGGCCCGCACGCGAAGAGGATTTTACAAACAATGTGGGGAGATTTTACCACACGAGCGGGGAAAAGTCAAATCTATTTTACAGATAGCACCTATCTCGAAAAAAGATTAGAAACCGACTTGACAAAGTGCCGAAGACCTGCCATAATGGTTGAGTACCGAAATGCGGTACAAAAACGAAAGGCAAAAAAATGGCTACATTGGAAGAAGCCCTAGCGGCTAATGAGGAGCGCAACTACACGGTTTCTGAGGGTGCGCTTACGGCATTCTATGAAAATGACGCTTTTTACTGGGCTACCGAAGACGCTGACAACATTGTCCGAGCGTGCGAAGATGCCTATCAAGGTGAATACTCAGACGGCAGGGAATACGCCGAGGAATACTTTGAGGCATCGTTCGACATACCCGATGAAGTGCTCTACTACATTGACTATGCGGCGGTGTGGCGAGACTTGGGGATAGACGGCTACTACATTACTGACGGCTTCGTCTTCTCCCCTCACTGATACGCCGAGGGGGTGGGGTCACTTGACCCTGCCCCCTTGAGGTATCCCCCCATTTTTTTCGCGTGTATGCCCCCGTACGCGAATCGCGTAGGCGCGCGCGAATCGCGTAATCGGCCACGCGATGAGGATTTTACAAAAAAAGATGGGGAAAAAATCTTCGGGGTGACTTGACTTTTGGAAAAACACCTGCTATGATGTTTGCATACCGAAAACGTCGGTAGCGAAAGGAAAAAAATGAAGTCTGTATGGTACGACGTAGAGGACGCCATTAGTGTTGCTAAGGGCGTTGCTTGGGACGGTTGCCACAAAATCTACGTTCTGATGGACGATGAACAGGTGGATAAGATGGTCGGCTACCAGTACGAACACGTCATCACACTGGACAGCGCCAGCGAGTACGAGATGCTTTGCGCGGTTGAGGAATGGTTTGAGGAGTCTTGCAGTCTGCGCTTCGTTCAGTCCGTCAGGAGCGCACTAGAGGGCGAAGACCCTAACAAGGGTTTCACCGTTCTGATTGAACAGGGCTTCGGGGAAGACTAGGGGAGTGGGGTGGCTATCACAGCACCCTCTCTCTTTTTCGCGTGTGTGCACCCGTACGCGAATCGCGTGCAGGAATCGCGTATGCGAATCGCGTGCACGAGATGACAATGGCAATTTTACAAATAAAGTTGGGGAAAAATTATACCATAACGTCGGCCACAAGTCAAGTCAATTCTACAGATAATGCCTATCTCAAAAAAAGATTGAAACCGGCTTGACTTTCTTCCCTGCACCTGCCATAATGGATACATACCGAAAAGCGGTATAACGAAAAGGAGAAACAATGACCACAACCACTTACCCTGCTAAGGGAGTAATCACCTCTAGTTGCACCTGCTACCACTGCCCTAGTTGCGAGATGACTTTCACGGACGACACCTATCCCGAAAACTGCGACTGCGGGACACCCTGCACACCTGCCTATGAGTCCTGCTCCGGCGAGTGCTGGGACTTCGCAACCGAAGACTTTGCCTACAACGCCTTTACTCCGTGGTGCCTGGCGAACGAAACCGACGAGTTTGCTATCTATGGTCGGCGTATGGGTTGGACTAACGGTAGCGGACACACGGGACGACTGACCGCGTTCAGGGAACTGCTGAACAACCTGACCCTGAACGGGGACTTCATTCTTCGCTGGGAGTTGAGCGAAGACAACAAGACCCTGACCGTCGTTCGCTCTAGCCACGACGAAATGGGTGCGATGTTTGAGGTAGTGCCGTGGAACGAGGGAGACGACGAGTAGGAGTAGGGTGGGGGGCGACCCCCACCTGAAACACCCCCTTCGCGTATGCCCGCATACACGCGAATCGCGTATCGCGTACACATACACGCGAACACGCACGCGAGGAGATTTTACAAATAAAGTTGGGGAGATTTTAGCACACGGGGCCACAAAAGTCAAGCATCAAAAGGAGATAGCCCCTATCTCAAAAATAGTTGGAAAACGATTTGACTTTTGCCCCGACCTATGGCATACTAGTTAGGTCGAGGAAACGCCGAGACAAACTACCGAAAGGAATACAGCAATGGAGCAGTTCATCAACGGGGTTGAGGAGACCTCAAAGACCAGCACCGAGTTGGCGTTGGAAGCCCGATACCGGACATTGACCGCTAAGGAGAATGACCTCTCCGAGCGTGAAGCATACCTCTCAAATGTCAAGGGTCAGATTATTGAGTTGGCTAAGTCCCTGATGGGTGATGACGTTATCGTCGTTCAGCGTGAAGACTTTGATACTTTGGTTGATTTGGTGGAGACGGCTATCTCTAACTCCGAGGATAGCAAGGCGGCTATTGACGATTTGCAGTCTGAAATCTATGACCTGAAGCGGAACGCCGACAGCGTTGAGAGTAGCGCCGAAGACGCAAGTAGCAACCTTGAGAGTTCGCTTGCGGACTTGGAGAACGCCCTAGACAACCTGAAGGGTCTCGCTTAGGCAACGGGTAGGGGGTTGGGCGCAAGCCCAGCCCCCGATAACCCCGTTGGAGGCATTTCGCGTATAGGCACACCATCGCGTACGCGACGGGGATTTGGGAAAATGGACTTGCAATTTAGTCCGAGTGCTGATACAATGTTTGAGTAGCAAAAAGTGCTACCAGAGAAAAGGAGATTACAATGGGTGCGGATTTTGTTTTTAGTGTGTGCGAGTGGCCTTATGATGCAGAGGGCAAGGGCATCACGGGTTCTGCCGAGTTGGTGGAAAAGGTAAAGGAGCGCTTTACGACTGAGTTCAACAAGCGAAGCGAAGCCCTTGAGGACTGGGGCATCTACATTGAGCCTGAGGACACCGAACACAAGGCGCTCATTCTTGGTGATTTCTACAAAAAGATTGAGAGCCAGTTTGGCGGCGGCTGGGTGCGTGACGTTTCTGACCTGAACCTTGCCGGTAGGGACTACATCATCACCGGAGGAATGTCGTGGGGTGATGACCCGAACGACAGTTATGCCTTCATTGACATTCTCAACGACTGGGGCATCACCAGAGAGCCGTTCTAGGCGGTTGGGGGTGGGAGAAATCCTGCCCCCAATCCGGGGTTCGCGTAGGCCGGCACGCGAATCGCGTATCGCGTACGTATGCACGCGAAGCGACCCGAGGATTTTTAGAAAACGTATGGGGAAATTATACCATAGGCCACACCAAAAGTCAAGTATCAAAGGCAGATAGTCCCTATCTAAAAAAAAGATACGTTTTGACTTGACAGCGACGCCGAGACCTGTCATAATGGATACGTTCCGAAATGCGGAGCAACTAATCAAAGGAGCAAGCAAATGAGCAAGACCGCTTACGAGGTAGTCGCCCAGACTATCATCAAGCAACTGGAAAACAACGTCGCACCGTGGCGCAAGGAATGGATAGCCTACGGATACAAGCCTAAGTCAATGAGCAGTGGCAAGACCTACAAGGGTATGAACTTTATGCTCTTGACGTTTGAGGCTATGGACAAGGGCTACGAAAGCCCGTGGTGGGGAACGTTCAAGCAGATTACCGAGCGTGGAGGCGTGGTCACGAAGGGCGAGAGGGGCACTCCCGTAGTCCTGTGGAAGCAGTTTGAGACCGAAAACGCTGACGGGGACAAGAAGAAGGCAGTGGTGATGCGCTACTTCACCGTGTTCAACGCCCAGCAAGCGACGTGGGAAGACGGGAAAGCGCCAGCCTACGAAAAGCCCACTGCGCGCAATTCCGTAGAGGTCGTCGAGAGCGCCCAGAAGATTATGGACAACTACTTCGCCCGTGACAATGCACCGAGCCTAGCCTTTGGTGGAAACCGAGCCTACTACTCACCTAGTCGAGACGGTATCCAACTTCCCCAGCAGTCCAACTTCGTGAGCGATAGTTCGTTCTATGCAACGGCGTTTCACGAGATGGGTCACTCAACCGGTCACAAGTCACGCCTGAACCGTGACGGCATCGTGGAAAACCACTACTTCGGTAGCGAACTCTACAGCGAAGAGGAATTGGTGGCAGAGTTCACGAGTGCGTTTTTGTGCAGTGAGACCGGTGTACTGCCCGAAACACTGGACAACAGCACCGCTTACATCAAGTCTTGGCTGAAGGTTCTGAAGAACGACCCGAAGATGCTAGTAAAGGCAGTGGGTCGGGCGCAGAAGGCTACGAACTTCATCACCGGCGCAGAGACGGAGACGGTGGAAGCCGAGTAGTGGCAGGGGGTCGGGGCGAACGTGTGTTCGCTCCGGCTCCGCCATTTTTTTCGCGTGCGTGTATACGCGAATCGCGTAGGCGCGGGTACGCGAATCGCGTACGCGAGAGGGTTTCTAAAGAAACTACGGGCGAAAGTAGCCAGTTTTTGAGAAAAAGATGGGGAAAAATTATCGCACGACTAATTATAGCGTATGCGTGAGTGAAAGTCAAGAATAATTACGTGTCATACTGTAAGCCCCTCAGACGGGTTATTTATGGGAAGGTATCAGATGACACAGAACTTGTATTTCGTGACGGCAGACGGGCTTATAGGCATCGCTGACGGGCTTTTGCTTGTGCGCAGTGACGAGGTGACTTGGACAGAGTTGCAGGAAGCCGTAGAGAAGCCTAATCCGAAGTCGCAGGTTATGCGACTGCTACAGCGTGACAAGGGTATTCGCCCAGACGCAGTTGCACTAACTAAGGCCACAGCATTCACCACACCAGAGGCGGCGCAAGAGTTCCGAGAAGACCTTGAAGAAAAAGGTTGGACTTGGCTTGACAAGGACACAAACCCCTGATACAATGGTTGAGTACCGGAAAAGCCGGAACTTTTATCAGAAGGGATTACCGTGGGAGACCGTGGAAACATCAAGTTAGTTAGTGAATACGGACAGCCGATTTACTTTTACACTCATTGGACTGCTTACCGACTGCCCGAAATTGTGGCGCAGGGGCTGG
>Ga0164297_10004989_pt1 | contig 11585 bp, 5 predicted proteins | sample GEODES058metaG_FD_113539 | JGI IMG/M metagenome (GOLD analysis project Ga0164297, IMG submission 113539) | Dystrophic lake water microbial communities from Trout Bog Lake, Wisconsin, USA - GEODES058 metaG | ecosystem: Environmental > Aquatic > Freshwater > Lake | place: USA: Trout Bog Lake... | reverse complement strand
TGGTGTCTCCACAACGTCTTCAACGTCCCCCGGATCTCCTCCCGCTTGCCTGGCACACCGTCCCAGACTTTGACACCCCACGCCTTGCCCCGAGTCCCATCCTGAAGGACGGAGAGCGAGTGAGACAGGGAGGGGGGGACACGAGGTGTGTCTACAACGCGTTGCGTTGTCTTTGTGTTGCGTACCAAGCTGGGTTTGACTCGCTGCACTGCCCAGAAGCAGTCGTCTCGCCGCCAAGTGACACGCTTGACGGCGGAGCCGACGCCGAAGCGGGGCAGGGAGGACACGACGTCGAAGACTGTGGCCCAAAACAGAGAGTGAAAAGCCTTCGTGTCAGTTCCCTCCTTGTCGCCGTGCGCAGCTGTCGAGCACGAACAAGGAAGAGGTTATGACCAAGGGGGGTCTCTGTGTGGAACGTACATTTGGCTGGGCGCACGTACGCGGCGCCCACAGCCTGCTCTGAGGGTGAAGATGATCCACCGCCTTCCCTTGTATGAGGCGCGTCTTGGGGCGACCCGGACGCAGACGCGGCGCCGTCTGTGGAGAACTGTGCGACGGAGCGGTGCTGTGACGCGAGGGAACGGCAGGAGCGTGCTCGCAACATGGTGGTGCCGGAAAGGAAGGCGGCCTGAAATTGAAGCCACGCTGGCCGGGGCCGCGGGAGGAAAACTTGTGTGTCCTTCGCAGAGACGTCTGCGAATGTCGCGCCTCTATGACCCGCGGCCAGGCTGAGCGCGTGTTCGCTGCTCCAGATATAGGCAGTGCCCACCTGCAGTAAGTCTGACCATGAACATGCGACTCCTTTACCCGCATGCTATGCTTCTCTGCGCCGCGCTGTCCGTGACTCTTGCGCAGGTGCAGACGTGTGCGCCTGGACAGTACATCTACAACTCGAGCTGCAGCAACTGTACCGCAGGCGGCTATAGCGCTGTCAGCAACGCTACCAGCTGCTCGCTCTGCCCCGCCGGGAACTATTCCGCCACAGACGGCGCGTCAAGCTGCACCGCGTGCGCCGCAAACTTCAGCTCCGGTGTCGGGTGGACGAACTGCACAAACGCGACCTGTGCGCCAGGCACCGGCATCACGCCCTCAGGAGGCTGTGTGAGCTGCGGCCCCGGTACGTTCTCGCCGCACGGCAACACAAGCTGCTTGGTCGCAACACCTGGGTGGTATGTGAACTCAAGCAACGCGACCATGGCTTCGCCGTGTTGGCCTGGGAGCTTCAACAGTGTGTCCGGGGCGAGCAACTGCAGCCTATGTGAGCCAGGTTTTTATTCGCAGGTGCCCATGGCAGTGCAATGTCTTCAATGCCCGCTGAATGGAAACTCGCCCATTGGTTCCACGTATCTGGGCTGCACGAATCTGAGCTGTGCCCCTGGGTTCGGTCTCGTCAGCGCCGTGAGCGGCGCGCTGAACGTGACGGTGAACCCGAACGATAGTAGTGCGCCGCCTCTGGCCGTGGCATACGATTCGCCGTCTCCGCTGACCTGCCAGGGATGTCAACCGGGGTGGTACTCCACCGGCGGCATCAATGCAACTTGTTTGCCAGCGGCTCCGGGTTATTTCGTGAACACGAGCAATACCACACTTGCGCTGCAGTGCTTACCTGGCACCTACTCCTCGAATCGCTCATCGCTTGCTTGCACGCTTGCTCCACCTGGTACCTTTGTCTCGATGGCGGGTGCCACGAATTACACGCTTGCGCCGCCTGGAAACGTCGTTCCCGACTACGGGCTGACCAACTACACGCCGTGCGCGCCTGGATGGTACACCCCGTTCAGTGGCATGTGGGAGTGCATTCCTGCCCCTGCGGGGTCTTACGTGAACACAAGCGGCGCATTGCTTGCGACTCCATGTCCGCCGAACACCACCAGTGTTGGATGGAACAACACGTTCTGCACGCCATGCGGGCCTGGGGGGTGCAATGCCATCAATTGCGCTCCTGGCTATGGACTGAACACAACTCTGAATGCAACTGCGTGCATCATGTGTGGGCTGGGCACCTATTCGGTGGGCGGTGCAAATGCGTCGTGCTGGGCAGCACAGCCGGGAACGTTCGTAAACACGACGGGTGCCAGCTTCGCAGCACCTTGTTTACCTGGTACTTACTCGTCTTCGCCATCGTCGCTTGCATGCACGCGCGCTCCACCTGGGACGTTCGTCTCAAGTCTTGGCGCCACAAATTACACGCTTGCCCCGCCCGGCAATGTCGTCCCTGATTACGGCCTGAGCAGCTACATGCCGTGCACTCCTGGCTACTATACATCCCTCTTCGGCATGTGGGAATGTAACCCAGCGCCTGCTGGCTTCTATGTCAATGCAAGCGGGGCAACCATGGCAACGCCGTGCCCGCCAAACACCACCTCAGTTGGATGGAACAACACGTTCTGCACACCATGCGGCCCGGGTGGTTGCAACACTATCAACTGCGCTCCTGGTTACGGACTGAACGCGACCATCAACGCGTCAGCATGCACGCCGTGTAGGCTGGGCACTTACTCCGCGGGCGGGTCGAACGCGACGTGCGCCATGTGCTCGATGGGGACTTTCGCAAATACTACAGGCTCGACATTGTGTGCGGCTTGCTTGCCAGGCTTTTACGCAGACTTGGCTGGCCAATATTCATGCTCGCCGGCACAGCCCGGATTCTTTGTGGGCAATGCAGCCAGCTGGACAGCGAACGCCTGTTTCTTTGGCACATACCAGCCGAGTCAAGGACAGTCGAGCTGCTTAACGTCACCGCCTGGGACATTCGTCAACGTCACCGGCGCGGCGACTGCGATTCCTTGTCCGGTGAACAGTTTCAGTTCCGCCGACCAGTCCATCGCCTGCCTGCCATGTCCTCCTGGAGAAGACACGGCGGGGCTTACCGGCCAGGCGGCATGTCGAATCAACGGCACGGTTGTGCCGTTCCTTCCAAATTGCAGCGCCGGCGAGTTTCTGAACATAAGCAGCGTGACCTGCCAGCTGTGCCCACCGGGAACGTATGCCACCGCGGGTGCCGTTGCATGTACACCCTGCGCTCCAGACACGGCGCAGCCAAATGCCGGCTCCGCGTCTTGCTTCCCGTGTCCAGCAGGCAGAACAACTGCGGGACAGAGCGGTCAGATGGCATGCGTGTCTGCGGCAGTGCTGCAGGTGACTTGCCCTGCAGGCAAGCGATTGGACCTGACAAACACAACATGTTTCCCTTGCCTTCCTGGCCGCTTCATGCCGACGGAACATAACACCGCGCGCGTGTGCTTCCGCTGCCCACCCGGTACATACTCTGCTGCTCCAGGCTCGAAGGCGTGCTCTGCTTGCCCTATTGGCGCTTACATTGCCGTCGCTGGTGCGTCGGCATGTCTCACTTGTCCGCAGGGCAGCACCACGCACGGCCTCGCTGCCTCGTCGGAGGCGCAGTGCATTGCCACAAGCCAGGCATCGTCTGAGACGACAACAGCTGCTCCGAAATCAACGACGCGGCATTCGTCTGATACAACAACAACGACGTCATCATCGGCAGCACCGGCGACGAAAACGCGTAACCACCCTCCACTGCCGCCACCACGCCGTCGGTTGCCCTCGCCACCGCCGCCGCAGCCGCTTCCGCCGCCACCAGCGTCGCCGGAATCCCCCACTGTTGTTGTTCTTCCACGCTCATCAAAGCAGCAGGCGTCGTCAAACACTGGCGCGGCGATTGGGGCAGCAGTTGGCGGTGCTTTGCTCATCGTGTGCTTGATCGCCGCGTACCGGTTCAGGCACCAACTGTCGCGCATGCTGCAAGGGAGCGCCGGCGGCGGCGGCGCTGGGGCTGATGATGGGCAACACCCTGGCGGTGGCGGCAGTTCCTTCTTCGTGTCATCTGCCAGCAATAATTCGTTGAAGCTCGAAGCTGCGCGGCTATCACAGATGGTGACTGCTCGGGACGCGTACGCTGAAGCGCAAGCCCGCGCGCTGGATGGATCCGCAGCGGCAGACGCGTCCACTCCCATGAGCAGTAGTGTGTCGAGACGTCTGACTAGGAATCGGAGCGCTGGGTTCGGCTCGCCCGGATCTGGGGATGATGAGGTCGGAACACCGATGCAGCGGCTGGGAAGGACAAGCAGCAGTGGGTATAGCACGCTGGAGGACGGAGCATTGTGAGTTGTTGTGACACTCTCCGCAATCAAACATGACACACGCGCGCAAGAAAGCAGCAGTAGATGAGATCTATGCTCAACACAAACACACGTGTGCACATCCCTAAGTCTCAGTTCCCAGTCCTTGACGCAGCGTGATACAGCTCTAAATACTCCACGGCCGGCCGGTTCCACGACCAGTCTTGCGTCATGCATGTGCGCTGCAGCGCCGAGAACTCCGTCCGGTGGCTGTACCACATGTCAAGAGCCCGGTTCAATGCCCAATCGATTGCCCCGCCATCAGTGCCCTCAAACACGAACCCGTTCGGCTCCAAGCCCGCATCAGCGGCGCGCTGCCGGTCCGTGTCCACATCAAACACGGTGTCTGCCAAGCCACCAGTGCGACGCACGAGCGGTACGGTGCCGTACCGCATGGCGATCAACTGCGACAAACCGCAGGGCTCGAACATGGACGGCACGAGCAGCAGGTCCGACGCCGCGTAGATGAGGTGGCTCAGTGGCTCATCGAACTTGAAGACGAGTGCCGCCTGGTTGTTGTACTGCCTCCGGAGATCATCCCACATGCCATTGAACTCGTTCTGCACCTTCGGGTCAGGGGCGCTGCCCAGTAGCGCGACTTGCGCGCCACGCTCCAGCGACTTGTAGATGGCGTGCTTGATGAGATGGATGCCCTTCTGGCTCGTCAACCGGGTGACCACGCCCACAATCGGGGCGTCCCGGTCCTGCATGCCCAGACGTTGACGCATCGTCTTGCGAGCAGCTGCCTTGCCTGCAACATGGCTCGTCTCATCGTAGAAGACAGGCAGGAACTTGTCGTTGAGCGGGTCCCAGATGTCAGGGTCGATGCCGTTCACTACACCTCTGAACTTTGAGCCATGCGGTCGAATCACTGGATGCCCGCTGATCTCGCCCGCATATGTCCGCGACACTGTTGTAGCGCGCTGGCTGTACGTCATGGCCTCGCCCACCAAATTAGCGCCGTAGTTCAAGTTGTGGATGGTGAACACGATGCGAGTGTTTGGCAGGCCGTGATGGCGATAGCAGTCCCAGTACAAGCGCGCAACAGGCGCAGTCTGCCAGTCATGGACGTGCGCAATGTCAGGACGGCGACCAGATTGGAGGCAGAATTCGAGCGCGGCGTGGCTGAAGAAGCCGAAGCGTTGGGCGTCCGTCAAAGGGATGGGCTTGAAATCAGCGCCGTAGATGCAGCCGCAGGAGAACATGCCGTTCTGGGGCTCGATGAAGAGTGTGGAGAGGCCCTCGACTTCGCCGGAGTAGACGCGGTTGTAGCAGCCTCCAAAGTTGAAACCACGCTCCTCCCTCATGTTCGCGACTTGGCTGTAGTCAAGCACGTCGTACTTGGGCAGAATGACTTCCATGCGGTGCCCAGCCTCCATGACAGCGCGGCCAAGTGATGTGACGACATCGCCGAGCCCACCAACTTTGGCAATGGGAGCCATCTCGACGGAAACGGAGACGACATGGAGCTGTGGCTCTACTGCGGGTTCCGGGTTGCCATCTCGGCCGATGACCGTTCCACCAGCTACAGGCAAGTGGTAGTCCATGGTGCCTCGGTTGTCGTACGTGCCGCCTGCATCTCCGCCGTTATCTGAAAACACAAAGTCGAGACTCCACACATCAGGAGGCACCTCCACCTCCGCCGCGAACCAGCTCCCATGCGCTCCCGGCGCTGGTGGCGGGACTGGCCCGCCAGCAGGTGACGCATCCTCAAGCTCCTGCGCTGACGCGGGCCGCATGCGAGTCGGGCCCCACTTGCGTGCATCATGCCTCCATCTGTTGAACCCGCCACGGATGTACACATCCGTGCGCCCATGCAGCGCCGTGTCTGTGGGATTGTACAGCACCGTCACGATGCTGCCCGCTTGTGGGTCACCTGCAGGCACGGTGCGCACATGTCGTGCCATCTGAGCAGCTACCACCCGGAGCGATCTCTCTCTCGCCTCAGACGCACGCGCTGCTCGCTGAGCTGCGCGTGCAGCATCTGCTTGGCGCTGCTTCTCGCGGGCATCGCGCCAGGCGACGAGAGATTCCATCGCTTTCGCAGAGCGGATAACTGCATGCCGCGCAGCTGCGTCGTTGACCACGACATGGAAATCGGACTTGTTGTTGTTGTCCCATGCACTGCGACCATCGGAGAAGACGAAGTCCAGTGTGCAGGCTTTCATGGGGAACGGTGTGAGCGTGTACTCGAACCAGCGGCCATGCTTGCCAGACTTGACGATCTGCGGCCTGCGGAACGCGAATGCAGCTGGTGAGTCGCTCTCATCCTCCTCGTCATCCTCCTCAATCAGCGTCATGGGCGCCACAATCTCGGCCTGCGTCTCCCAAGAATTGAAACCACAGTGGAGGACGACCTCGGGGCGGCCATTCAGCGGGCCTCCTGGCGCATCAGGCGCGTAATACACCGTACACGGCGCGCCAGGCATCGGTGGCCACGGCACGACTGCGAATCTGGAATCCTCAAACAACGCAGGCGAGCCGTTCACAGGCCAGGAATCAAGCAACCGCGCCAGTGCAGGCGGCACGTTGCTTGCAGCCGCTTGAGCGGTCCTCCAGAATGATGCTTCCGCGTCATCGATGGGGACATGACCTTGTGCTGATTCAGCGAGCTCCACGATGCCTTTCCACTCCGCAGCAAGGGCAGTTTCATACGACTTGGCCGCCATCCGCGCCGCCATCTCCGCCGCGGCTTCCGCAGCCGCCGTGTCGCGCTGAGATGCGGCTGCAGCCTCAGCAGCAGCACGTTCAGCAGCTGCTTTTGCGCGCTGTGCTGCGCGCTCAGCAGCAGATTTGGCAGCAGCTGCGCGACGCTCCTTCTCTGCCTGAGCCTCAGCTTGGGCGCGCGCTGCAGCTGCCCTCGCAGCAGCCGCACGCTCTTCGGTCGCTTTCGCCGCTGCTGCGGCGCGTTGAGCAGCCGCAGCGCGCTCAGCAGCTGCTTTAGCATCCGCCTGCTTGCGCTGTTCAGCCACCCACGCCTCCGCCTCCGCAGCGGCTTGAGCCTGTGCTTTGCGAGCAGCTTCAGCGCGTTCGGTAGCGGCAGCCGCCTCCTCCTGGCGCCGTCGCTCAGCAGCGGCGGCGGCAGCGTCAGCGGCTCGGCGGGTCGCAGCCGCCTTGACTAGTGCCGCAGCTGCCTGGCGCTGCTCTGCGAGGCGCTTCGCAGCAGCCGCAGCAGCTTCAGTGACATTAGGTACAGCCGGTGGCGCCGGTGCCGATGGCACCGACGCGGCAACGCTGGGCTGCTGAGCTGGCGCCGGTGTGATTGGCGCTGCCGCTGACACAACAGATGGCGGCGACCCGCTTCCACCACCACCGCCGCCTGTAGTCACTGTTGTCGCAGCTGCATTGACACTCACCTTCTCAGCAGCCAATCGCCGTCTTTCCGCGTTCCCACGGTCCACAGCCTCCGCTGCGCGCTGCTGCTCCACTTTCGCGGCCTGGGCGGCAACTTCGCGCTCAGCTGCCAGTCGTGCGAGTTCATCTTGCTCAGCTTTGAGACGTGCGAGCTCGCGTCGTGCAGTTTCGAGAGCTGCAGCCTTTGCAGCTTTGGTGGTGGCTTCAGCGACGACGATGGCGTGTTTCCATCCAACTGTGGCCTCCTGTTCCAGCTTCACCATGTCCACGATGGCTATAGTCGGTGCAGCGGCAGCAGGGATCACCTCCGCCTCAGATTGGACAACAGCCACTTCTGGCTGCTGGACGACTGCAACGGCAGCGGCCGCCGCGCCTTCTGTCGCCTGTGCGAATGCCCGGGCAGCTGCGAGCGCGACATCCGTTGTAGAGGATGGTGCAGAAGGAGCGACCTTGTTGATGATGATACTCTGCATGTCCACAGCAACAGCATCCACGACCACGGGCTGAACATCCAGCACCATGCCCATTTCTGCATGCTGATGCGACGCCATTGGAGTCGCAGCCACCTCCACAGCGGCAGCTGCGATATCGGCGGCGACGTCTGCACGGCGAGAGCGCACTCTGGGCTGCGGCTCGCCAGCTTCGAGCAGCGCTGCGGCGCTATCGTCTAGCGCTGATGCTGGTGAAAGCGCAACGGTGTCGGTTGTGGGAAGCATGCCTCCAGGCCAGTTGCGTCGCTGCGGAGGTGCTAGGAGGTCTTCACTGGTGCCCCCTGGGAGAGTCCCGCGCTGCGCTTCAAGTCGCAGCGAAGTCGCAAGCTCCGTGGCTTGGCCCAATTCTGGGTCGGTTTCAAGCAGCGCGATGACATGGTCCAGCTCTGCGCGCTCCACATCCAGGCGAACAGCCTCAGCATTGTACACTTCCACAAGGGCGGCATCCACGGCTTCGGCGAGCGCATGCACCGACAACAGCAGCGATGTGCCGCCCGATGTGTCAGCATCACCGGCAGCAGCGCTGCCGTTACCCGTTGTACTCGTCAGCTGGCTTTCAAGGTCTTGTGTGCGCTGACGGAGGGCCTCGAGCTTCGCTTTGTGCGCAGCGACGCGCTGCGCGTTCACATTGCTCCGACTGCTTGCATTCGCAACGACGCTGGCGGCACTCCCACTATCGGCCGTGACAGCGGACGCGCGCTCAGCGACAGCCTCTGCCGCAGCTCGCTCCAGCTCCGCGGCCTGGGACAGCAAATCGTCGATGGGTGCGAGCAACTCACCGGATGGAGATACAGCGTCCGCAGCTGCGATGAGACTGCGCAGCTCGGAATCAATCACAGCGGCGGAGGCGAGTAGCTCGTCGAGTACAGCATCGGCTGCAAGTTCTGCAGATAGAGCCGCCCGCGCTTCAGGAGCGACGAGACGTTCAACAACTGTCGTAGCAGCTGCAACGGAGAGATCATCACCGTCATTCTCGGCCGCGGTAGACGGAATTGAATCTGCAGATTTGTCAGCACCGTTGGATGGGGACGTGACCTCCTCCAATTCATACGCGAACCCCTCTGCAGCGATGCGTCCGTCCAAATCATCATCGCGCATCGCAGCTGCAAGCCCAGACGATGCGCCTGCGCCCGGCAAGACGAGAGGCACTGCACCGCCATCCAGCGTTCGTCTCAACTGCGCGCCATGCGCGGCAGCCGCGGCATTCAAACTCTCCTGAAGCAACGAGTTCTGCGCGCGCAGCTGTGTCAACGTGCTCAGCAACGCCTCGGGGCGCACAGCAGGCCCAGTGGTCTCGCTGTCAAGCGCCCGTCTCAACGAAGCGACTTCCGCACGCACAGCGGCGACGTCCTTACTGCCTGGTGGCCGTTGTCGTATGAGTGCCAGCAGCCGGCCCTCAGCTTCCCGGAGCTGCGTGTGCGTCACCGGCTCTTGTTGTGCCTGCTGTGTGTTTCCGCTGTTGCTGCGAGACGCGCCGCCGGTGGGTGTAGACACGCTATCTTCGTTGGACACACGTCTCCGGGGCCCGGTCGAGCCTAAGTGCAGACGACGGACACGTGCACGCAGCCCTTGTCAACGCACATGGCAAAAGGCGAGATCCAAAGAGCGAGAACTCTAGGGGCTCACGCACCTCGTCGGGTTTCACCACCGCTCCCCCCAGCACGTCCACCCCGCGACTTTGCTGTTGCTGCTGTGCGGCCGACTCGACAGCGACGCGGTGCTGCGTAGGAAAACCAGCGCGTGAGCGTGTCAGACAGCGACTCGACGCCTGGGAGCCCCCAAGTTACTCGCGTCTGCAGCCTCGCGCGCGTGCGCGCCCCGAGCTACTGAAACCGTGCGCATGACACGCAGGACGCTGTCGGTATTCAGTGGACACGCTGACGTGAGACTCACCTGTTCCAGACAGCGCCAGAGGAGACACGGTCTGCGGATAAGTAAGAAAGGCGTCGAGTGAGATCGCTGTGTTTGCAAGGGAGCTGCCTGCACACCGAGCAGTACAGCGCGAAGTGGTCGTCCATGGTGCAGTGGGGCAGCAGAGTTGGGCACGCACTGTGTCAGTTAGCCGCGCGGTGGGCGCCATGGCTGACAGTGCGCCGAGCCGAGTTTTTCTGCTGGAGGTGGCCGAAACCGGTAGAACGTGCGTAGGAACACAGAGTGCGACCCGCGCAAACAGAAACCTGGCGCGCACGTCGCCGTGCACCAGACGGGGCGCACAGAGAGAGTGAGACACCGCAGAAGGCGAAGTCGATGAAAGTGAGCACAGCTCACCACGTCATTGCGGATGGCGGATGGGTGGATTGCACTATACAGGGGAGCATATTACAGCACTGCACTCATGAGTGCTTGAGGACTGCGTGGACACGGTCGTCGAGCCGTGTGAGGACTGCATGAGCGTTCTCGAAGCCCTCTTTATCGTGCTCGTCAACAGGGACTGGGACGTCGATGACCACGTCGCTGTGCGACTCGTTCAGGAGCGCCCTGCGTCGCGAGGCGGGTCAGAGGTGAAGAGGGAGCCAGGCACAAGAGGCAGCCTGGGGGCGAACGCACGTGACGCCCTCGCAGACGAGCGAGAACTTCGCCTGCGACTCCCGATGGACGCGGCATCCCTATGGTACAACGCAGTCAGCGCTGGTGTGTGTGCAAAACACTGTTCTGTGCTGACTCGCATCTCCAACAAAAAACAAACTCTGGACCTGTGACGCGCCTGCTCTCCGGGCTGGTACAGCTCTTGCTGCAACGCCTCCAGCACCGCGTGGCCTTTGTCTCCACACGCAACGTGTCTTCGCACGCGGGGGCCACCCGCCGGGCTGAGGTGGTTCCCATGAGTCTCGAGTGTGCCTTCCTTGGGCTTGACCAGCACCCACTTCCGACCATGAGCATTGAGAAGCTCAACCAGAGTGCTCGGCTTCTTGCCAGAAGGCCACGGGTTGGGTACCAGCGGCGGAACGATGGCAGCTCTGACTGGCAACAGGGACCTGCGTGTAGTGGCGGTGTGGCAGCCGCCAGCACGAGTGCTGACGGCTCGCGGCGGTGTAAGCATGGGCCAGCAGAGCGCGTTACAAATTGGACCGAGACGGATGACGTGGCCCTAGTGTTTGCCAGCAAGAAGCGTTTTTTGCACTTGCCGCGCACGCACGCAGCTCTCGCCGCTCAAGCAGGTAGCGGCCGAACAGGCAGCGCGCTGCGCCGCCACGCGCCATGTCCGCGGCGACCTGCCTACTTTTGCAGCCGCGGCCGTTGTCGCGGGCAATGCCGTCGCCCCGCGCGTGCGTGGTGCTCGCGAGCTGTCGTCGCAGGTTGCGCAACGCGCTGTGGCGCCGCGCTCCTGCGAGCAGCCTGCGTGAGCGTGCGGTGGAGGTGCGCACACGAGAGGTGCTTCCCACCCCCTCTGTTCGCCTCTTTCTCACACCTCGTGGCGCAGGCTTCTGCCGGCGCGGCGGCGGGTGCGCCCGTGACGGTGTGGGTATAGCGCACGGATGTGCCAGGCGCGCAGTACGCGTCCGTGAAAGGTGTGGACCTGCAGCAGCCAGTGGACGACTTCAAGGCGCGCTGGGTGGCACAGGCCAAGCTGGACGTGGACCCGTCGCTGGTCACGCTGCGG
>Ga0164297_10004984_pt1 | contig 11595 bp, 9 predicted proteins | sample GEODES058metaG_FD_113539 | JGI IMG/M metagenome (GOLD analysis project Ga0164297, IMG submission 113539) | Dystrophic lake water microbial communities from Trout Bog Lake, Wisconsin, USA - GEODES058 metaG | ecosystem: Environmental > Aquatic > Freshwater > Lake | place: USA: Trout Bog Lake... | reverse complement strand
TGCTTACCTCTGAGTTACCCGTTAAAAGTATTCTGACCGATTCCGGCCAACGTGCCCTAACAGTCTCAAAAAACTGTGCCCCGTTCATACCTGGCATGTTCATGTCCGAGATGATGACGTCAAAAGAGGACTTCGCTAAGATCTCCAGTCCTAAAGCCCCGCTTTCAGCCGTTGTAACTTTATATCCAATCAAACCAAACATCCTTCGAAGTGAAGACAAGATATTGGCTTCGTCGTCCACACATAAAAGGGTGTACTCTGAGGGCTCCTTAAGAGGAGTGAGGGTCTTAAGGGCAGGGCTTAAAGCTTCATAATCCATTGAAAATTACCAAACAAGGCCTTGTTTTGAACGGATTGCGGCAAGATCACAAACCCATTAGACGATTATAAAAGCAATGGTCCCGCCGACAGGAATCGAACCTGTATCCCACGCTTAGGAGGCATGTGCACTATCCATTGTGCTACGGCGAGTTGAATTTAAGAGTTTACATAGCCTGCATTAAGCAGCGTTTTAGTATCCATTCGTCTCTTTCAAGGGACTTATGAAAAAAACAATAAGAGCAAATACTAAAGAGCAAAGACTAAAAAATAATTGGTAAAAAGGTTGTGACGGGGAGTTGAAAAGAAAAACTTTGAAAATGCTTGTCACTGATATTTTTATCTACCCTGTTCCCTTTTATCAATTAAGTACCAACAGTTATTATCTCCCAAGAGCAGAATATTCCTAAGCAGCGTAAAAATCTTTTCGCTCAGATTTTCATTTACTTAAGGAACGCATCGCCTCTTCAAGCCCCCTCAGGTTAAGGGGGTACATTTTTTGCCCCATTAATTCTTGAATCATAGAGATGCTTTGCCTGTACTGCCAAACCCCTTGGGGCTCTGGATTTATCCATGCAAACTTTGGATAGGCATGAGTTAGCCTTTGCAACCAAGCTGCGCCGGGCTCCTCGTTGTTGTACTCCACACTTCCCCCGGGTTGAACAATCTCATAGGGGCTCATGGTGGCATCGCCCACAAAAATTAGTTTGTGATCTTTGTTGTATTTGCGAATGATGTCCCAGGTGGGAAACTTTTCTGCATAGCGACGTTTGTTGTTTTTCCATAAAAAGTCGTAAACGCAGTTGTGAAAATAAAAGAATTCCAGGTGCTTGAACTCTGTTTTAACAGCCGAGAATAACTCCTCAACCCGACTTACATGATCATCCATTGTCCCGCCAATGTCCATCAACAACAGTACTTTGACGTTATTGTGCCTCTCTGGAACCATTTTGATATCTAAATATCCTGCATTCACCGCTGTCGATCTGATGGTGTCATCAATGTCTAATTCCTCTTGTGCCCCCTCGCGTGCAAAGCGCCTGAGCCTGCGAAGGGCGACCTTTATATTTCTCGTCCCCAATTCAACAGTGTCATCGTAATCCTTGTACTGTCTTTGCTCCCATACCTTTACGGCACTCTTGTTTTGACTTCGTCCCCCAATTCGAACTCCCTGGGGATTGGCACCCCCGTTGCCAAAGGGTGATGTCCCCCCGGTTCCAATCCATTTACTGCCCCCTTCGTGCCGCTCCTTTTGTTCTTCTAAGCGTTTTTGTAGAGTCTTCATCAGCTCATCCCAACCCATTTTTTGAATGGCGGCGAGTTGTTCGGGGGTGAATTCTTTTTCAAGCACTTTTTTGACCCAGTCAAGGGGCACCGTTCTCATCAAATCCCCCACCTGTTGCACCCCCTTGAAGTAGGAGGCAAAGGCTCGATCAAATTTGTCATAGTGGCGTTCGTCTTTGATTAAAGACATGCGGCTTAGAAAATAAAAGTCATCAATACTGTAGCCTTGGTGTTCATTCAGACCCTCTTCGTTGCCTAACGAGGCGCTGCGAAGTGGGCCTACAACGCCCTCTTGCAGAGCTTTGAGAAGGGTCAAGTATTCAGATACAGAGACGGGTAGTTGAGCGTTTCTGAGGGTGTAAAAAAAATCTATCAACATGTTCGTATCCCCCTGTTAAACAAAGGATGAGTCAGCGCGTTTATTTTGCAAATACGTGAGGTGCGTTTTTACTGCGGGCCATTCGGCTTGAGTGATGCTGTAGACACACGTGTCTCTAAGACTATTGTCCGCCATGATTTGATGGCTCCTGAGTACGCCGTCTAATTTTGCACCAAGACGCTCAATCGCTTTTTTGCTTTGGTGGTTCATGAAATGAGTTCTAAACTCAACCGCGATGCAGCCCCAGCTCTCAAAAGCCTGCATGAGCTGGAGGTACTTCATCTGTGTATTGATCCCCGTCCTTTGAGCTGACTTGCAAAGCCAAGTCGAGCCTATCTCAACGCGTCTGTTTTTGTGGTCAATGTGCATAAAAGAGGTCATCCCACAGATTTTGTTGTTCGCACGGTCTACGACTGAAAAGGGAATCATTGAGCCTACGCTTTGTAAGGCAAGCCGTCTCTTAATCTCATCCTCAATTTGCTCTGGGCTAGGAATAAGGGTGTACCAAAGCTTGTGCAGTGATTGCGTTTGTAATAGAGATTTAAAGCTTGTGCTGTGCTCAATTGTTAGGGGTATTAACTGAACATGCTCGCCCTCCAAGGCGATTGGGGTCATTGATAGCGTAAGCATGTGGATGGGTTAGAGGTGGGTGCTAGTTAGGACTTAGAGGCAAGCGCCCACAAATGTTTGAATAAAAGTGTGAATACAAGGGGTAAGAAAAGTTCCATGAAAAAGTTAAAAGCATGAGGGCAACATGAGTCAAGTAATTTCTAGCGGTTCCTGCTTTGCATGTAGACCAACTTTTGAAAAAGCGTGAGGTCTTGCTCATTCTTCAATAGCGCGCCCAGCAAAGGCGGAATTACGACCTTCTCATCATTAGAGTGCAACACCGACGGATCAATGTCCTCACTGAGCAGCAGTTTGATCCAGTCTAATAACTCAGAGGTGGAGGGCTTTTTCTTCAGCCCAGGTAAATTTCTAACGTCATAAAATGACTTGAGTGCGCTTGATAAAAGTTCGCTCTTCAAATTGGGGTAATGAACCTCGACAATGGCTTTCATCGTGCTTGCCTCTGGAAACTGTATGTAGTGAAAAAAGCACCTCCTCAAAAAAGCGTCCGGTAACTCTTTCTCGTTGTTAGACGTGATAAATACCAGCGGACGGTTCTTTGCCCTAATCCATTCTTTGGTCTCGTAGCAATAAAACTCCATCTTGTCTAATTCCCGGAGTAAGTCGTTGGGAAACTCAATATCGGCTTTGTCTATCTCATCGATCAACAAAGCAACGGGTTTGTCTGCCGTGAACGCCTCCCAAAGCACCCCTTTTAAGATGTAGTTGTGGATGTCTTTGACTCTGGCGTCTCCGAGTTGACTGTCTCTTAATCGACTAACCGCGTCGTACTCATATAGACCTTGCTGAGCTTTCGTGGTGGATTTGATGTGCCACTGAAGCAAGGGCAAAGACAAGGCACGGGCAACTTCCTCAGCCAACATGGTTTTCCCCGTCCCTGGTTCGCCCTTTATCAGCAAAGGTCTTTTTAGGGTCATCGTTGCATTGACCGCAAGCATGAGATCGGGCGTGGCGACGTATTGGTCAGTTCCGTTAAATTTCATTTTCGTTTTTTTAAGTTTTGTGGCTAAATTTTGGGTTATTGTGTCCATTTTAGACCGTACTTAATGGGTTTTAGTTCATTGCAAAACTACTTTAAAGCTGCCATTTGAACTGCTAATGCCGATATTTAAAAAACAAAAGTCGGCGAAAGTTGGCCAAAGTTAGCTGGAGCCATTCGCAGCTGAAAAAAGAGAATTCTTAATGCCCTAAAGTTAAGGGTTAGCCTCTATATCGATATAATGTGCGACAACTATTCATGTAAATGCACTTCTTTTGACCTCTAACAAATGAAATCCTTAATATCCATCTTTGCTGCTTCCATGATTTTTGCCACAAGCTCGTTTGTTTTTGCTGACGAGTTACAAGGGGACCCCCAAAACGGTGAGAAAAAAATCTCGATGTGTATTGGATGCCACGGCATTGCCGGTTATCAGGCGAGCTTTCCCCAAGTCTATAAAGTCCCTAAGATTGCGGGTCAAGGGGCTAAATACATCGCATCGGCCTTAAATGCTTACAAAAAAGGGGATCGCCGCCACCCAACTATGCACGGCATAGCCGTCTCCATGACTGATCAAGATATCGCAGACGTCTCAGCTTATTATTCCCTTCTTGGCAAAGACGAGAGCCTAAAGCTCCCAGATGAACCCACTGCTGCACAACCTGAAGTTGCTGCATTGGTACAAAAGGGTGCCTGTACCTCCTGCCATGGATCTAATTTCAATAAGCCCTTGGATCCGAGTTATCCCAAAATTGCCGGCCAAAACTGGGATTATTTGTTTGTGGCTTTGAAGTCCTACAAACTCGGCGTTCAACCTTCTTGGGGCAGAAATAACGCTGTGATGAGCGGCGTGGCAAAACAATTCAGCAACGATGAGTTAAAAATGCTTGCCCAGTATGTCGCTAGCCAACAGGGCGAAATTAAGACGGTTGCCCAGTCAAAATTCAGATAATTTTTGCTGTTTCTTACGGTTAACCCGGAGCGGCCAGTCCAGTTCAAGACGTTTATAGTTTAAGTACGTCCAGAGCCTGTGGGGTTTTAATCCCGGGTCGCCCTTCGCTGAACAGCGTCAATATAAGCTTGGCCGTCGGGTGGTCGTCCGCTTCTTTGACTCTCCCAAAGCATCGTGCCCAAGCACTCCATTACTTCGTGATGTGCTTGGTGCAAATCTCCTCTCCTTGAGCTCAAAAGCTCCACGGCTTGGCGGATGCCACTTGGTTGGTCTATGGAGCATTGCTCACTAATGGAGAGGTGCATTGACAGGTGCAGGAAAGGATTGGAGGCTGGACTTTGTGCATTAAATTTCATAGACAAAGCTATTTGCTCATTGGCTAAATTCTGGTGATATTCGGGATGCTCCTGAATCCACCCTGCAGCCAATGTTTCCAGGGGATCGGTTACACCCTGGGATACTGTTTTTGCATAGACGGAACAAAAGAAGCGTCTTACATCGTCTTGGCTCGGGGTAAACATAGGGGGAGTATTTGCTTTACTGCTTTGCGTTTAGTTGAGTGTCCCCAGTCATAGGGGATAATAGACCTAGAGATATTTCGGAAAATATGTGTTTTTAATAATAAATTTTTACATGAGATTTTGCCATGATAGACGCTTTTATCTGTGATGCCCAGCGCACACCTTTCGGCAGGTACGCCGGCTCTCTCAGCAGCGTTAGAGCTGACGATTTAGGGGCTGTACCCATCAGGGCTTTGATGCAAAGAAACCCAAATGTGGATTGGCAAAGTCTAAGCGATGTGATTTACGGGTGTGCCAATCAAGCGGGTGAGGACAACCGAAATGTAGCGCACATGTCCAGCCTTTTGGCAGGTTTGCCGCTTGAGGTGCCAGGTGCAACCATTAATAGGCTATGCGGCTCAGGACTGAATGCGGTGGGCATTGCGGCGCAAGCGATTCGCTCAGGGGAGGGGTCTTTGGTTATTGCCGGCGGTGTGGAAAGCATGAGCAGGGCTCCTTTTGTTATGCCAAAGGCTGACTCAGCCTTTGGCAGAAATAATGCTATTTATGACACGACCATTGGATGGCGTTTTATCAATCCCGTAATGAAACAACTGTACGGGGTCGACTCGATGCCCGAAACGGCTGAGAATGTGGCGACTCAGTACAACATCTCAAGAGCAGACCAGGACCAAATGGCGCTCTCTAGTCAATTAAAGGCTGTTGCTGCTCAAAAGGCAGGATTCTTTGATTCGGAGATTTGCCCGGTCACTGTTGCTCAAAAAAAGGGTGATCCTTTGGTTGTGAGCAAAGACGAGCATCCAAGGGAGACCACAGCCGAGTCATTGGCCAAGTTAAAAGGGGTTGTGAGCCCGCAGGGGACTGTTACAGCGGGCAATGCAAGTGGTGTAAACGACGGGGCTTGCGCGCTCATACTGGCAAGTCAAGCAGGCGCGGTACAAAATCACCTAACCCCCCGAGCCCGGGTGGTAGGTATGGCAGTAGCCGGAGTACCTCCCCGAGTTATGGGTATCGGTCCTGCACCCGCTACTGAAAAAGTTTTGTCTTTGACGGGGTTGAAATTGGCGCAAATGGACGTCATTGAACTAAATGAGGCGTTTGCCGCACAGGGCTTAGCAGTTTTGAGAATGCTAGGTCTGAGAGACGAGGATCCAAGAGTGAATCCAAACGGAGGTGCAATAGCTCTGGGGCACCCATTAGGGGCCAGCGGAGCCAGGTTGGTAACGACTGCCATCAACCAACTTCACAAAATCAAAGGCAAATATGCACTTTGCACGATGTGTATAGGTGTGGGTCAAGGAATTGCTCTCATTATTGAGCGAATATAGAGAGACAAGTCTTTGTTGCCAAGAATATAAACCGAGAAACCGAAAAACACTATTAAAAAAGCGCCCAAGGGCGCTTTTTTAATTCATAACGGATCTAAGATTACTTAGTTGTCGTTGTTGTTGTTGTTGTGGCAGATGAGCTCTTGTTAGCTGCAACTGACGCTGCAACTGCTACAGCTGCAACACCAGCGGCAATAACACCTGCTGAAACTGCACCAGCCGCTGCTGCTGCTGCACCGGCAGCTCCAGCTCCTGCTGCCCCGGCGCCTGCTGCTCCAGCACCAGCTCCAGCACCAGCACCAGCACCAGCACCAGCACCAGCACCACCTGCGCCTGCGCCAGTACCACCGGCACCAGCACTACCACTTGCTCCACTACCTGATGCAGACCCGCCGTTGCCAGCACCAGTTTGTGCAAAAGCTAAAGGCGAAAGAGCTAAAGATAAAGAGACTAATACGGCAGAAAATTTGATCATGGTGGAATCCCGAATGTTATGAATGAATTGGGCGAGCAACTTGCTCTCGTGTGTGTATTCTAGACTAAATTTATACAAACGATATTTAAGTTGAGTGACAAAATTTAATGTGTCATACTCACAACAAATTCAAATGTAAGAGCTTTAAATAAATCAAGAATATTTATTTTTGAATACTTTACAACTCAATCTTATTTTAAATAAATACTTTAAAACTATAAGAAATTTGCGTAAAAATGATTTTAGATTTTAATAGTTTGGATGAAGAATATAAAACTTTAGGTTTGAAACTCTAAAACCTAAAACAACATTACCAATTTTGTATTTTAAAGAAAACCAAACGACGGTAAATCCAAGTGTAGAGCAAAGCAAATCCAGCCATACAAACCAACAACACACTGGTTTGACCAGAAAAAAGACATGCCAGAGTGCAGGGCAATGCGGTGAGAATCCAAAATACAACACTGACCTTTGCGTTTGAGGCGTTTTTGGTTTTAGCAGAGACGTTCAGACCCTTTGGCGAGAAGAGCCGTCTGTAGAGCATCGTGTGTAGATGCAGAGCATCGGGGTGATTGAGTGGGTGAGTTCTTACAAATTTTCTTCTGTACATACTAAATACAGTCTCAACCAAAGGGTAGATGCCCACCAATACGGGGGCCATGGGTGAGATTTCAGGACTTCTGTAAGGTATGAGTAATCCCAACTCGACGACGCAAAAGCCAATCAGATAAGCTCCCGCGTCACCAAGGAATATTTTGCCAAAAGGCCAATTCCAAATTCCAAAACCCAGGGTTACAAAAAAAGTCAGCAAACAAAGTCTCATGACAGTCCAGTCTTGAACGTTGTAGCTAATCAAGGCAAGGGACATCAACATAATCATGACGCAGCCACTAGCAAGCCCGTGAAAACCGTCAATGATATTTATGGCGTTTGTGAAACCTGACACAACCAAAATGGTGAGCAGAGTCATAAAGAACGGAAGACGAAGCAGGAAGTCAAAAACGGCTATATCCGTTCTGTGCACGCCAACATGCAGTATCCAAAGTATCAACAAGGCCGACGCAATGGCCATTAAAAGACGAGTTGTCGGGTGAACTTTGTGGGTTAAATCTTCAATCAATCCGCTAACAAAAACGGGAATGGACCCTATCAGCAAACAGACTCCCAAAATAGCGTCGTTTGGAAGTTCGTCCTTAATAAAAAAGATCCCTGAGCACAGCCCAAAAAATATACCTATACCCCCTAAACGAGAGGTGGGTTTGGTATGAACCTTTTGAATACCTGATTGCTTGTCGAGACCGAGCTTGGAGAGAATGGGGGATGCCAAAAGACCCACGCAAAGCGCGCTTATTAAAAAGCCAGAGAGGTAGGGGGTTAAGGGGCCTAAAAAAGACATGGTGTGCTGGGTTGTGCAGTTACAGTGACAGGTACAGTGACAGTGACAGGTACTGTTAAAGGGGGTTAAGTTGAGCTAGAACTATTCCTACTCCATGACCAAGCATTTTTCAGTTTCAGGATTTGTTGAGATGATTCTGGATCAGTCGAGGCTTTCTTTAATGACCGTCTTATAAAGGCCGCTAAAACGCCTAAGAACAGTCCACCCAGAGCGGAGACCAACACAATCAGTGTGCGCTTAGGTTTTGATCTGCGTTCTGGGGGGGTCGCAGGATCTACCTGTTGCAAAAGAGGTCCCTCTTTTGCCTCATCGACTCGGGCAAGCTCGTATTGTTTGATCAATATCTCCAGCATAGCCTCTTGCACTTTGATATTTCTGTAGGCTTTGACCGCCTCTTGTTGGGAGGGAGTGTAGGGGGCTTTGCGGGCGCCACTACCGGCTTCGAGTTTACTTAGGTGGTCTCTGAGGGCGGAGAGTTCGCTGCTAAGCCTTTGTGACTCTGGATTTTGAGGCGTTGCAAATTGACTCATTGCTTGAAGTTGTACTTCCCTAGCTGCAATTTGACCTCTAAGTTGGGCGTTTTCTCTAATCCCAGACTCTGCAACGATGGATGTCAGTTGCATGCCTGAGCGCTCATTGGCAGAATTAAACTCAGCCTCGGCTTGTGAAAACTCGGTTTGAGTTTTTTTAATTTGTTGTTCGTAAAAGAGTCTGCGTTGTTGGGCATCGGTCACTGCCAACTTGCCAAGTAAATCATGCAACTCATCCACATAAATGTTGGCAAGTTTTGCAGCAAAAGCTGGGTCTTTGTCGCTCGCCTCAATGGAGATAAGTCCTGACTTTTTATCGGAAGTTATTTTTACAAGTCCTTTTAGGGCGACTCGAGTGTCACCCATAGTTAAAGCCTCGTACCTTGCCTGAAGATCAAGCTTTTTGATGACAGCGTTTTGTAAGGTCTCGGACTCCATGAATGCGATGTACATTTCATCTGGACTTTTAACACCGGCTAAACCACCCGCCATACCCGCAAGGGCTCCTAAACTTGCAAGGGCGGAGGCCGCGCTGCTTTGTTGCTGTTGGGGGGGCAACATTAAAGTCTTTGCCGTAAAAACGGGAGTCATGAGCAGGCTGACAACCACCGCAACTGCTGTGGTGAAGGCGGGGATGAGAAACAAAGTTTTTTTCTCCTCACCTAGTGCAATCGCAAGTTCTAAAAGACTGATTTCGTCATCTGCATTCTCATGCTCAGTGCTTTGGAGGGTGGATTCAGACATTTGCGCTTTCCAGAATTGAACTATTATTGTTTAAGTATTTTGATAGCCGCTACACCCAAACCCATTTGATAAAAGATTTGACTTATATCTTTTGTGCTCCTGATCACAGAGCTCCATGAACTCTCTTGATCCAATTTCTCTGGCATCAAAATGGTGTCCCCAGGCAACACTTTAATGTTGTTCACAGAGGTGTCCCAAAATGAGCTTCCATTGGTGATAGCCGTGCCGTCTGCCCGGGCCAAAATAACATTTTCACGGTCAGCTCCCGCCGTCACACCTGAGAGCTTTAGATAATCGGCAACAGTTAAGTTGGGCCGGTAGATAAGTGCAGATTCACTGTTGATTGAGCCGAACACATAAACAAAATCAGGTCTAGCTGGGATCAAAAGCCTGTCCCCGTTTTCAAGGTGTAGTTCGGGTAGTTTCTCCACATGGTTGTAAAGCTCAGGGTTGAGGCCCAGTGTAATTCTTCCCTCAGGCTTTAAAGTTTTTAAACGCTCAATCGCTTGTCTGGCCGCATTTTGGGAGGCAAGAACTCTAGACTGAGTTGCTGCGATGTCCGCGCTTGCGCCAACGCTTTGAATAGCTTTGGTGAGTGAGGAGGAGTACTCAGCGTCAAGTCGCTTGACCAAACGGTCTAAGTTTTCTTGTTGAGAAAGTTTGATTGCCTCTCGGGTAAAGTTGCTTCCAAAAAGATAAGCATCGTGGGTAAGTCCACCCGCACGTTGGATAACGGTCGAGAGTGTTTCGCCAGGGGTAGCTTGGTAAACGCCTGGCTTAGCAACTTCACCCTCAATTCTGACCATGATCCTTCGCTTAGATAAGGGAACTCGGATGTCTTGTGCAGAAAAAACAGTAACAATGTCTCCCGGTTGAAGCAATTGGTTATCTGGATCTTTTTCATCGGCTAACACTCTGCCCAAGTTAAAGGGAATGAGAGTCACTTTTAATTCTTGGGGCGTCAAACGCTCAATGACAGCATAGTCCAGATTAATCTCATCATAAAGATCCCCAATCCTTCTACTTAGTGTGTCAAGGGCAATGTCTTTAATGGCGCCTGTAAAGGGCTTTTTAATAAACGAGTCGCTTGAATTTAATCCATTTGTTGCACCCAAGGCACCCATTACAGGCATACCGAGGTTGTTAGGATTGTTAGGATTGTTAGAAAAATCTGTGTTGTTTCCAGCTCTCAAATCAGCAGGTAACTCTAGTCTGTCAATTTGTGTTCGCTCCAATTGGTTAACGTCAAATAAAGTTTCGTTTTGTCTTCTAATGGAGTCTCTTGAAATGAGGCTTTCTTTGTTAGGGATAAGGTCTCTAATCCTCATTCCTTTGGTCCAGGCCAAGCGAATGGGTTGCGAGACAGCTCCCCTTAAAGTGATGGAGTTTGAAAGCTCAGGCGAAATACTTAATATGGTCAGCAAATCACCGCTTTTGAGTGGAGTTAAGAGACCTTTGGGATCTATAGAAAAATTGATGACCTCACGAGGTTGTTTTTCCTTTGGATTGACCCTCTCTAATGTCCCACGTTTTTGATCGGCAGTCACAGGCAATCCACCCGCAATACTGAGTAATTTTTCGATCGTCTCGCCTTCATTTTTTAATTCAAAAATGGCAGAGTTATTGACTTTTCCAACGAGCGCTGCATATCCATAGGCTGCTGGAATGAAAAGTACATCCCCATCTATTAGTTTCAAATCATTTGTCTTGTTCCCTTGTGTGAGAAAGTCGTACAAGTCAAATTCAGAGATTACTTTGCCATCACGCTTGAGTTGAATGCGACGCATGGAGCCGTTTGCGTTGACGCCACCCGTAGCAAATAAAGCACTTGACAGTGTAGAGAGAGAACTGATGGAGTAACTACCAGGTCGTCGGGCTTGGCCCACCACATAAACGGTAATGGTCCTAAGTTGACCAAGTGTGACACTCAATTCAAAGTTTTTGTAGTATTTAAAAAAAGCGTTTTTAATAATGCCCTCTAATTGTGAGGCTTTCACACCTGCAACATTGACTGTGCCAACTCGTGGGATGGATACTAAACCGTTGCGGTCAATAATTA
>Ga0164297_10004981_pt1 | contig 11596 bp, 10 predicted proteins | sample GEODES058metaG_FD_113539 | JGI IMG/M metagenome (GOLD analysis project Ga0164297, IMG submission 113539) | Dystrophic lake water microbial communities from Trout Bog Lake, Wisconsin, USA - GEODES058 metaG | ecosystem: Environmental > Aquatic > Freshwater > Lake | place: USA: Trout Bog Lake... | reverse complement strand
GCATCTTGCCGCGCTCTCTCGCGCGCCTTGGAGCGTGCTTTGACGATGGATTGCATCAATTGAGACGCTTCCAAATATTCCTCATTTTCAGTGCGGGCATGAGGGCGGCCTTGATCGAGCGCATCAAAGACTTTTGCCATCAAAAGCGTGGCAATCATTTGCGGGTTGAAGCGAAACCGCTCCATAGCGGCTTGGAGAGATTCGTTAAAATCGATGACATCTTGGCGCAGCTCCTCTTCGCGGCGGCGCTCTGCCTCTTCAGCATGACGTTGTCTGATCTGTTCCAAATTCACAATGATCGCGCTCATGAAAATCATCCTGTCATATGCTGAAGGTCTCGGGCCTATAAGACGGCCAAGCGGGCCGGAAATTTAGCGCACTTTTGCAGCCTTCTTTGGATGCTGGCAGGCTTTGTTGGCGCTTGCCTTTTTCGGGAATCGCGCGGTTTTATGAGGAATGAGAGCAAGGGAGCCAGTGATGCGTGTATCGGTTGGAGTGGTGGGCGTCTGTTTGGCCTTGGCCGGGTGCCAGAGTTTTTTCAGTGCGCCTGCGCCGGTTGCGAGCGCGGATGCAGCAACGCCGGCGGCTGATGTGCCGCCCCATCCGGCGAAGGTCAGTGCAAAACCGGCGGCTCCCGCTGCGCCTGTGCCGGAGGTTCCGGCCCCATCGCTCATTTTGCCATTTGAGACGGATGCCGCCTCTGTTGACGCCGGTATTGTGGCGCCCCCATTTCCGGCGGGGGATCCGCGTCAGGCCGCGATGCTGTCAGAAAAGGCGGAGGTCGATCGCTTGGTTGCAAGTGGCGCTTTGACGCGTGAAGGCGGGGCCAAACGGCTTTATCGGTTTGCCGCGAAAAATGACCTTGTCAAAGGCAAGGCCGATGAAGGCTTTTGGCAGACGCTCATTCAGACCTATCGCAATCTGGACGATCATTATATTACCGCAGAGGATGCCGCGAGCGATATCAATGCCGCTGCTGCACGGCGTGCGGCTGGAAAATAAGTGCCCAGAGCCGTGCTTGCTTGGCGCGATTGTGGTGTTAAACACAGACGATGATTTGACTTAAAGGGAGCATTGGGATGACGGTCACCATTGATGGCGCGAAGCTCACAATCGAGGGCGTTGTTCGCGTGGCTCGTCCGGGCGCAAATGGGCGCTATGAAAAGGCGGCCCTTGCTCCAAAAGCGCGGGCAAAAATTGCTGCGACCCGGGCCTTCATCGACCAAAACTGGATGCATGATGATGCGCCTTTGATGTATTCCTTCAACACGGGCGTTGGCTTGTTCAAAGACCAGCGTGTGTTGATGGCGGATATGGCCGCCTATCAAACCAAATCCATTTACGCGCATGCCACCGGCATTGGTGAACCGCTCGATGAGGATATTGTGCGCGCGACCATGCTGTTGCGGGCCAATGCGTTTGCCTCGAATTATTCTGGCCCGCGTGTTGAAGTTGTCGATCGTCTGTTAGACTTTTTGAACAAAGGCCTCATTCCCGTAATCCCCGCCAAAGGCTCTGTGGGGGCATCGGGTGATTTGGCGCCGCTCGCGCATATGTCTGGCGCGCTGTGCGGATTTCCAGAAGCCGAGATCATCTATAAGGGCAAGCGCATGCCTGCGCGCGAGGCAATCAAAAAGGCAGGCCTTGAGGTTGATTTTGTGTTGCATGCGAAAGATGCCTCCGCTCTGATCAATGGCTCGACTGTGTCTCTCGCGATTGCTGTGCTTGCCGTCTATGACGCGAAGCGCATTCGCAAGGCGGCCGACATTGGCATGGCCTTGTCGCTCGAAAGCATGCGCGGCGAATTGGCGGCTTTTGATCCACGCGTTCACAAAGCGCGGCCTCATGAAGGCCAGCGCAAAATCGCGTCGAACATTCGTAAGATCACTGATGGTTCGAAGCGGTGCTCGGCGGATGCGCGTGAGACACTCTATCCTGATGAAATGCGCGCTCTGGGCAAAGCGCCGCCGCCCCGCGTACAAGATGTGTATTCGCTGCGCTGCACGCCGCAAGTGCATGGTCCGGTGTTGGAAGCCCTTGACTATGCGGCCAAGATTATTGCGACAGAAATCAATTCCGCGACGGACAATCCATTGATCTTTGAAAATGAGGATGGCTCTTCTGTGATCATTTCTGGGGGGCATTTTCACGGTCAATATGTCGCGCAAGCAATGGATCTTGTCGCCATGGTAATGACCGATTTGGGCTCGATCTCAGAGCGCCGTTTGGCGCGGTTGATTGATCCCACCATGAGCTATGGCTTGCCGCGCAATCTCTTGGCAGGCAAGCGTGGATTGAACACAGGCTTTGCCACCGTACAGTGCTCAATGTCGGCTTTGGTGATGGAAAACCGGACGCTCTCAATGCCAGGTTCAGTTGATTCCATTCCGGGCAAGAGCAATGCGGAAGATCATGTTTCGAATTCGACTTGGTGCGCGCGCAAAGCCCGCACGATTGTGGCGAATGTTGAATATATTGTTGCGACAGAAATTTTGATGGCAGGTCAGGCGCTCACGCTCATTGCCGAACTCGCCAAAGATCATCCGATTGGCAAAGGTTCTGCTGCTGCCTTGGCATCACTGCGCTCTGTCGTGGATCCCGCTCTAGATGGTGACCGCTGGTATGCGATGGAAATGAACCTCGCGCATCAGCATGTTCGCTCAGGTGCGGTGGTTGACGCTGTTGAAGCGGTGGTTGGCAAATTGGATTAGGACGAGGTCACGCCAAATCGGTCGCTGCGAAATCATCGCCCTTGTAAAGGATCGGCTGCCCTAATTCCCATGCGGCCGCATAGGTCATGCAATCGGCAAGATTGAGCCGCGCTTTGTGGCCCCGCCCTTTGCCGAACCGTGCAAAGGCGTCGATGGCTGCTTCGCCCATGCTGTCCGTTATCGGTACGACGCGGATGTTCGCTTCGAGCAAAAAATCGCGTACAATCGCGCGTGCGGTTTCGACATCATTGTTGAGAATGGTTGTCAGCCGCATGACGGTCTCGAGGATAACAAGCGGCGATGTCACAGCTGTAGCAGCCTTTTCTAAGCGCGATGCCAGTGCCGATTTCTCAGGTTCGCGCCTTATGATGGCGATCAATGCTGAGCTATCGACAAACATCACTGTCCCCACATCGCGTCGATTTCATCCTTCGTCATGTCACGACCTAAGGGGCGGCCGCCAACATGCTTTTCGAGGATCCGATCAAGCCGCGATTCAAGGGATTCCTTTTCCGCTTCACGCCGCAATTCGTTCTGCAAAGCGATGATGATCGCTTGCGTCATGGTCGTATTGCGTTTGCTGGCCAACAGCCTCGCCAATTCTGCGGCCTGCGGGTCCCGGATGCTCATGGTCATAGGCTTTTTCCTCTATGCCAACTGTATATACAAAATAATTTTATGTCAATACAATGAGATTGCTACCTGAAATTCCTCACAAAATCCAAAAGCACGGTGATGGCGGTGTCGCAATCGCCTTCAGTCATCGCTTCGAGCGGGCTGTGGCTGATGCCGCCTTTGCAGCGGACAAAGAGCATGCCGGTGGGGCAAAGCTCGGCCATCGCCATCGCATCATGCCCGGCGCCGGAGGGCAGAAGACGCGGCGCGATTTGGTGGCGCGACACGGCATCTGACAGTCCAGCGATGAAGGACGCCGCCATGGGCGTGGCTTTGGCCGAGGACAGCGGTTCGATGTGAAGTGTCACGCCACGCTCTTTGGCAATGGTGCGGCACGCCGCTTCAATCGCGTTTGTCACACTCGTGCGGACAGCATCATCGGGCGAGCGTGTATCAAGCGTAAAACGCACCGCGCCGGGGATGACATTGACCGCGCCGGGATAGGCTTGAAAGCGCCCAACCGTTGCAACAACGTCCTGATGCGAGCGCCCGATGCGCTCAATCGCAAGCGCCATCTCTGACGCCGCAGTGAGTGCATCTTTGCGAAGCGCCATTGGGACGGTGCCGGCATGGCCCGGCTCTCCGGTGACGGTGAGCGCCCGGCGCGTTGCGCCATTGATCGCCGTGACAATACCAACGGGAAGAGATTCAGCTTCAAGCACAGGGCCTTGTTCGATATGGACTTCGACATAGCCAAGAACATCCGTTGGATTGCGCTTTAAGCACGCAACACCCTCAGGATCAAAACCACAGGTGATGAGCGCGTCCCGCAGTGTGATGCCGTCCTCATCCTTCAGATCGAGAGCAGAGGGTGGCAGCGTGCCCGCTAACGCACGCGATGATGAGAGGCTTGTTGGAAAGCGGACATTTTCCTCATCACCAAAGGCCAGAATTTCGATGGCGAAATCAAGCCGCTCGCCTGTGTCGTGCAGTGCCTCGATGACCCCTAGTCCTGCGATGACGCCAAGCGCACCATCATAGGCACCACCATCCACCACCGTGTCGATATGCGAGCCGATCAAGAGGGCAGGAAGACCGGGCCGTGTGCCTTCATAGCGACCGACAACGGTGCCTAACGCGTCGATCTGCACATGATCGCATCCACCATCGCGCATCATCGCCGCAACAGTATCAATGGATCTGCGATGAGAGGGCGACAAATAAAGTCGTGTGATCTTGCCCGGCTCGTCTGTTATCAAGCGGAGCGCTTCGAGGCGCGCCCATGCGCGGGCGCCAAGAGACTGAAACATCTGTGTCATCGGCTCAGGCTAGGCGATTGACGCGGTTCGCTCAAGTCCTGATGCCGGGCTTTGGGTTTGCGTGACGAGTCTCGGCGTCCACAGCCGCAAAGTGAGCGCGGTCAGGACAACGCTGACGCTTGATAAGGCCATCGCGCCACCGGCGAACACGGGCGATAAAAAGCCAAGTGCCGCCAAAGGAATACCAACGACATTATAGGCGAAAGCCCAAAACAGACTGATCTGAATTGTGCGTGATGCACGGCGCGCCACAGAAATGGCCGCTGCCGCCAATCTTGGGTCGGGCCGCATGAGCGCGATACCTGCACTGTCAATCGCGATATCGGTGCCCGAGCCCATCGCGATTCCGACATCCGCCATCGCCAGAGCGGGCGCATCATTCACCCCATCGCCGAGCATCGCAACCACTGCACCTTGCGCTTTCAGTGTTCGGATCAGTTCTGCTTTGTCTTCGGGCTTCATCTCGGCATACACGGTTCCGATTGCGAGCTCTTGGGCGATCCGATGGGCAGCGCCGCGTGTGTCGCCGGTGAGCATCACCGTTGAAATGCCAAGCGCATGAAGCCGCTCAATCGCCTCTTTCGATGTTTCGCGCGCGGGATCAGCAAACGCAATGAGACCAATTGGAATTTTTCGTGTGAGGTCGGCGATGAGACTGATGCCATGCCCGTCCCTCACGAGCGCTTCGACGCGCGCTGCAAAGGGGCCGAGAGAGATGTGACGGGCATCGAGAGATGCTGGATTTCCAAAAAGAAATTTCTCGCCCGAAACGGTTGCAAGAACGGCTCCCTCCGTCAAGGCGAAATCATGTGCCGTGGGAATGGTTATGCCGCGCGTTGCAGCCTCGTGACGGATAGCGTCCGCCAAAGGATGCGTGCTTCCGGCTTCAAGCGCTGCGGCAATGGCGATGACGGCGGATGGATCGCCACCTTCAATAGCGGTGAGTTGGGGATGGCCGATGGTCAAAGTGCCTGTTTTATCAAACACCATTGTGGTGACATGCGCGGCACGTTCGAGCGATGCGGCATCTTTCATCAAGATTCCATAGCGTGCAGCAACGCCCGTTGCGGCCAAGATAGATGTCGGCGTCGCCAGTCCCATCGCACAAGGACACGCCACAACAAGTACTGAGACAGCATTCATCACGGCCGTCTCGCTATCCGCACCCATGATGGTCCAAGCGAGGCCGGTGATGAGAGCAATGCCAAGCACAATGGGGACAAAGATTGCGCTGATGCGATCAACAAGAGCTTGCACGGGGGCTTTCGAGGCTTGTGCAGATGCGACAAGGCGCATCACGCGAGCAAGCACTGTTTCAGCACCAATGGCATCGGCGCTCACAGTGATCAAACCATCGAGATTGACGGTGCCACCAATGACGGAGGCTCCTTCCATTTTACGGACAGGCAGACTTTCTCCCGTGATCATGGATTCATCAATGCTTGCGCCACCTTTGATGATCTTGCCATCGACGGGAATTGTCTCTCCTGCGCGAATGGTCACGTGATCCCCGATATGAAGCGTGTCTATCGGGACCATCACTTCACGGTCATCGCGGATCACGCGAGCCGTTTCTGGCCTTAATGCACCGAGCGCCTTCAAGGCTGATGCGGTTTCCGACATCGCTCTCTCTTCGAGCCATTTGCCGATGAGGACAAAACTGATTACGATGCTTGAGGATTCAAAATAAAGATGCGGCCCATGCGCTGCATGCGCAGATATCAGCCACAGATAAAGACTCAACCCATAGGCCGATGTGGTCCCAATCGCCACGAGTAAATCCATTGTAGCCGAACCACTGCGAATGGCCTGATAGGCGGAGCGATAAAAACGAAATCCAAGACCAAATTGAACAAGCGTCGCGAGCGCAAATTGGATGATCGGCGCTGGCATGAGATCAACGCCAAAGACCATTCCGGCCATGCCGATCAGAAATGGCAGTGAGAGAATGCCCGCAATAAGCGACGCGCGCTTGGCTTTCTCCGCACGTCTCGCCGCGCGTTCGGATTGAGCAGCGCTGTCCGCTTCCGCAATCACACTCGCGCCATAGCCAATGTCATCGACTGCGGTGACAAGATCACCGGCAAGCGCGGCACCTTCGACGCGCGCACTTTTGGTGGCGAGATTGACGGCAGCACTCGTGACACCCGGCACGGCTGAGAGTGCTTTCTCGACACGGCTCACACAGGCCGCGCAGGTCATGCCTTCAATGGCCAAAGTAATAGAGGGATGATCCGACATCAAAGATGACCGCGTGTTTTCATCGTTCTTATATAGGTCGTGTTGCACCCTCCTGCCAGTTGGGGTGCTTTATGGCCGTTCGAGAGTGCCTGGCCTTTTGACAAGGAAGGTTCTGTCCTGTTTCGTGTCGCTTCGGTCGAGGTCTGGTTTCACCATGCGGGAGGGCGCGTCGGAATGCCTCATTTTGCTGCCAATCTAACGATGATGTTCACCGAAGTGCCGTTTCTCGACAGGTTTGCCGCGGCCGCTGCGGCGGGCTTTGAGGCTGTTGAATATCTTTTCCCCTATGATTTTGAGCCGGACATCCTTGCCAAAAAACTGTCCGATCATCGGCTGACCCAAGCTCTGTTCAATATGCCGCCGGGGGATTGGGAGGCGGGCGAGCGTGGGCTTGCCGCTTTGCCCGGGCGCGAGGCCGAGTTTCGCGCAAGCGTTCAGCTGGCTTTGCGCTATGCTGAGGCGACCGGCGTGAAGCGCCTTCATATGATGGCGGGGATCAGCGACCTATCCGATGGGCAGAGTTTGGCCTGCTATCGTGCCAATATGGCATGGGCGGCAGAGGCTCTGGGCCAACACGGGCTTGATCTGCTGCTTGAGCCGATCAATGGGCGAAATATGCCGGGCTATGCTCTCAATTCGGTTGATGGGGCTGCAGCGCTGATCCGTGATCTCGGCTTGCCCAATGTCAAACTGCAATTCGATATCTATCATTGCCAGATCATCCATGGCGATGTGACCACCCGCCTGCGGGCGCTTATGCCGATGATTGGCCATATTCAAATCGCCAGCGTCCCCTCGCGCCAAGAGCCTGACGGGGAAGAGGTGAATTATCCCTTTCTGTTTCAGGAGCTTGATCGGTTGGGCTACGACGGCTTTGTGGGATGCGAATATCATCCGCGGGGCCGAACTGAGGAGGGGCTAGGCTGGTTCCAGCCTTGGCGGCGCTAAAGAATGAGGCGCAATGTGCCCAAATTTTCAGCTTTCCGCGCGGGGCCGAGCCGCCTATCAAAAAGGCAGATCCCTTGTGTGAGGGAGGTCGTTTGATGGAGGCTTTGCCCAGCCTATGTTGGCCCGCGTGACCATGCAGCCTGACGCCGTAACGCATCATCAAGCGATGCCCACTCTGATTCGTGCGGTTGGTGATCTTCGCGCGCGCTTCTGTGCGGCCGAGCGCGGCACAGCCTTGGCCGACCTTTATGAGTCGGGCGGGTATCGGCTGAAATTCCCGCGTGGTGAGTCGTGTGAGGCGGTGATCGTCAACACAGGCGGCGGCATGGCCGGAGGTGATCAGCTCGCTGTGAATGTGGCCGTTGAAGACAATGCTGAGACGGTTATCTCGACGCAATCTGCGGAAAAAATTTATCGCGCCGATGGTGAGCCTTCCACAATCGCCGTGTCTCTCTCCTTGGCTCGGGGCGCAGAATGCGCTTGGTTGCCGCAAGAAACGATCCTCTTTTCGGGCGCAAAACTCCGCCGTCGTTTCACCGTGTCCATGGCCGCCGACGCAACGCTCACAGTGTTTGAAGGTGCGGTGTTTGGACGTGTGGCGATGGGAGAACGCCTGACAGCAGGATCATTCGAGGATCGCTGGCGTATCAAGCGCGCGGGGCAGCTTGTTTTTGCAGAAGATGTGAAACTGAGCGATGACATCGCGCATCTGTTGGATCGACCCGCTGTGGGCAAAGGCGCTCGTGCGGTCGCGACGTTTCTGCATATCGCACCTGATGCGGAGGCCTTGCTTGAGGGTGCGCGAAAGGCGCTGGATCATGCCTCATGCGAATGCGGTGTGAGTGCATGGAATGGAATGCTGATCGCACGATTTGCGGCGCACGAACCACATCTGCTGCGTCAAACGGCGTCACATTTTTTAACTGAGTTTCGGAAACGGGCTTTGCCACGCGTTTGGCAATGTTAAGACCTTTGAAAGAGGAGAGAACGCGATGATCTTGTCGCCGCGTGAGAAAGACAAATTGCTGATCTCTTTGGCCGCGATGGTGGCGCGCAACCGCTTGGCACGCGGCGTGAAGCTCAATCATCCGGAAGCGGTTGCCCTGATCACCGATTATGTCGTCGAAGGGGCACGTGATGGACGCTCGGTTGCTGATCTGATGGAAGCGGGCGCGCATGTGGTGACGGCGGATCAGGTGATGGATGGCATTGCCGAGATGATCCATGATGTGCAGGTTGAGGCGACTTTTCCTGATGGCACGAAACTCGTGACCGTGCATCACCCGATCCGTGGCGCGTCGCATCGCGAGGCGATTATTCCGGGTGAGGTGATCACAGAGCCCGGCGATGTTGTGATGAATGAAGGCCGCGATACCGCGACTCTGGTAGTGGCCAATACGGGCGACCGGCCGATCCAAGTCGGCAGCCATTATCACTTTTTTGAAACCAATGCTGCTTTGTCCTTTGATCGCGCGAAAGCGCGCGGCATGCGTCTCGATATTCCGGCAGGAACAGCGGTGCGCTTCGAGCCGGGCCAAAGCCGCGAAGTGCGCCTCGTCGCGCTCGCGGGCAAGCGTGAAGTCTATGGCTTCCGGCAAGATGTGATGGGCAAGCTTTAAGCGCAACGGGAAGGATAAACTGATGACAACGAAACTCTCCCGCGCGGCCTATGCGGATATGTTTGGCCCAACCACCGGCGACCGTGTGCGGTTGGCGGATACGTCACTTCTGATTGAGGTCGAAAAGGATTTCACAACTTACGGCGAAGAAGTGAAATTTGGTGGCGGCAAAGTGATCCGCGATGGGATGGGCCAAAGCCAAGTCACGAACGCCGATGGTGCCGTTGATACGGTCATCACCAATGCGTTGATCGTCGATCATTGGGGCATTGTGAAAGCTGATGTGGGCCTGAAAAATGGCCGCATCGCAGCGATTGGCAAAGCGGGGAATCCCGATATTCAGCCGGGTGTGACGATCATCATCGGGCCCGGCACGGATGTGATTGCAGGCGAGGGAAAAATCCTGACGGCTGGCGGCTTTGACACGCATATCCATTTCATTTCACCGCAGCAGATTGAACATGCATTGATGTCGGGGGTGACCTCGCTTTTGGGCGGTGGCACGGGGCCATCGTCCGGTACCAATGCGACGACATGCACGCCAGGGCCGTGGCATATGGCGCGGATGATTGAGGCGGCGGATGCTTTCCCCGTTAATGTTGGTTTTTCTGGCAAAGGCAATGCGGCATTGCCGGGCTCGCTCATCGAGATGATCGAAGCGGGGGCCTGTGCGCTGAAACTGCATGAAGATTGGGGCACGACACCAGCGGCGATTGATAATTGCCTGAGCGTTGCGGATGATTACGACATTCAAGTGATGATCCACACCGACACGCTGAATGAATCGGGCTTTGTCGAAGACACGATCAAAGCGTTTAAGAACCGCACGATTCATGCTTTCCATACGGAGGGCGCGGGCGGTGGGCATGCGCCTGATATTATCAAAGTTGCAGGCCTTAAAAACGTATTGCCATCATCGACCAATCCGACGCGGCCTTTCACCGTCAACACGCTTGATGAACATCTCGATATGTTGATGGTATGCCACCATCTCGACAGCGGTATTCCGGAAGATTTGGCTTTTGCGGAAAGTCGGATTCGCAAAGAGACGATTGCGGCGGAAGATATTCTGCATGATATAGGCGCGCTTTCGATGATGTCATCCGACAGCCAAGCGATGGGACGTTTGGCGGAAGTGATTACGCGCACATGGCAAACAGCCGACAAAATGAAAAAGCAACGCGGCTCGCTTCAGGGTGACGGCCGCGCGGATAACAACCGTGTGAAACGCTATATCGCGAAATACACGATCAACCCTGCGATTGCGCATGGTGTTTCGAAGCATATTGGTTCGGTTGAAGTTGGCAAATTGGCTGATCTCGTTCTGTGGTCGCCTGCTTTCTTCGGCACCAAGCCGGATATGATTATCAAAGGTGGCGCAATTATCGCGGCGCAAATGGGGGATCCAAATGCGTCGATCCCGACGCCGCAGCCGGTGCATTATCGCCCGATGTTCGGAGCCTTTGGCAAGGCCTTGACCTCGACCTCGGTTGTCTTTGTGTCGCAAGCGGCGATGGCGCATGATCTGCGGAGCAAGCTTGGCACGGTCAAAGAGATGGTGGCGGTTGAAAATGTGCGGGGCGGCATCTCCAAATCCGCAATGATCCATAATGACGCGACGCCTGATATTACCGTTGACCCTGAAACCTATGCCGTCACAGCGGATGGCGAATTACTCGTATGCGAGCCGGCCAAAGAACTGCCCATGGCGCAACGCTATTTTCTGTTCTAAACTGAATTTATATCCATGAAGCGAGATTATCTGATGCAGCGTGCTACCGCGATTGTTCGTAAACCGGCTGTGAAAGCCGAGAGAATTGTTGACTCTGTGAGCCTTGATCACGAAGGGCGACATCGCCGCCGGATTACTCTCACGGGTGAGAAAGGGCTGTCCTTCCTGCTTGATCTCGACAAGGCCACGGTGCTGAACGATGGCGACGCGGTGAAGCTGGAGGATGGCTCGCTGATCCTCATCAAAGCCGCGCCGCAAACTTTGATGGAAGTGAAGGCCGAGAATCCACTGCGCCTGTTGAAAACGGCTTGGCATATCGGCAATCGCCATACGCCCTGCGAGATCACAGCCGAGGCGCTCTATCTCGAAGAGGATCATGTGCTGGCTGAAATGATCCGCGGACTGGGGTGC
>Ga0164297_10004980_pt1 | contig 11597 bp, 10 predicted proteins | sample GEODES058metaG_FD_113539 | JGI IMG/M metagenome (GOLD analysis project Ga0164297, IMG submission 113539) | Dystrophic lake water microbial communities from Trout Bog Lake, Wisconsin, USA - GEODES058 metaG | ecosystem: Environmental > Aquatic > Freshwater > Lake | place: USA: Trout Bog Lake... | reverse complement strand
GCACAGACCACAATTCTGGCCTCAGGATAAGAGGCCTTCAGGCTCCTGATCGCGGCAGTATCGAACAGGGCATCCCCGATCCCTGTCGTGCTGAAGACAAGAATCAGCTTGGGATGCTTGGGAAGATCACCGGGAGTCGGAGGGAAAACCGCTGCAAGAACCCCGAATGTGGACTCCGTGATAAACTGGATGAATCGCTTCCACATGATTTGCTAATCCCTCTTAAAAAATTGGCGGAGGGGGTGGGATTCGGCCGCTGGTCGGCGGGTTAGAGGCCCATATTATCTGGGTCTACAGTGTACTCAAGCAAAACTAGCACCGACTCCGCGACTGCCAAAACGGACTCCGGAGGGACACTTTTAGGGACACCTCGGGACACTCTTTTTTTCCCCATGGAGGGGTCATGAAGCCTTCAGTTTTTCCGTCTGACTGCGAATTCCCTCAAAGATCGCATCACGGATTTTTCCGGGAAAGTCCGGCGGGGTTTCTCGATCCACATGTTCCAGAACACCGGGAACCTGCTCAATGATTTCCTCGATCAAGTCCGAGGCTTTGACCAGTCCGGCAAGCCGCGCAGCCTCGTCCCAGTGATAAGGACGAATCTCCTGAATCTTTCGATGCAGACTCTTCCCCTTTAACCCCATGGCCATGGTGGCCCTTCTGAGATCAAGCAGCCCTGAGCCATGCCCAATGACCGGCCACATGGAGAGCACATCATAGAATGGGGTTAATCGGTAGGTGTCTCCTCTCTCGTGGAAGATCGAGAAGTTCTTGGCGTGTCCATCCGTTGCGGCCATCAGCCAAAAAACGATCTGGGCTTTCACAAAGGCCCTCTTGTCCTCCACGGAGGTAGAGCTTGCATTTAGAATACCCAAGATTTTCGCAATGCCAGGGCCGCCTTGGTTTTCGTATTTCTGCGTGACCGGAACTCCGAGAGCCTGACAGAAATCCTCCTGAGGAAGACGGGCGATCCACGATCCATCCACCAACGCACGATCGAATCGCTCCACCGAAAGCACCTTCCTGTCTCCGAAGCGCAGAATCTCGCACTGCGCCGTCTTGAGCCCAAAGGCATTCATGATGCGCGAGCTGATCCACTCGTTCTCCACGGATCCCTGCATATCCACTTGGAGATTTCCGATCAGGCCCAGCGGTAGTTTGAAAATATGGGTCGTCGGCGTAGATCCAGAGGGACGCCACCAGCGACCTTTATGAAAAAGAAACGCCGTTTTCTCCTGAGCTCCGGCAATCGAAATCCTGAACCCGTCCTCCTCATCCATCGCCATGAGTGGGCTCCCCGAGATAGCCGCATTGAGTGCCTGCTCCACACCCTTCTCATCCAGCACCTCTCCCTCAATCCGATCAAAGCCCTCCGGCGTCTCACCCTCCGGCAGCAACTGGATTGCACCCACACATTCCCTGCCTATGGCTGCGAGCAGATCAAATGGCTTCGTCGAGTGCGTCCCGTAACGAGTCATGATCCTTCTACGGATCTCTTCCGTGTCCGGCAGCAGATTGTCGAAGAAATCCGTAACCATCTTTCCACGCAGGGGAATATTGCCCGGCGTGAAGGGAAGAGAGAGCGACAGAACCCTCCTCTCCGGTGACTCAATCCAAGCCGGGTCATATTGGAAACTCGATGCATTGGAAACCGGAGGACTCCAGACACCCAGCCGGATGCCATTCATCCAGATAACCAGCTGAGATCTGAGCGATTTGGTGGCCATGGCAAGTTCTACCAGGTTGAAGATGCCTTCTCAGAACCCTTCGCCGCAGACTGCTTGGCAGGCATGGAGGAGGCTAGACTCACCTCCAGCCGTCCACCCAATGCCGTAACAAGCCGGGAAATCTGCTCAAAACTCGTCCGCTCTGGAGCTGACTCAATCCTAGCGAGGCGTTTCTGGTTCACCCCCAGCAGCTGACCTGCTGCCTCCTGACTCAATCCGGCAGCATGTCTCAGCGCCTTGAGGGTCTGAGAAAGTTGGATCGGCGTGGATACCGGATAGTTCTGATGCATGATCTCTTCTACCACTCCAAAGTAGTATGCGCAAGATACTACTTAAAGGTAGTATATCCGATTTACTATCTTTGAGTGGTATTCCATACTGTCAGAACCTCCCGCCTGCTCGGATCTACAGTGAGGGGCTTCCCTTTTGAAAGAAATCGTGGGCTCTTTTTCTTTCAGAACATCCATCATGGGATTTTCTCCTGGGCAGGAGGAATCCTCTTCTTCTCATTACGGCTCTGCCAGTAGCGGGAGATCTGGCGGGTGGCGATAGAAACCTCTGAATGGGATGAAGAGGTTGGACTGACACAGGAAGCCCCGAAGGGGTGAGCCGAGCGGGCGCGAGGGAATCAAAGCCATTCGCGATTCTGGGCGACCTTGATGATGTCGACCGTGGCGAAATGCTTCGGCGAGTTGTGCGCTGGCTTCCCGAGTGGGATCAGCATCTTGGCAGCGACTAGTTGGGCTATGTCGTGTTCGTGGAACCCCAGTACCACCGCAACTTCAGCGGAAGTCAGGCGAGCAGGGAGACGACGACCATCGAGGAGGAGAGCCTCCTCCTCACCGGAAATTGGCTTCTTGGTATTGAACATCACCAAGAGTGTGGCACCTCAATCACCCCCTGGTGCTCCCGATTGGGAGCAATTTTTCCTATTTGCGATTCGTTACTTTATTAAGGGCCTTTTTAGGCCTTCTCGTGATCGCACGCTGTTCCGTTTTGGAAAGCGAGTCCACCTCGCGCTTCACTCCGAGGAAGAAATTATGAAGAGGCTTCCCGTCTTTACTGAACTGAGTCCACGAGAACCCAACAGTCGTTTTCGTTTTCTGGTCCTTCGTTAATCCAGGAGCCAGGTTCTCCTTTTGGAGCTTGTTCAACGCAGCAAGGCAGGCGGCTTTGATAATATCCCATGTTGCACCTTGGATGATTCCCTCAAGCATCAAGGCACCCAACGCCTGCAGCCATGGGTCAGGCTCATGGAGGCAATACTTAATATTTAATCCCTTCTTGCGATCTCGTTCTTCAACCAATGGATAAAGAACATTGAAATAGATGAGCCTTTTAAGAGGGTTCCGTAGTGAGCTGCCACGCACCTCTTGATTAGTGGGGATAAAAACCCCACGGATGGGTTTCTCGGAAACAAGATCAACCTCAAGCGTCTTGGTATTGATCTTGATATAACTCATCTCTCTACCCCTTCAGGTCTTCGGCGATGGTGGCGAATTGCTCCAGGGCGGCTTCGAGATCTTCGGTGATGTCGGCGGCGATGACTTCGGGGGCCGGGAGGTTGGCGGAGTCTTCTAGGGCTTCGTCCTTGAGCCAGAAGATGTCGAGGTTGACCTTATCGCGCTTGAGGAGGTCCTCGTAGCTGAAGCCCTTGAAGCGCTCGGTCTCCGTGCGCTCGAAGCGGTTCTTGGGATTGAAGCAGGCGACGAAGTCGTCGAGATCGGACCGCTTGAGGGGATTCTCCTTCAGGGTGAAGTGTTTGTTGGTCCTCAGGTCGTAGATCCAGAGCTTCTCGGTCCAGGCCTTCTTGTCGGAGGCGGGCTTACGGTCGAAGAAGAGGACATTCGCCTTCACTCCCTGCGCGTAGAAGATCCCGGTCGGCAGACGCAGCAGCGTGTGGACATCGGCCTGCTTGAGCAGTGCGCGGCGGATTGTCTCGCCTGCCCCTCCCTCGAAGAGCACGTTATCGGGCAGCACCACGGCGGCGCGGCCATGCTGCTTGAGGATCGTGAAAATGTGCTGGAGGAAGTTGAGCTGCTTGTTGCTTGTGCTCGCCCAGAAGTCATCACGGTTGATCGTCAGGCTCTCCTTGGACTGCTCCCCTGCCGCGTTGACGATGGTGACGCTGCTCTTCTTGCCGAAGGGAGGATTGGCCAGGATGATGTCATATTCCCCATGTTTCCCTGCGAGGCCGTCCTTGGTGACCACCGGAAGATCGCCTGCATCTGCTCCGCTCCCGATCCCGTGGAGCAGGAGATTCATCGCGCAGAGTCGGGTCACGCTATCGACCAGTTCGATACCGTAGAGAGTGCCATTCTTGAGCTGCTTCTTCTGCTCGCGATCGAGGGAGAAGTGCTTGGCGAGATAATCATGGGCGGCAAGGAGGAAGCCGCCCGTGCCACAGGCCGGATCGCAGATCGTTTGCCCTGGCTTCGGTGCCATCACATCGACCATGGCGGCGATCAGCGGACGCGGGGTGAAGTATTGCCCGGCCCCGCCCTTCACATCGGCGGCATTCTTCTCGAGGAGGCCTTCGTAGGCATCCCCCTTGATATCGACTTCGAGGCTCGTCCACTGTTCCTTGTCGATCAGATCGACGATCAGGCGGCGGAGCTTGGCCGGGTCCTGAATCTTGTTCTGAGCCTTGCGGAAGATGATCCCGAGCATCCCCGGACGTTTGCCGAGTTCTTCGAGGGTATGTCGGTAGTGCGTCTCCAGATCATCCCCATCCAGCCTGATCAGGGATTCCCAGTTAAATCCGGCAGGGATCGTCGAGGGCTTGTTGAAGGGAGGCTTGGACTGTTCATCCGCCATCTTGAGGAAGAGGAGGAAGGTCAACTGCTCGACATAGTCTCCATAGGAGAGCCCGTCATCCCGCAGGATGTTGCAGTAGTTCCAGAGCTTTTGGACGAGAGCGGGAGCGGTCATGAGGATAATAAAAAAACGTTAGTGATTAATCTTCATTGGATCAACGCAATCAGGGAAGAGCTCCAACCATTTTTGCGCATGATTAATGCTATTTTTTTGGCAAACTAGTACACACCAGTTTGCCCATTCCTTTTCATCTTCAGTAGTTGCATGGCATTGCATCAAATGCACCCCTTCAAAGGTTAAGTTACGACTCCATGAGCTCTGGTTTTTACGGTCTTTAGAGTCCATTGTATAAAACTCACGATGCAATTCATCTGAACCTTGGCCATTATTTAAAACCCACCAGTTAAAACTAATAGGAGCAGACCATTTCCCTTTAGCTTCAACAGAAAATTTTATTGGTTCTTGATCTGTTAATGGGGCATTCGAGACCCAAATACCTGATTGTAATAGATATCCAGATTTACTACTAACCCTTCCCTTGAGAAAAGGCTTACTGTTAGAACCAACCATATTAGAGCTATTCATAAGACTGCGGCTTGTGCGCATATATAAAGCTCCATCAGTGCAGATGGCATGGTAGAGATGAGCTGAATTGCGACTCAATATGACATGAGATGCCCCAGATTTTTTAAGACTAGGGTTAGTTTCATCTTTGTAGCACTCATAAGCTATTGGATCTGGATGATCAGCTTCTTCATCATCAGAACAGGTTATGAAAGAAATTATAGGCGAGATTTTCTTTAACGCCCTAGTATCATACTCATCTTTGGTGTACTTTGGCTGTCCATCCAATCGAGGGCCTGAAGGCGTAAAAAATGTTCGTGAACCATGGTGACTAACGTTAAGTGATTGCGTTGCAATTTTTGTTTCATGCAATTTCAGAATGCCGGATTCTTCATTAACCCAATCATCTAGAGTAGAATCGCCTGTAAAAAGAAACGAACGACCAGCATATTGGATACGGATTACCAAACATTGATTGTTTTTGTTTTCATCTGCACTAATATCGCGATTTGGAGAGAGTATATCTACTACAGCCCCAGAATCTGGCCAGATGTTATATTTAGCCCGATTGAATGGCGTGTATCTATTTGCTTCCTTCATTTCTTTTCGAAATGCAAGATAGTCTTTAGTAGTATCGCTTGGATCAGAGTACATTCTGCCACTATCTATTAGTTTTCCAATATTAAAGCGTTTTTTCAGTTCCTTGCGACTTGTAATGTGATCGCGGTCTGCATGAGTAATAGCCAAAACTGCAATTGGTATTTTGTCGGCTTTTTCTTTCTCTCTTACGACAAGGTAAGCGAGAGCGAGATTATTTTTGGAAACCATTTCCCGATGATCCATGATATCCTTCTCCATTCGGTCGAATAGAGTGTTTCCATATTCTAATTCTCCATCCACAATCTGATCAGCTTTATAGCAGTCAATCATCATGGCATCACCATTGGGCATGAGAACTAGTGACAGGTCACCTTTTCCGACATGGTAGTAAATAACCTTTAACATTATTCTTCATCCTCCTGTTTGGGTTCAGCTTTCTCGTCGGTCTGCATATCGAGAAATTGCACAAATAACTCGCGAGCATAATGGACCCCAAACCGGTGCATCCGTATCAGCGCGAGAAGTGCCATAACTAGAAGCGCCCCGTAAAGCTTCCAGCGGTCTGTTTTAACAGACATTAATGCTACCATCAGAATTACGATTAGACCCGCAGCAACGCCGCGGAACATCCCGTAGTTGCCATTGAAGATATCAACGCGATCAGCTCGGCCTGCCTTGCGGACAGCAGCATAGACCTGACGAGTGATGGGTTTCCATTCATCAGCCGAAAGTGTGGAGACATCATCAGGGCATTTAATTTGGAGACCATCTCTGATTCTCGTAGGCAGGACTTCCCATTGTGCCGTTGCGATGATGCCACGCTTTCGTGTTCTTACCCAGTCGGAGGGCCATCCATCAGCGCACTTCCACCATATCCATTCAAGCAGATTGCCAAATGATTGAATGAGATGACCAACGACATAAGCTAGAATCAGCAATAAGCCAAACTCACCGAAACTAATTTCCTTATTTTTAGCTAGCAAGCCCAGAGCTGGGTAAATCTGAGCTGCTCCGTAAAGAACAATAGCTCCCGGCGCCAGAACACCAGCGAACTCATAAAAGTCGAACTTTTTCATAATTCAGTTTTGTTTACCTTCCGACACAAGTGCCGTAGAAAATGCCTTCTGAAGGATGGATTGGCGAAGGCGGGTAGCGCGTTGGAGGTTGGTTGTAACGGTAGTTTCCAGTTCTTCGATGACGCTGAGACGGCGTTCGACCTCTTCGACAATCCTCTTTTGCTCTGCTAGCGGAGGAAGGGGAAACGCCATCTTTGCAAATCTATCCGCGCCCAAATGAGCGATATTGGTGGTCCAATTGGCTATCTTCTGGAACCTCCCTGAATGCATGAAGGCTCTAAAAGCTGACAACGCAAATTTCACATCCAAGGAAGGGCATGGACGAAATCTCACAAGTGTATTCGTGAAGCATGCTCCAGGCAGTTCGCCTCGATAGATCGCTGGTCGCCCAACCAATTCCAGACTCTGACCTTCGTTCAGGAGAATGTCGTTTGGCATCAACTGGAAGGTTTCAAATTCTTCGGGAGTGAAGTTCATCTCCTTTACATCACTAAGATCAATGCGATCTTCGAAAATATTTGCTACCCGCAGGTAGGGTCGCATATTCGCACCTTGATGGTGCTTGGGGGAACGCTGACGACCAAGCTGCACAAATCCAAGAGCTTCAACCGAAGCATAGATCCACCCCTCGGGGAGTTCCGGTAGGTTGGTGGTGTCGGGGGCGGCGGGTTCTTTGTATTTGCCGCGGCCTGTCCAGTTCTTGCGGCGTTCGGTGAGGATGCGCTGGAGGAGCTGTTCCCCGGTTTCATACTCAGGTTTCAGGTTTCCAGTTTCAGGTTTCTTCTTCGCAAGTTCTGCCTCTGTCGGGACGAGTTTGCCCTCGCAGGCGGCTTTGAGAACGGCGGCGCGGTAGCGCTTGAGGCTTGCCTGGACCCGCTTGAGCGCCCCCACCCCGGCTTCTAATCTGGTGAATTGCTTCTCGATCTCGGCAACGATCTCGCGCTGCTCGTCGAGGGGTGGGAGGGGGATCTTCTTCTCGAATGTCTTCTTCGTGGAAACAAACGGCTGGGCTGATCCGCTCCGAATCCAGAACTGCTCGTCGTTGAGGAGATACCAGAGGTATTTCAGATCGACTCTCTCAGGATCGGGCCAAACGACATGGGTATTGGCGATAGCAGACCAACGTCCCCGAGCGACAAAGCATTTCCCGCATCGGGCACCAACGGCGGAAACAATGATGGCGTCACCTTCCTGGCCATATTCCGTGTGCCAGACATCCTGACCGGAGGCGCTGAAGGCAGGATAGAGCCCAGCGGATGGCTCCGCATGGAGCTTGCCCTTGATGAGCTTCCCATTGCCGGAATGGTGACGAGCTATCTCATGAAGCGCTACTGTACGCGAAACACTAGGTTTCTTTGGATTTTCGATAACGTTTGCCAAAAGAAAGTCCTCAGAGGTTGTTGAAGAGTTTCACCAAAGCGGCGAACTGCTCGTTGGCACTCAGGCTGGGAAATTCCGTCGAAGGGAACAGTGTAGCGTAGGCGTCGTGATCGAGCTTTTCCTTTTCACTGAGTCCATGCTGATGAAAGTCGCTCTTGCAGCTGTAGGAGTCCTTTGGAGCGGAGCGACCCATCAATCTGAGGAAGAATCCCTCAATGCAGGGGGTAAACGGGAAGAGCTGGGCTTTTAAGCCTCGGGCCATTGTTTGCCCCTTTTTGGTGAGCGGCTTATCATCATCGAAGACGATGGCGATGGAGTCGTAATCGCCCTGTTTCGCATGACGTCGGGAGAACTCGATGATCTTGTCGGGGGAGCCGCCATGAGCGGACTTGATCTTAACCTCAAGATTCTGACCACGACTCAGGGTGGCCTTCAGATACCTACAAAAGGCAAACTCCGTATCTCCCTCGACGACGATGAGGAGGGTCCGGCGCTGCGAGATGTAGGGGTGTCGAGAGGCCATGCAGATCTCCTAGAAGTCGGGGATGCCGCCGTAGGCTCCGGCGTGGTATTTGGCATAAAGATTGTCCACGTTGCGGACCCCCTTCACGTCATCGAGGCGGTAGGTGTGGCTGACTCCCTCGTCATCCTTATCCACGAGCTGGATCTGGTATTTCTCCAGATGGCTGATGATGTAGTCGGAGTGGCAGGTGAAGATGAGCTGGGCTCCCTTGGGATTATGCTTCGGGGTGTAGAAGAGATCCACGAGGCATGGGATCATGTGGGAGTGGAGGCTCTCCTCAATCTCGTCCACAAAGGCGATGCCTCCTGACTTCAGGACAGGCAGGAGGTGACGCAGAAGAACGAAGAGGGCCTGTGTGCCTCGGGATTCCTCGACCAGGCTAAGGGTGTATGTTTTCCCCTGATGCACATGGCACCCCTGGGGAATCAGGTGCTCTTCTTCCTGACCATCCTTGTTAGCAAGGCGGGCTGTCTCGATCGCAATGCTATCGAGGCCGAGGTCGAAGTTGGCAAGGCGGTGATTCACCCATTCGAGTTGGTCTGCGTTCTCATGAAAGAAGCGAGAGGCATCAAACAGATTGGGATGATGGGGATCATTGGTGGTGCTACGACCGAGGTAGTTCACATTCCCGTAGCAACTGGAGAAGAAGGCATTGAGTTGCTTGGCCATTGAGTTCTCCAGCAGAAGTGCCGTGGAGATGAAGGAGGCATTCTGGCGCTGCGGGATCTGCGATGCGTTCTGGCCGAAGTTATGGCTCTTAAACTCGTATTCGGAGCCTGTCCATGTCCGCTCAAAGAGGACAGCAAAGCGGGTCTTTTTCACGCGAAGGGACTCGAAAAGCACTCTCTTTTCGTCGACTCGGAGATCGTACCGGTAATGCTCCCCCTCCATTTCGAACTCGATAAAGAGCTCCGTCACGAGATCCAGAGGATCCCGAAATCTGAAGAACATGGTGTACCAGTTCTGTCCCTCTGGCTTGGATTGCGCGGAGCTCAGAATAAACCACTGCAGGAATCCAATGGCCTGAAGTAGGTGGGTCTTGCCGGAGGCATTTGCCCCGAAAACTCCCATCACGGCATTGCTCTTCTGCCCACGAGCATCGGTTTGGAAAATATCGCGCTCCGAAGCCTGGGGCTTCACACGAAAATCCACTTCAAAGGCCTCTCGGAACGAGTAGAAGTTGCGCCCACCAAAGGAATAGATCATGGCCAAATCTTGATCAGAAACGATAATCCGTCAATATTATGATTGTTTTTGATTTCTGAATGCAGAAATAGGCAATCAAACCGCTAGGACCTCATTGAGCTCTTCCAGGATCACGGGGAGCTGGTCGCCAAAGACTTGGTGCGCCTTCCCGATGCCGCCGTGCTGATTGAAGGGGGAGTAGTCGAAGTCATCCGGCTCGATGCTGAGGGAGGTGGCGATGTGGTCGCGGATGAGGTTCAGCCAGGCGAGCTTATCGGGGGTGAAGACGGTGCCGGACTGGGCCTTGTCCATGAGCCATTCGTCGAAGCGCTCCCGGACGGAAGCGGCAAAGGGCTGAAGGACCGGTTGCTGCTCGAGGGCAAAGCGGACGAGGGAGATGAGGTCGGCGAAGCGGCCCGCCTGGGTCTGTCCCCTCACCCGTTCGGGGCGTGTGGCGGCAAAGGCATGCCAGAGAGAATCCTCGGTCCAGGCGGAGTGCTCGGAGCGGAGCTTGGCCTCGAGCTCCTTCAGCATAGGCTCGCTGAGGCGCTGCTTGTAGGGGCGGCTGTAAAGGATCTGGAGAGCCGTGATCTCGGCGCGGTTCTTCTCGATGTAGTCTCTGAAGGCTCCGACGAGGGCGGCGGCTTTTTCCTTGGCGGCGGCGTCGAACTCGCGGGAGATAACCTGATCGACGGTGACAACGTCGATGGTCTGCTCGCTCTCGCGCTTCATCTCGCAGAGGATCTTGCGAAGCTCGGGGTCGTCAAAGGGCCTACAGGCGCTCTCGATGAGCGTGGTCTGGGTCTGCTGGAACTGGTCGCCCGAGATCTCGTCTGCGGAGGATCCCGGTGTGCTGGTGGCGACTTGGGCGACGGCATCGGGATCGAAGGCCTTCAGCAGTGAGGAGGAGAGCTCGGCGAGGGACTTGCCCCCACTGAGGCGGCGGATCTCTAGCTTTGCCGGTTCGTCGAGGGTGCGGTCGAGTCGGGCAAGGCGTCCGGCAAGGCTCGTGAGAGTGTCCTCGCTGCGATCTCCGAAGGCGACCTGCTTGAGCATCTTGTCAAAGGCGACGGTGGGCTGACGCTCGAGGGGGCGGGACTCGGTCTTGTCGCTCTCGCAGACTCCGACGGCATCGACGATGACGAAGTGGGTCTTCACCCCGGCCTCGGCGCCGCTGACGGCCTTTAGGTCGGTCTCGGAGAGGACGCGTGTGCCGCGGCCTTTCATCTGCTCGAAGTAGACGCGGCTGCGGACGTCGCGGAGGAAGAGGAGAACCTCCAGGGGCTTGATGTCGGTGCCGGTGGCAATCATGTCCACAGTGACGGCAATGCGGAGGTGGGGAGAGGTGCGGAACTCGGCGATGAGGTCCTCTGACTTGGCAGGGCGGCCGGTCTCGGCGTGCTTTGCCTGGTAGGTGATCTTTTTGCAGAAGTCATTCCCGCGACCGAAGACTTCGCGAACAATATGGACGATGTCCTCGGCGTGGGAATCGTCCTTGGCGAAGATAAGGGTCTTCGGGACCATCTGGCGGCCAGGGAAGAGGTCTGTGAAGAGTGCCTCCTTAAACGCGGTGATGACGGTGCGGATCTGGGAGGGGACGACAACGGAGCGATCAAGCTCACCGGCCTCATAAGCAAGGTCATCCTCGAGAAGCTGCTGGCGGACGCTGCGGGTCTCGCGGTGGCGCTTGTCAATCAGGTGGCCTTTTTCAACGCTGCTGCCTTT
>Ga0164297_10004979_pt1 | contig 11599 bp, 8 predicted proteins | sample GEODES058metaG_FD_113539 | JGI IMG/M metagenome (GOLD analysis project Ga0164297, IMG submission 113539) | Dystrophic lake water microbial communities from Trout Bog Lake, Wisconsin, USA - GEODES058 metaG | ecosystem: Environmental > Aquatic > Freshwater > Lake | place: USA: Trout Bog Lake... | reverse complement strand
GAAGCTGGAGCAGGTGGTTCTGCACCATGTCCCGCATCGCGCCGGAGGTGTCGTAGTAACCTGCGCGGCCCTCGACTCCGAGGGGTTCGGCCGCCGTGATCTGCACGTGGCTGATGTGATTGGAATCCCAGAGCGATTCAAAGATCGAATTGGCAAACCGCATCACCATGATGTTCTGGGCGGTCTCCTTGCCGAGGTAATGGTCGATGCGGTAGGTGTCCCGCTCTGGGAAAACTTCACTGACCAGGTTGTTGAGGAGTTGTGCGCTCTTGAGGTCCTTTCCGAAAGGCTTCTCCACGATGACACGTGCCCAGCTCCCCTGAGCGGCGGTGCTCAGTCCGCTCTCCCTCAGGTGACTCAGGATGACAGGGAACTGGTCGGGTGCGACGGCAAGGTAGTAGAGTCGGTTTCCTCCTGTGCCGCGGTTACGATCCTGCTCCTCCATCTGCTTGGCCAGCGTCGAGTATCCGTCAGCCTGATCGAAAGGACTCTGGTGGTAGGTGATCGAAGAGGCAAATTGCGTCCAGAGTTCCTCGTTGAGAGGGGTTCGTGAGAATTTGCGTGTCGATTCCTCAAGTTCCTTGCGGAACTGCTCGGAGGTCTTTTCGCGTCGGGCAAATCCAATTATGGAAATGGCCGGAGGCAGGGCTCCCTCCGCGGCGAGATTGTAGAGCGCCGGGATTAGCTTGCGATGGGTCAGATCGCCGGTCGCGCCAAAGATGACGAGCGTGCACGGCTCCGGCGAGAGTCGATTGGCGATCCCCTCTCGCAGTGGGTTCACGGGTTGCAAAGGCATGGTTTTCGGTAAAAATTAACGAACGGAATAACGAAATAACGGATTGCCAACTGGCTCCTTCTCTCCAGGTCAGGGAAGGGGGAAGCGGGAGGTGAATTTGGTTACTTCGCGACGCAGGGCGGCGAGAGCTGCTTCATCGTGGCGGGACTGAAGTCCGGTGTGGATGAAGTCGGCTACCTGCATCATCTCCTCTTCCTTGAATCCACGCGTTGTCATGGCGGGAGTTCCTAGTCGGATGCCGCCGGTCTTGGAGATCGGTTCGGTGTCGAACGGAATGGCGTTCTTGTTGACGGTGATGGCGGCCTTGTCGAGAGCCTCCTGGGCTTCAAGACCATTGATCCCCTTGGAACGGAGATCAACCAGCAGCACGTGGTTGTCGGTGCCACCGGAGCTAATGGTGTAGCCAAGCACCGAGAGGCGGGCCGCAAGGGCCTTGGCATTGTTGACGACCTGTCGGGCGTATTCCTTGAAAGATGGTTGGAGCGCTTCATGGAAGCAGACCGCCTTGGCTGCTACGACCTGCATAAGAGGTCCGCCCTGAACGCCCGGGAAGACCTGTCCATCGATCTTCTTCGCGTACTGCTCCTTGCAAAGGATGAGTCCGGAGCGAGGACCACGCAGACTCTTGTGAGTGGTGGTCGTGACGAAGTCGGCATAGGGAACCGGATTCGGGTGAACACCGCCGGCAACGAGTCCTGCGATATGGGCCATGTCAACGAAGAGGTAGGCTCCCACGGAGTCGGCGATCTCGCGCAGTCTCGGGAAGTCGATCTCACGGGGATAAGCTGAGGCTCCGGCCGTGATCATGCGGGGCTTGACCTCAAGCGCCTGCTTGGCAAGGGCATCGTAATCGATACGCCCGTCTGCCTGCGAGACGCCATAGTGGGTGACCTCGTAAAGTTTTCCCGAGAAATTCGCCTTGTGTCCATGGGTCAAGTGACCGCCGTGGGCGAGATCCATGGTAAGGATCCTGTCACCGGGTTGAAGCACGCTGAAATAGACCGCCATGTTGGCCTGGCTTCCGCTATGGGGCTGGACGTTGGCATGATCGGCACCGAAAAGCTTCTTGGCCCGTTCGATCGCCAGGGTCTCCACCAAGTCGACATTCTCGCATCCCCCGTACCAGCGGCGTCCGGGGTAACCTTCGGCGTACTTGTTGGTGAGGCATGACCCCTGGGCCTCCATGACAGCCTGACTGGTGAAGTTCTCCGAGGCGATGAGTTCGATATGCTCGACCTGTCGATGATGCTCGGCAGCGATTGCGGCTGCGATCTCTGGATCGGTTATGGTAAGTGCAGGGTTGGTATCGTTTGGCTTGGACATGGTGATGGTAGATTGATCCACAAAATCGCGTATTTGTACCAGCGCGCTTTTGATGACATCGCGGCAGCGTTTGTAACTCTGAAGTCCCTGGCCGATCGGATCGGGGACGTCACCGCCGTTTTTGGTGAATTCGCCCAGGAGTCGGACTTTGTCCGCATGCTCCGGAAAAAGAAGCTCGATCAGGCGGTAATGGTCCTGAGTCATGGTGAAGACATGACTGCAGCGCTCAAGAAGTTCTTCCGTTACTGGTTGGCTGCGGAAGCGCTTCAGGTCGATCCCGAGCTCCGCCAGGGCATCGACGGACGCCTGGCTTGCCTGGGCGCCTTTCGTGGCATTCATCCCCGCGGAAAGAACAGTGATATCCCTCCGGTCCCGAAGGAGTTCTTTCATGAGGCCCTCCGCCATGGGGCTTCGGCAACTGTTTCCTGTGCAGACGAACAGGATGGTTTTCATGAAGGGCTGTGTGCCCGATGTAAGAACCGCGACATTAAATTTAAGTTATGAATCTAAAAATCTGAAGTCAATGCGCTCATCGTGATAAATTTACGTGCAAATAACATTTCCTTCTTGAATCGGTGGAAGGTGACTCTGCAGGCAGTATCATGCTTTTTTGAGTGACATGCGGCATGCGCAGGTGATACATTTCAAACCTAATAGTTATGCAACGTAAAAGTGCCTTCTCCCGCAGACTCCCCGATCTAGTCACCGAAGAGCTGGTCGCAGTTCTTTCAAAGAAGGGGGCTTCCTTCGAATTCAAACAACTTTTTGACGTGGTTCACGACCGCCTCAAAAAGCGCAATGCCGCTAGCGGTGGCGAGGAGATGCTTCGCCTACGGGCCTATGAAAAGCTGCAGCATCTTGTTTCCCGCAACATGGTTAAGAAGAACGGGAAGAAGTACAAAGGCTTGGCCTCCCTTGCCAATGCCATTGCTCCCGAAGAACCTCTTCCTGCACCTCAGGTTCCGAGCGTTGTCTCCATTAAGCCTGTCACGGTTGAATCCATCAAGAAGCCCGCAGCCAAAAAATCCCCAGCAAAGCCTGCGGTGAAAAAGTCCGCTGCACCCGCCAAAAAAGTACCTTCCAAGTCTTCGAAGACACTCAAGCCTGTTGTCAAGAAGGCTGTGAAAGCTGTCAAGGTGGTTAAGAGCGTAAAAAAGGTCTCCAAGCGCTAACTCTACGTAGTTCACATGGACAGTTCGCTCAGCAGTTATGGATCACTCGTCATCCATATTGTGGTTTGCGTCGGATTGGCGCTCTCCACATGGATCGGCAGCCTCCTGCTAGGTCGCATCGGAACCCGCACGGGGGCCAAGGATATTGCCTACGAGTGCGGAATGCTTCCGGAGAAGGGACCTCAGCCCCGCTTCAGCGTCAAGTTCTACCTGGTGGCGATGCTCTTCATCCTATTCGATATTGAAATCGTTTTTCTCTACCCCTGGTCAGTTGTTTACCGGGAGTACCTCATGCAGTATGGAATTAACATCCTGATTACCCTGGTCACCTTTTCCGTCATTCTGTTTGTTGGCTACATCTATGCCATCAAAAAGGGTGCGCTGAACTGGTCCAAGTAATCGTTGTCTGGGGAGGTCTTGACCTCCGAATCGATACAGGTATGGTTCACATCCCAGTTTTTAGGAAGGGTGGCTGAGTCCGGTTTAAGGCACTCGACTCGAAATCGATCGTGGGGTAATTCCCACCGCGGGTTCGACTGGCATGCCACGATCAGTGGCACTTGAATGTAGCGAAGCCAATTTCCAGAGCCTCGCAAAGCGAGGATCATCCCGCCCTTCAGAGCCTATGAGAATCCGTGGAAAACAGGTGGAACTTGACCTGAGTGCTCCACGCGATATGGTTCACATCCCAGTTTTTAGGAAGGGTGGCTGAGTCCGGTTTAAGGCACTCGACTCGAAATCGAACGTGGGGTAATTCCCACCGCGGGTTCGAATCCCGCCCCTTCCGCCAAACTGTTCCCATGGCAGCTTTTTAATCGGTTCCACTCTTGGCATCTGGGATTCCCCTTTTTATTCTTCATTCCATGAAGTTTTTACAACGCCACCACGCCCTTGCCATTACCTTGCTCTGTCTGGCTGTTTCTTCCTGCAATAAGAAGCAGGAGTCTGGAATCCCTGTCGGACAGTTTGCCTCTTTGACTGGAGGACAGGCGACTTTTGGTCAGAGTACCGACAAGGGGGTGCAACTTGCCCTTGATGAAATCAATGGCTCGGGTGGTGTGCTTGGGCAACCGATCCGGATGATCACCAAAGATAATCAGTCCAAGCCTGGCGAGACTTCCACGGCTGTACGTGAATTGATCACTCGGAACAAGGTGGTGGCTTTGATCGGTGAGGTCGCTTCCGGCCGCTCGCTTGAGGCCGCTCCGATCGCCCAGCGTAGTGGTATACCGATGATTTCCCCGGCATCCACCAATGAGAAGGTCACCGAGACAGGCGACCACATTTTCAGGGTCTGCTTCATCGATCCGTTCCAAGGGACGGTCTGTGCCAAGTTCGCCGCGAAACTCGGAGCCAAGAAGGCCGCCATCATAACTGATGTTTCCAAGGACTACAGCCTCGGGTTGGCCAAGAGTTTCAAGGAAGAGTTTCTCAAGGAAGGTGGGACAATCACCGGACAGCAGAGTTACAGTGGCGGTGACAAGGATTTCAGCGCCCAGTTGACCGCCATCAAGTCGGCCAACCCCGATGTGGTCTTCCTGCCAGCTTATTACACCGAGGCGCCATTGATCATTCGACAGGCTCGCCAACTTGGTATCAATGTCCCTTTCATTGGAGGAGATGGTTGGGATTCCTCCGAACTGGTGGGTGTCGGAGGAGCTGCCGTGGAGGGATGCTATTTCTCAAATCACTTCTCCAATCAGAGCACGGATTCGAAGGTCGTGGCTTTCGTGCAGGCTTATCGCAAAAAGTACAACGAGGATCCCGATGCCATGGTGGCCCTCGGTTATGACTCGCTCAAACTACTAGCGGATGCGATGAAGCGAGCCGGCACCACCGAGCCTGAAAAAGTGAATGCCGCGATCGCGACGACCAAGGAATTTGACGGGGTCACCGGCAAAATCACGCTCGATGATCACCGCAATCCCACAAAGCCGGCCGTGATACTTCAGGTAAAGAACGGCAAATTCGCCTACGTCGAGACAATCGCTCCCTGAACAGGGAGAAATTAAGGACGGACTTTGTCCGGTTCGTAGCAGTCTCCCACGAAAAGATAGAGTGGGCTCCGTGTTCCCGGAACCGTCACTTGATGAGGGGGTGAAGGGTGCTGAAAAAGGGCTTGGGATGAAGAGTCGTCCCGAGGCCATGAGGCAACCAGTGCGTTTTTACCCGCCCAAGTTCTGTCGTTGATCCAAGGGAAGCGTTTGCGACCATGATCAGGCAACCAGAGGAGTGGCTCCATGGCCGGAGCATAGAATGACATGACTCCGGTCAGTTGGTAGGTGGAGAGGCAGATGAAATCGGCGCCCGAGAGATTGAAGTTCTGTTCGATTGTCCGTGCAACGGCCTCGGGACCGAGGAATTCCTCGATACGGGTCTGAAAATCGTTCAGTCCCTGGCTTGCCGGTTCCTGAACTGAGGAAAGCAGGGGTATTTTCCGCATGAAGGAAAGATCGGGAGAAAAATTCCTGATTGAGAGTGGAGAACTCTTCGGAAGAAGCAGGTCGGAGAGAGCGATGACTGCGCCGATATCGGCAATCAGAAGAACGATCACGGCGACTCTCCTCCATCCTTGACCATAACTTTCCCAATCCCCCGCTACCATGATGAGAGCGGTGACAAATGCCGCCATCGGCCAGTTTGCCTCGATATGTGCCTTCGCGGCTGAATAGCCGAAGAAGACCACTACGGTCCAAAAAAAGACCCCTAGGAATCGGAATCGCTCATCACCCATCCTTGTAGCCGCCGTCCTGAAACAGAGAAGTCCCAGAATCGGGGAAACGAGGACGATCAGGAAAAGAGTGTAGTCGCTCAGGTTCTGGACATTGACCAGTGTCTGATGCTCATTCCTGAATCCATGGTGTAGCTGATGGGAGAAGGAGACCCATTCATGGGTGCTATTCCACCAAAGCACCGGGCAAAAAATCAGCAGGGAGAGAAGGCCGGCCAGGGTGATGCCCCTGAAGAGTTGAACACGTTTACCGGGACTGATAACCCAGAGGATCGCAAGGGCAATGTAGAAAAGCACCATCGTGTACTTCGAGAGCATTCCGATTCCCGATGCGATTCCCACGCCAATCCACCATCCCAAACTCCCTTCCTCGCGCGAAGCTCTCCAAGCGCAGAGAACCGCACAGACCCAAGCTGGGATCAGGAAGGTATCCGGGGTCATCAACAAGGAATTGCCGGCAAAGATCGGTGCCAGTGTGAGGAAGATGCCGGCACGATTTCCAACAGACATACCGAAGAGATCCTTGCCGAGTTCCCTTCCAGCCAAGGCAAGGATGATCCCGGAAACAATAGCCCAGATCCTGACCGCCAGCGTCGTGTGCCCGAGAAATGTCCTTGCGGAGGCGATCAGCCATGCGGTGAGGGGAGGGTGGTCGAAGTAGCAGGCTTGGGGGTGAAGGGCCCATTCCCAGTAGTAGCATTCGTCAAAAATCAGCCCTAACTTCCACGCGGAAAAGAGCTTCCAAATGGTAACGGTGGCGAGGATACCCCAGAACCAGCGTGATGAAGCTAGCCAAGCTTGTAAGGCGCTGGCTTGGGAATGAATCGAAGGGGTGGACATGAGAGGGGCGCGACGTCGGGCGGAGAATGGATTCGGCAACCTGTCAGGTCAAAGAGATTTCTACCGCAGTTCTTTCAGTTGACCACAAGGATGGGAATGGGCATAGTTACCAACCCCCGACACACTGTCTTGGAACACTTCCTGACCTGTGCGTCGGGAATTCCCATTGCCATGAACTCAGAATTTATCGCCATGCTCGATTACCTCGAGCGTGAAAAAGGTATCAAGCGCGAGACCCTCATCGAGGCGATCTCCTCGGCCCTCGTGGCCGCGTCGAAGAAAAGCTTCTCCTGTTCTCGCGACGTCCGCATCGACATCAACCCCAAGAGCGGTGCCATTCGCGCCTTTGCAAAGCCTCTGGTTGTAGAAACTGTTGCAAATCCCCAGGAAGAGATCTCACTGGCCAAGGCACGTGTCGTTGACAAGGACGTTGAGATCGGAGGTTCGGTTGAGATCGAGGTGACGCCCCGTGACTTCGGACGCATCGCGGCCCAGACCGCCCGTCAGGCGATTGCCCAGCGCATCCGCCAGATCGAGAGGGAAATGATCTATGAGGAGTTCAAGGATCGTGCCGGCGAGATCGTCAGCGGCACCGTGCGTCGCTTTGACCGCAGCGACGTCGTTCTGGATCTAGGCAAGTTTGAGGGGATCATGCCCTCCCGCGAGCGCGTCAGCACCGAGGAGTACAACATCGGGGACCGGATCCGAGCGTACGTCGTGGCAGTTGAAAATGGCGCCCGCGGCCCTGAAATCATTCTTTCGCGCAGTCATCCCAATTTCATCCGTCGTCTTTTCGAGATCGAGGTCAGCGAGATCGCCGATCACACAGTTGAACTCCGTTCCATTGCCCGTGAAGCCGGCTTCCGCACCAAGATCGCCGTTCACAGCTCCAATGAAAAAGTCGACCCGGTCGGTGCCTGTGTCGGAATGCGCGGTGCACGCGTTAAGAACATTGTCCGCGAACTTAACAACGAGAAGGTCGATATCATTCGCTGGTATGACGACCCGAAGGAATTTGCCCGCGAGGCGCTCAAGCCCGCAAGGATCCGTAGCATTGAGGTTGACGAACCCGCTCATACTCTTCGTATCGCCGTCGACAAGGAGGATCTTGCTCTCGCAATCGGCAAGCGTGGTCAGAATGCACGACTCACTTCCCGACTCACCGGTTGGGAGATCGACATCCAGGAGGATCGCTCCGCGGCTGAGGCTTTCGAACAGCAGATGGGCGGAGCAGCCCAGCAACTCGCCAACGCATTGGGCATTAGCGAAGAGGAAGCCAAATCCCTCGCCGCCGGAGGCATGAACTCCATCGAGGTTGTCGTCACCGCGGAGTCCTCCGACATTGACGGCATCCTTGGTTGTGGTGCCGAAAAAGCCGAAGCCATCCTCGCAGCCGCCAAGAACCAGCTTCAAACGAAAGGGCAGGCGGCGGCTTAAGCGTGGCAAGTTAGGCACCCCGACGCAGGGGTGACGTTGCCGGAAAATTTCATAATGGTCTCCAAAGCCTCCAACTCCAAATCCGCCGCTTCGAAGGGAGCCTCCACAAAATCCTCCAAGTCTTCAGGGGCTTCGAAGTCCCTATCCCGTGCTTCACGTGCCGGTTCGGTCTCCGGTGCCGGCCCCTCCAGGGGTAGGGCTGCTTCCGAGAAAAAGCCGCTCGCTGAGAAGTCTGCTCCCGAGAAGAGCGAACCGAAGAAGCCTGTTGTAAAGACAGTCGATCTCCCCACGTTATCGCTGATCGATGAGCCGGCGCCCAAGAAGCGCATTGTGACCGCTGCCAAGGCATTGCCCCGCATTGGTGATGAGGAGCATGCCGCATCAACTCCTGTTCCCGTTCCTGTTAGCGAGTCCCTTCCTGAAGAGGTTCAGCCGGAGGATGAAGCTGTCAATCCGGAGGAGACCCGCAGGGTGATTCACATCAAGCCCCCGATCATGATCAAGGAGCTTGCGGCGCAGATGGAAGTTCCCGCTTTCAAGCTCATCAAGGATCTGATGGGGATGCAGATCTTCGCGAATATCAACCAGTCGGTTGAGCCGGAGATCGCCTCCAAGCTTTGTGACATGTACGGCCTGCTCTTCGAGCGCGAGAAGCGTGTCGCCGGAGCCGGAGTGCACAAGGAGGAAAAAGTCGTTGTCGAGCCTCCAAAGCCCGTTGAGGAGAAGCCCGAGGCCAAGAAGCTGCGTGGTCCAATCATCACGTTCATGGGGCATGTCGATCACGGCAAGACCTCGCTGCTGGATGCTATCCGCCGCGCCAAGGTTGCATCCGGTGAAGCCGGAGGTATCACCCAGCGGATCGGTGCCTATTCCATTGATTGGAAAGGTCACCCGATCACCTTTATAGACACCCCGGGTCACGCTGCATTCTCGGCAATGCGAGCCCGCGGAGCCAACGTCACCGACATCGTCGTGCTCGTTGTGGCTGCCGACGACGGGTTAATGCCGCAGACGATTGAGGCGCTGAGTCATGCCCAGGCTGCAAAGGTCACGATCATGGTGGCCATCAATAAGTGCGATCTCAAAACCGCCAATGTCGACCGCGTCAAACAGCAACTTCAGGACAAGGGGCTAGTGGCCGAGGATTGGGGTGGCGAAACCGTGGTCTGCGAGGTTTCCGCTCATACCGGAAAGGGAATCGATAATCTTCTTGAGATGATGTCCCTTCAGGCTGAAGTATTGGAACTCAAGGCAAACCCCGACCAACCCGCCCGTGCAAGCGTGATCGAGGCCCAGGTCGAGGCGGGTCGCGGTCCCACCGCCACCGTCATTGTGAATACCGGCACGCTTCACGTAGGCGACGCTTTCATCTGCGGCAACTACTGGGGCAAGGTGAAGCAGTTGATCGATGAGGATGGTAACGCCTTCAAGAGCGCCGGTCCTGCCATTCCGGCCAAGGTGCTTGGACTGAGCGGTCTTCCCAATGCCGGTGATGAACTTGTCGTCATGGAGAACGAGCGTTCGGCACGCCAACTCAGTGAAGAGCGCCTTGACATCCAGCGTAAGGAGAAGCTTTCGGCACCAAAACGCGCCACCCTGGAGAATCTCTTCGCCAACATCGAGGCCGATCAGAAGAAGGTTCTTCAAATCGTTCTCAAAGCCGACATGCAGGGATCGCTTGAGGCGATCGTCGGGATGCTCGCTGACATTCCCCAGGAGAAGATCGATCTCAAAATCATCCACTCTGCCGTGGGTCCGATCACCGAGAGCGACGTGTTGCTGGCCAGCGCTTCCGATGCGATCATCATCGGCTTCGGAATCAAGGTTGAGAACAGCGCGAACACCGCCGCCCGCAAGGAGGGTGTGCAGATCAAACTCTTCAGCATCATCTATGAGCTTGCCGACCAGATGCGCGATGCCATGCAGGGTCTCCTTGACCCTGAAGTGCGTGAAGCCGTCATCGGGCATGCCGAGGTCAAGCAACTCTTCGACCTCACCAAGGGAATGGTTGCGGGTTCTATGGTCACCGACGGGCGTATGTCGCGTTCGGCCCGCGCCCGCGTGCTGCGCCGCAAGCAGGCCGTCTACGACGGAAGTCTCACGACGCTTCGTCGCTTCACCGAGGATGTGAAGGAAGTCCGTGCCGGTCTCGAATGCGGAATCAGGCTTGGCGATTATTCAGAATACGAGGTCGGTGATATCATCGAGTGCTACACGCTCGAGAAGGTCGCCCAGACACTCTAATTTCACTTTGTCCGGGTTTTTAAGCACCCGTCACCACCACCATCATGAGTCTTCGACTGATCCGTGTCTGCGAGTTGATCAAGCGTGAGTTGGGCGTGATCATCGGCCGCGAAATGAAGTTTGAGGCACCGCTTGTCTCCGTGCGTGCCGTGGATATCACGCCCGATCTGAAGCAGGCGCACGTTGCCGTCAGTGCAATCGGAACCAAATGGCAGAAGGAGCAGGCCATCCAGCAACTCACCGAGAACCGTCAGCATCTCCAACATGAGTTATCGCGCCGCGTGATCCTCAAGTACACTCCCCAACTGCACTTTGATCTCGATGAGTCCATCGAGCGCGGCACCCGTGTGCTCAGCCTTTTGGATGAGATCGAGGCAACGCTGCCTCCGGAAGAATCCACTGATGAAGAGGGTCCTAAGTAATGAGGAACGTTGCCTTTCCGGAAATCAGGGAGAGTTTGAAAGGACGGAAACGCGTTCTGGTTGCCAGTCATCTGAGGCCTGACGCAGATGCTTATGGATCAATGATTGCCGCCGCGTTGTGGCTTGCCTCGGAAGGTCATGAAGTCACGGCATGGAATGCTGACGGGATGCTCTCCAAGTTTTCGTTTCTACCTTCATCCGAGATCGTCAAGTCACCATCCGCTATTCCTGTTTCCTTTGATGCGGTTTTGTCACTCGATACCTCGGTAAAAAACCGTCTTGGATCTGTTATTGATTCCATCGAAGGGGCCCCACTCTGGATCTGTATCGATCATCACAAAAGCAATGACGGCTACGCGGATCTGAATCTCATCGACTCCTCTCGCCCAGCGACAGGGCAGATTTTGGCAGAATCCTTCCTTGAGTCAGAGATCACGATTACTCCCGAAATGGCGACCAATCTCTTTGCTGCCATTTCCACCGACACGGGATCTTTCCGCTATGAGGGAACAACCGACCGTACATACGATGTCGCGGCCGAACTGATACGCCGCGGAGTGAACGTGGCGGAGTTATCCCGCTCCCTTTATGAGAGTCAACCACGCCGCCGCCTGGAACTCCTCAAACTCGCCTT
>Ga0164297_10004978_pt1 | contig 11602 bp, 12 predicted proteins | sample GEODES058metaG_FD_113539 | JGI IMG/M metagenome (GOLD analysis project Ga0164297, IMG submission 113539) | Dystrophic lake water microbial communities from Trout Bog Lake, Wisconsin, USA - GEODES058 metaG | ecosystem: Environmental > Aquatic > Freshwater > Lake | place: USA: Trout Bog Lake... | reverse complement strand
TTGCGAAAGCTGTAATAAAATTTGTGCCATGATGAAAAAGAAATACCATTTAATGTTTGGTGTAGTTGTAGCGATCTTATTTTCTTTATCGTTAGGCTATATTTCTTCTTGTACAAAGGTGGGTAGCCGTCCGGGCTGCGATCTGCTGCAATGCCTGAATGGCGGCTATTGCGATACCATGTTGCATGGTACCGATACCGGTAAACACAATCCTGATACAGCTCGCTGCTATTGCCCTTTAGGTTATACCGGACAATATTGCCAAACTGCCAAGGTGTCGAAATATTTTGGCAACTGGAGTGTGGTTGATACCGTAAAAGGAACTGACTCTACATTGCACCTGTTCACAGATTCAGCCTATACTGCATTACTCGACAGTACATCCACTCCTACCACTTTCTTCCTCAACAATTTTTTGGGTAACAACAATTATAATCAGATCGCTTGCCTGCTCGACACTACAACCGGCTACACCTTTGTTTTCGATACATCGCGTGGTTTTCGGATGACGTATGATTTCATGATCGTAATTTCAGGTAGCGGTACTATGACACCGGACAACAATACCATCAATGCATCGTTTATCATTCATTACAAGAATCAGACCTGGAATTGGGAAATTGATACTGTACAAATGACCATGAGGCGCATGTAATAATTGCTTCAAGATCTTTTATAATAAAGGCTTGCCATGGCAAGCCTTTATTATTTTCTATCGACTGATAAGTTTTCAATCACTACAATACAGCCCAATCCCTTGTCGTACAACAGCATCAAATAGTCTATATGACTCAAACTATGGTATGCAATAAATTCCTCTCAAATATCAGCACTTAACGAACACAAATTATTCCAAATTACGCAATAAAAATAACCGGATCTGTTTGGGTGATGATTTTGGCTAAAGCCAATTGTTCGGTTGCGTTATCCCCGACCTAAAGGCCGGGGCAACTAAAAATAATTCGGAATCGTTCCCACGCGATAAACCAATTTGCATTGATTGTGTTGGAGCGCAGAGTAGTGCTCACAAGGTTGCCCCTGCCTTTAGGTCGGGATACTAAAAATAATTCCGAATCGTTCCCACGCGATGAGCCAATTTGCTTTTATTGTATTGGAGTGTGGAGTAGTGCTCACAAGGTTGCCCCTGCCCTTAAGTCGGGATACCAAAAATAATTCCGAATCGTTCCCACGCGATAAGCCGATTTGCTTTTATAGTATTGGAGCATGGAGAAGTATTCACAAGGTAGCCCGGGCCTTTAGGTCGGGATACTAAAAATAATTCGGAATCGTTCCCACGCGATAAGCTAATTTGCTTTTATTGTATTTGAATGTGGCGTAGTGTTCACAAGGTAGCCCCGGCCTTTAGGGCGGGGACAGGCGCAAAAAAATAACGGCTTTAGCCGACACACCCTTATCGGATAACATTATCCCAAATTCCACAATAAACTGTTAGGTTGCCTTAAAAGCTTGACATCAAATGAAGGATCATTTTTAAATCCTATTGTATAGCAATAGAAATTTGCTGAAAAATAATGGGCCTCGAATCCGGTTGCTTTTATTGCGTAATTTGGGATCATTCACGCTTTTTTAGTGCATTCTTTCTTCCACCCACTCCAATAATTTACCCTGGTCGTAGATCTTTTGCAGGTCTTCAATATCTCCGTTTCTTTTATCAGCCCTAAAGTCACGCCTGTATTCTTTCAGCATACTCTCCAGCCCCGCCACCGAACAACGAATTTTGTCATTCATGCTGTTCTGACTATGGCTTTGCAATGCATACTTAACGTAGCCAACTACATAGTAAATACGCAGATCAGGTATATCACTGAATACCGATTCTATCCGCACGTTCTCATTATACCTGACGTACGGGCAGCCGGACAGCCACACATTGAAGAAAACTAATGATGATTTATAGTTCTCGCTGGTTTCGTCAACTCTTTTGTCCTGTATCCAATTGATAAATTTAATTACATCCTTTTCATATTGACGGTAACTTCCTTCATTATCGAAGGAATATTCCTTGGGTGCGCGAAACTGTTGTGCCCGGGCAGATTGCAGGTTAAGCATAAATAATAACGCGGCTATTAGTGAATAAAATTTGTACATTATTGAATTGTTTATTAATGGTAAATGAGCGTAACAGGTTTCAAAGATAATACATGTTTTGGTTTGTAAAAGCAACCAGGTTATTGAAAACTAACTTTTAATTAATAAAATTCTATTTTACTATTGCAATATTTTTCTATGTTTAATCATTAGCACAACATTACGCTCGCATATTTATTTAATACTTTATTAATTTTATATGAATAGAAGTGCTTTGTTGAACGAGTGAACACATATCATTACATGATAAAAAAACCTTGAAAAAATTGCATCACACTAATATCAATATTTTACCGTTACCTTGCATAGCACATTCTGCCAATGAGATCCCTCGCGATAATATTATTGTTATTTTATTCCGCTACCGGCTATTGCCAATGTATAGCTATCAATACTGCGCAACCAAAAAGTGACGGCCTCCAAAAAATGGTTGCCCAAATGGGTATAAACACCTTTACAGCACCTGTTGTAGCGAAAAACTTTGTATTGCGTCCCGACTATTATGCAGCACATACCGCTTTTTTTTGCCGCCAGGAAATAAAACTTCAAAAACTGGGCATGCCGTTGTTATTCAGAGTAGGTACGGTAGATCAGTGTAACTATCTGGAACAAAAACCCGGATACAAATAGCAGTTGCACAGTTCACTTTCGAAAATATCGTTAAAAGAAGTGGCAATGTGATATCCAATGTCCATAATTGTTGGTTCAGGTTTAGAGAATTAATTATTAATATTACTTTTGGTGGGTAAAACCACAATTTCGGAATAATGAAGCAATTACCTCTTATTTTTAGCGTATTGGCACTGGCCGGCGTTATCTTTCTTACAGCTACTCATTTCTCAGGCCATAGCAAAAATAGCAATGATAGTGGCACCACATCAGCCGCAGGCGTGCCGCCGAGTGGCAAACTTGCCTACGTGAATGTGGATTCGTTTGAAGAGCATTATGACCTGCTGAAAACAAAAAGTATAGAATTTAAAACACGCCGCGACCAAATGGAAAATGAGTTGCAACGTTCATACCAGGAAATGCAAAGCGATGCTGAAGAAGTGCAGAAGAAAATGCAGGCGCAAACATTGACGCAGGCCGAATATGAAGCCGCTCAAAAACGCCTTGGCATAAAGCAACAAACGCTGGAAAGTCGCAAACAAACGTTGTCTGACCAACTTATGAAAGATCAGGAAGAATTTAATAAAGATCTGAAAAAACGTCTGGATGATTTTTTGGCAGAGTATAATAAAACAAAACACTACGACTATATTTTCTCTTATACCAGTGCCGGCGGCTCAGCACTGCTGTATGCCAATAATTCTAACGACATCACTCAGGACGTGATAAAGGGAATGAATGCGCTTAGCGATAAAAAATAATTGAACTGCCTAAATTCGTCCGTTGGCCAATAACAACTCATTTCACCGTTCACTCACCCTGCTCGACGGAGCGCTTTTGGTCATAGGATCTATGATCGGGTCGGGTATTTTTATCGTGAGCAGTGATATTGCCCGCCATGTAGGCAGCGCAGGCTGGCTGGTAGTGGTTTGGTTGTTGTCCGGTTTCATTACACTTTGTGTAGCGCTTAGTTATGGCGAGCTCAGTGGTATGTTTCCACAGGCCGGAGGGCAGTATGTATACCTGCGTGAGGCATTTGGCAAATTCTTTGGTTTCTTGTACGGTTGGGCCTTTTTTGCAGTGATACAAACGGGTACCATAGCTGCGGTAGCGGTAGCGTTCGGTAAATTCACGGGCTATCTCATACCCCAATTGGGCGATGACAATATTCTGATGGGCACGGCCAAAGGCTTTCATATTTCAGCGGCGCAGCTCACCGGAATTATCACCATAGTCTTGCTCACCTTCAACAATACCCTTGGCGTAAAAAACGGCAAGTGGATCCAATTCTTGTTCACCTTTGCCAAGATCGGCGCGATGGCAGCACTGATCGTATTTGGATTCACTATTTTTAAAGACGGCGGTATCTGGCACAACAACTGGATGAGTGGTTGGCAGGGAATGACAGTAAGCGAAGAAAAAGATGGTATGATCATTCACGAGAGCTTAGACAAGGGTAAGCTGGTGATAGCCATTTGTATAGCTATGGTAGGCGCACTCTTCAGCAGCGATGCCTGGAACAGTGTAACGTTCATAGCCGGAGAGATCAAAAAACCGGAAAAGAATATAGGTTTGAGCCTCGCCATCGGCACATTGGTGGTAACATTGCTCTACATATCTATGAACCTCATGTACCTGAACGTAATGGACATGAGTGAAATAGCCCACGCCCCTGCCGACAGAGTAGCGACTGCAGCAGCGCTGAAAATATTTGGCAGCAATGGCGCCAAGATCATTGCCGTATTGATCATGATATCCACCTTCGGTTGCAACAATGGTCTGATCTTAAGCGGATCGAGGGTATATTATACAATGGCCAACGACAATTTGTTCTTTCCGGCTGCAGGTAAGCTGAATAAACAAGGAGTGCCCGGAGCGGCGTTGTGGATGCAATGTTTCTGGGCTTGCGTGCTATGCCTGAGCGGTAAGTATGGCGATCTGCTTGATTTTATCATCTTCACAGTATTACTGTTCTACATTCTTACCATAGCAGGCATTTTCAGGCTTAGGACAACAATGCCCGATGCTCCGCGGCCATATAAAGCATTCGGATTTCCGTTTATTCCGCTGCTCTATATATTTTTGGCATCGTTCATTTGTATTGTATTGTTATGGTTTAAACCTAACTACACCTGGCCGGGACTGATCATTGTATTGTTAGGCATTCCCATTTATCTTGTATTGAAAAAGACATTGAACAAAGTGCATGAATAAGGAAGAACTGAAACATATTTTTGATGCCCTTCAGAACCTGAATGTGCTGGTGATTGGCGACGTAATGCTGGATAACTACTGGTGGGGGCACGTAGATCGTATTTCGCCGGAAGCACCCGTACCGGTAGTAGCGCTTACCCGACGTGAGAGCAGGCTGGGTGGCGCAGCCAATGTAGCGCTCAACTGCCGCGCATTAGGCGCGAAAGTGGCCTTGGCCACTGTAACAGGAGATGATGTGGAAGGTAATTCACTGGTGGCCATGGCCCATGATTCGGGTATAGACACCAGCCTTATCATGAAAAGCTGGAGGCGACCTACTACCTCAAAAATACGGGTATTGGCGCGCAATCAACAAATGCTGCGCATTGATGACGAGATAGTTGACGATCTGTTTACCGAAGAAGAACATCCGTTCATAGACATGGTGCTTCGCTACATACAACGGGTAAAACCTAATGTAGTGATCTTTGAAGACTACAATAAAGGTGTACTGAAGGAAAACGTAATAAAACGGGTCATAGCACACTGCAAGGAAGTGGGTATTGTAACTGCCGTGGATCCCAAAAAGAAAAACTTTCTGAGCTATTCTGATGTTACGATTTTCAAACCCAACCTTAAGGAAGTGCGCGAGGGCCTGAACCTCGGATTGGAAATACCGGACCAGACCAACTTACAGGAAGTGCACCGCAAACTGAATGAAGTGCTTCATCATGAGGTCACCTTTATAACGTTATCTGAGAAAGGCGTATTTTTTGACAATGGTTTCAGCGCAGGTATCATTCCTTCGCATATGCGCAACATAGCTGACGTATCGGGTGCAGGTGATACAGTAATTGCAACTGCATCGCTGATCTATTCTATTACCAATGATGCTGCCCTGATGTCGGAAATTTCAAACATAGCCGGCGGATTAGTATGTGAAGAAGTTGGCGTAGTATCCATTAAAAAGGACAAGCTGCTCAAAGAATGTATGGAGCTGTTGCTTACCGATGCCAAGGGTTAACCCCTGTATTCGCCCCACAAAGCCCTTAGTGTATCGGATATTTCACCCAGTGTGCACAAATTTTCTACTGCCTCTATTACAGCCGGCATCAAATTTTCTGTTGTTGCTGCTGTGCGTCTTACCCGTTCCAAACATTGCAGCGCTTTTACATGATCACGTTCGCTGCGCAGTGCTGCCAGTTTTTCGGATTGTATTTTGCGAATAGTATCATCGATCTTCAGCAATGGCGTGTTGTTGACCTCCTTGGTCGTAAACTTATTCACGCCTACTATCACCTTCGATTTGTCCTCTATCGCTTTATTGTAGGCATAGGCCGACCTTGCTATTTCATCTTGCATGAACCGCGACTCGATCGCTTTTATTGACCCACCCATGGCTTCTATCTTTGCCATGAGTTGTAGTGCGGCCGCCTCTACCTCATTGGTCAGTGCCTCTACAAAATAGCTGCCCGCCAATGGATCGGGCGTATCTGTAACACCGCTTTCATAGGCAATGATCTGTTGTGTACGCAATGCAATACCGGCTGCCTCCTCGGTCGGTAACGACAGCGCCTCATCAAATCCATTGGTGTGCAGGCTCTGGGTTCCGCCCAGTACAGCAGATAAGCCTTGCAATGTTACACGTACAATGTTGTTCTTAGGTTGCAATGCTGTGAGCGTGCTGCCGCCGGTTTGGGTATGAAAACGCAACATTTGCGCCTTCGGATCAGTAGCACCCAGAGATTTGGTAATGTTTGCCCATATGCGCCGTGCAGCCCTGAACTTGGCTACTTCTTCAAAGATATGGTTGTGTGCATTGAAGAAAAATGAAAGCCTTTGCGAAAACACATTGATGTCAAGCCCCTTGGCCAGTGCCGCTTCTAAATAAGCTTTACCATTGGCCAGTGTAAAAGCCAACTCCTGCACCGCATTGCTGCCGGCCTCGCGTATGTGGTAGCCGCTAATGGAGATCGTATTCCACTTGGGCGTTTCCTTGCTGCAATACTCAAAAATGTCTGTTATCAGCCGCATGGAGGGTACAGGCGGATAGATATAGGTACCCCTTGCTGCATACTCCTTCAAAATATCGTTCTGTATTGTACCGGATATTTTTTTTATGTCCACACCCTGCTTTTTAGCAAGAGCTATGTACAATGCCAATAGAATAAATGCAGTGGCATTGATGGTCATTGAGGTGGATATTTCGCCCAGATTGATGTCTTTGAACAACACCTCCATATCGCGCAGTGAAGAAACCGATACGCCCACTTTACCTACTTCTCCCTCTGCCATTGCATGGTCCGGATCATAACCGATCTGTGTAGGCAGGTCAAAAGCAACCGACAAGCCGCTCACACCCTGACTCAGCAGAAAATGATAGCGCTTGTTCGATTCTTCTGCTGTGCTGAAACCTGCATATTGGCGCATGGTCCATAATCTGTCTCGATACATGGTAGGATGCACCCCGCGCGTAAATGGAAACACACCCGGTTGCTCGTCCATCTTCATGGGCTGGCAATACAGGTCTTTTATCACGATCCCAGAATCGGTTTTTATCACTTTATTTTCCACTGCCATACATGCTTCTTTTTGTCCGGATACTTATATAAGGTAGCAAAACTAATAAACTGTGCCAAGGCTGCCAACACGGTTGCGCCAAATATAATGGACCGATGAAGAAACATACCTTACTTTGGGTGAGTTTATTACTTGTTAAAAATAATACAATCATTACCCATAGTGGTTGCAATAACGTTATGCAGCTATAATTTTGTAGGTCTACTATGTTCAGATTTCAGCATTTATATCACTTGTTCGGGTTAGCGATCATTCCCCTGCTTCTCGTTTTATATATAGGCGTTGTATACTGGAGAAGGAAAAAGATCAGAAAACTGGGCGACGAACGCCTTGTGAACGATCAGTTGCTGGGCTTCATTCCCGGCAGGGCCACATTCAAATTCATCCTGCTTGCATTCGCCCTTACAGCGATCATTATAGGCTGGGCCAATTTGCAGTCGGGCGACAAACCTGAAAAGGTACAGCGTAAAGGTGTGGACGTAGTCATAGCATTGGACGTAAGCAAGAGTATGCTGGCCAATGATGTAGCGCCCGATCGGCTCACCAGAGCCAAGCAGCTTATAATGCTCATGACCGAAAAAATGCAGAACGACCGGGTGGCATTTATTGTATTTGCGGGCAGAGCCTATGTGCAATTGCCGCTTACCGTTGACTACAACGTTATGAAAATGATGTTGCAAAATGCATCACCCGATATGGTGCCTTTTCAGGGTACAGTGATCAGTGAGGCCATAGAAATGGGTAAAAAAGCTTTTTCAGACAATAACCCCAAATACAAATCAATTATCCTGATAACGGATGGCGAGGACCATGACGAGAGCGCTATTCAAAAAACCAAGGAAGCTGCGGATGCAGGCATAGTGGTGAATACGGTGGGAATTGGTTCGCTGCAGGGTGCCACGCTGTATGATCCGCAAACCAAATCGGTAAAGCTGGATGAAAATGGCAGCCCTGTAGTCAGCAAGCTGAATGAAGAAGAGCTCAAAGCAATAGCCAGTGCAGGCCATGGCAGTTACACCTTGTTACAGAACCCGGAGGTGGCGGCACAAAAACTGATCAACGGACTGGAAGGAATGGAGCAACGTAATTTGGGTTCTATGGAGTTCACTGAATTTACCAGCTTCTTCCAATATTTTCTTTTGGCCGGATTCATAGCTCTGGTGGCAGAATGGTTGCTGCCCGGCGCTAAATCTAAAAAACGACTCATTGCATAATTATGGAAAAGATCATCACAAAAGTGCTTACTGTTTGTCTGGTTTTACTCCCGTGCATTCATTCTACAGCACAAAGCAACCGGCTTGTGCAAAAGGGCAACCAGCAATACGAAAAGAACGATTATAAAACTGCCGCACAAGATTATTTAAAAGCATTACAGAAAGACCCTAACAATACGGCCGGTCTCTTCAACCTGGGAAATTCGCTTTATCAGTTGAAACAGTTGGACTCATCGCGCAAGTATATGTCTATGGCTGCCGGAAAAAGCAGTGACAAATTGGGTAAGTCAGCGGCCAACTATAATATCGGCAATACGTACATGGCACAACAAAAATGGCAGGATGCCATTGATGCCTATAAAAACACATTGCGCAACAATCCACAAGATGCTGATGCCAAATACAATCTGAGCTATGCCGAGCAGATGATGAAGCAACAGAATAAACAACAGCAACAACAAAAACAACAGCAGCAGCAACAGCAGCAACAACAACAGCAAAAGCAGGATCAGAAAAAAGACGATAAGGATAAAGACAAAAAAGATCAGCAACAACAGCAGCAACAAAAACCCGACGATAAGAAAGACGATAAAGACCAGCAACCGCAGGGCAACCCCAGCAAGCTTACGCAACAACAAGCTGATCAATTGCTGAACGCACTGAATCAGGAAGAAAAAAAGTTGCAGGATAAACTGAAAAAAGAAAAAGGTTCTCCAACAAGATTGGATAAGGACTGGTAATTTTATAAACGTTGCATCATCATTACAATCCACAAATTGTGAATTGCGTGTCAATAACTTTGAAGTGATTTCGAAAAAAATGAATTAATTTTTTTTCGTTAAAAAAATTCTGTCTAATATTGTGTAGCGTTTATTATTTACTAACCCATCTGTTATAATTGTCCGGCCGATATTTTTCAGCCGGACATTTTATTTGTAGCCGGAAACATGCATGAATAAAGGGTTTCATTAAAGATGGTCGCCGTTGAAGATCATACTATGATCTGAATTTATTACAACCGTATCTTTTTATATTGTGTCTCAGAAAAAAAGTTAAGCCCTACCTCATTAATAAAACAGCAACTAATTTCAGGATCATTTTTATTTTTTTGTCGGCGAAAATCAGCGAAGCAGTTTTACTAATTTAGAATATGCAGTCCCATGTGTCCTTGCCTTTCAGTGTTGCAATAGCACATTATATCAATTAGATTTTTCTTTTTTTCTACTGCTCCATTTCCTGTTCCAACCTGTTTAGCTTTTTTTCTGCCAACTTTTAACCAAGATCATTAATTGCACTTGCAGCATTATAAAATTCAAAACCGGTTGCGTGCAATACGTTTTGTTCTTTACTTCGTCTCCAAACTGATATTTTCATCTCCTGGTTGGTATTCCAGATAGGTAATGATGAACTGAAACATCTCGTCGGTGGCACGCATACTGCCGCGTTGGTCGGTAATGGTCTGAGGCGGGTTGAATGGATTGATGGGGTTATCTGTTGTATTATCGTAAACGCCCTCGGCAACAATGGTGCTGCCCTTGGGTATCTTTACCATTTTAGGGAAGGTATAAAAATATTGCCAGTTAAAATCCCAGCGCGGAATGGAAATGAGCCTGATGGTATCGCCATTGGGTTTCAGCGCATAGGCTTTAAAACTTTTACCCAGTTCGTGCATATGCGGGTTGATAGTGAGAATTGAAATATCAAAAGGCACTACAAATTTACTCTTAACGGGTTTAATAACGTTGGGCGGAATGATCATATCAGGCTCAACCCTTGATACGCCGAGCGTGCCCAACTGAAACTCCAGCACCGGGCGCTTAGGCGGTACCTTTGAAAAGTATACATTGATGTAGGAGCTGTCTATAATATCGGTACTCTTGGTATAGCCATAATGCAGGTCATTAAGCAGGAATAACCCTTTCCTGGGGATAAAGTAGCCGCCTATGCCTTCCGGGTAAAGCTGCCCTACCACGCCCGGCAGATAATTGACCACTGATTTTTGTAAAACGGGATAGGTGCCATCATCATTAGGCAGATCCAACGCTTCAAATGCTTTGATAAGACCCACAGTATCTTCCTGCATATTCACCACATACTTTCCGTTGAATACCGTTTTTTTCCGGTCGAAAAAGTATTTTACCATATCGCCGTTCACATGGTGTGCAATATTGTGGCAACCGGGTACAAATTCTATCAGGCTTGCAAACGTATCGTTGGGCAACTCAAAAGGTACTTTCACTAAAAGGAACTTATCACTCTGATTGGCCGGTAACAAAGTAGGCGTTACCAGAATGCGCAGATCGGGTGTTCGTATCTCTGAGCCTACCGGATAATCGGGCATCTTCGGCGCTTGAGCCGTGTCGCCGCCGGGCGCACCCTCAGCTACCCACTTGCTTATGATGTCGATCTCTTGTTTGGTCAGCAGCCTTTCGTGGGTGAAATGGGTATAATTAGGGTCAGCGGGCCATGGAGGCATGACTCTTTCCTTTACCGTATACCCGATAGAACCAAAAATTTTATAAGCATCGGTATAAGTCTCAAGGGGAAAGTGAGCAGTACCGCCCCGCCTGTGACAAATGGTACAATTATCGTAAATGATCTTAGCTACGTCATGTGCGTAAGTGACCTTTCCGGGTAGCCCGTTCCTACCGCTGCATGCATACAAAAATCCGGAAAGCAGGCCGGCGATCATTACACCATATAGTACCTTATTCAATCTCATCCGATTCTTGCGATAATTTACCCAACAACAAACTTACATTCAGCTCGTAACCCACCAATATGATCACCGTATTTAACCAGATTAAAACCATGAAGGCGATCAGTGATCCGATCGTTCCATATAGTCGGTCATAATTCAGAAAATGGTTGATCAGAAAAAAGAAAACCGAAGTTAC
>Ga0164297_10004977_pt1 | contig 11603 bp, 9 predicted proteins | sample GEODES058metaG_FD_113539 | JGI IMG/M metagenome (GOLD analysis project Ga0164297, IMG submission 113539) | Dystrophic lake water microbial communities from Trout Bog Lake, Wisconsin, USA - GEODES058 metaG | ecosystem: Environmental > Aquatic > Freshwater > Lake | place: USA: Trout Bog Lake... | reverse complement strand
GCCTAGTTAGTTATTCGCAGTTGTTTGTTTTTTTAAGGTGCTCATGATTGCTATCGCAATTTGTCGCGCCAAAGTAACCAAAAGCGCGCCCGTTTCATCATCCGCCAGCTGGCGGATTTTCGCACATTCCCGCCGCACAATCACGCAAAACCACGGGCTGCACATCTTTCCCCACTGATCGTTCGCGCTGGGACTACGCGTCAGAAAGTGCTGCTATGCCCCTCCCTTCCGCACCACCCACCACCGTTTTGCCTGATTTTGGCCGAAGCTGTTCTGCTGACCGAACAGGGCCAGCGCTTTTTTACCTTCCTTTTAAAGCTTTGTCATTGCGAGGAGCTCGCGTGGGCCTGCGGGTTGGAAGCGACGTGGCAATCGCAAGGTATGCCTTTTGCCTTGTTTCGGGTTCGTTCCCCCATCTGGCGCGATTATGCTGCGCTGGCCTGCAGGGTATGTACGCGTGTCTAACTAAAACCCCGGCACTCACGCACGAGTACACAGCGCGCGAGGCTTTTGCGCAGCATACTCGCGCCAGATTGGGGAGAGCTTGGGCTTGGTATTGCTTATTTAATACCCGAATGCCTTGATACCATAGCTTTATTGCATATCGTCCTTAGTTTTCTTGTATGGTTTGAACGACCACAGTATTAAGGCGATTGCAAAAGCCATCACAGCAAAAAGGTATGGTCCGGTTTCATGTTTAGCGTAATCGAAATACAAACCTATGTTGAAGAGAATAACACCAATCCAAAGGCTTCCTTTTCTATGAATTTTCATTGTGGATATTTAGCTTTTATGTTTATTAAAGAAGTCCATAACGGCTTTCCCCCCCCCGGTGCGGAGTATGCAGTGCTGGCCTGTGGGTTGTGTACTCGTGTCTAACTAAAAACCCTGCACTTAAGCACTAATGCACGGCGCTAAAGGCTTTTGCGCGGTATACTCGCGCCAGATGGGGCACAGGATATAAGTTTTAGAATTTATTTAATATAAGACCTTTTTCAAAACTATTTAGCAAGTATGAAATATCAATTCTTTTTAATACAAAATATTGTTTGCTTAAATAACATTTTGAAATTATTGGAATTTGTTCTGAAACGTTGTTTAATGCTAATGAATCAGCTTTAAATAACCAACCTTCCCCTCGAAATTTCTCAATTATGATTTTTATTACAGATCCATCTTTTAATATGAACTGATGTGAAAACGCCATTTTATTTAATTTAGTTTGACTTCGTTCATAGTCAATAATGTACTTTCTAAGGCCATCTTTTGGATAATTTGAAAGCTTTTTCATGTTTGTCAAAATTGTAATTTCATCATTTACAAAGTATCTGCAATTATGCAATAATGAACAAATCATTTCATCCATATTATTCTTTGACACCGTAATCTGACTTATATCGTTAACAACCAGATGAAGACTTGCAGGTCTACTATTCTCTTTTGGAAGTGTTGCAAAAATATCGATAGAATAGTAATTCCCTGTTTCAACATTATTTTGTTGAGCAATACACCGCATAAATGACATTATACCGAATACAAAAAGGAATAATTTGAGCTCTTTATATTTCATCGATCATCTTTTTTCTTAAGCTGAGGATTATTAATTAATTTATTAATGTCGTTCTGATTAATCCCCCCTGGCGCGAGTATGCAGCGTTGGTTTGCGTGCTGTGTACTCGTGACTAACTAAAACCTCGGCACTTGAGCACGAGTACCCAGCTCTTAAGGACTTTGCTTGACATACTCGCGTCAGATTCCGATTCATCGTCTATTGTTAGCCGCTTTGCTTTAGCTGTTGATACCTTTTCCTTATAAGTTGGTAAAAGGATTGGTCGATCATTGGCATAGCAAGATAGGGATACACTTTGTCAGATGAATGGCTACAATGCAGTTTTAATCGCTTATCCTTTTGAAGTATGATAGTTTCAAGCGCCTTCATGTTAGTGACTTTGCTTAGAATTTCCCACCTTAAGGATATTGGTGAATGAGCATCTTCCCATAGTGATGCGTTCCAATCAAAGCATGGATTTAATAGAAATCGTGGTAAACTGTCACGATAGTTGTTAATACTGTCTACATAAGGGGCTATTTCTACCACATGAAGCTTCTTAAGCGGACTTGAGACTGATGATAGCAATTTTTCTATCGAATCCCTCTTCGTTTGGGCAAATGTCATTTTGCTATAGAAAATAATTAAGCAACAAACTACTGATATTACTTTCATTGGTCGTCATTTGTTAAAGTGTCCCATATGTTAGCCCAAATCTCCCCCCTGGCGCGAGTATGCAGCGCTAGCCTGCGGGCTGTGTACTCGTGTCTAACTAAAACCGAAATTCAAACACGAGTACACAGCACTCAAGGCTTTTGCCCGGCATACTCGCGCCAAATGTGCCTGCGATGTTAGCTAAAAAAAACATGCACAGTTAAAATTAAGCTAAATTATTCAATCATAATAACTTACCGTCGCTGTTGAACGCTACCGAAAATCGTTTCGCAAAAAATGCCGTGTTAACAAAAACAGGCCCTGAATATCAGCCTGTTAAGGGGTACGATTTATTGCCGGTTTGTTTCGGGCTAATACATTGGCAAACAATAACTTAGCCGGCCTCATCGATCCGACCGTAAATTTTTGCGCTAAACTGGCTATAAAATAATGACTTTCAGCGCTTTACAATTTCCGGTCGAGGCTGTGTTTTTGAACACTTAAGCTACTGGTAGTAAAACACTTACAAAAAAACCTTGAAATGACCGGAAATCGGATGGTCGCTTTAAGCCCCTTTTTGGCCCTCAAACGCATATTTTAAGGCCATTTATGCGCATTTATTGGCATTTTATAGGAACGATTTTTTGTTGAACGCCCCCGGAAAATGAGTTTCAGGACCATTTTACCGGTGCATTAATTTGCGACCGTTTTACTTTCCTGATAAACTTTAAGGTTTTTTGTGCTTGCTTTCTTTTGCGATCGTAAAATGAAAAGTAGAACCACTGCCTTCCACTGATTCAACCCAGATCTTACCCCCCAAATTTTCGACTATTTTTTTCGTGATCGCCAGGCCCATTCCTGTACCTGAGTACTGGTCTTTGTTATGAAGCCGCTGGAAGATGATGAATATCTTATCAAAATATTCGGGTGCTATACCAATTCCATTGTCTTCAACGGTGAAATGGTAAAATGTTTTAGTTTCTTTAAAGCCAATTTTAATAACAGGTCTGCTGGTATTTGAATGATATTTAAGACTATTGCTGATCAGATTTTGAAAAACCTGTCGCAAAGGTGTTTTATAGGTGCGGAAAGTGGGTAGATGTTTGAAAACAATTTCGGCCTCTGTGTCTGTTATCTGCTTACTGAAAAGCAGCAGCAACTCCTCGGTCATTTTATTGCAATCCACCAGCTCGATATTTTCTTCCATTTTACGAACCTTTGAAAATTCGAGCAGGTCAAGTATGATCTCCCGCATCCTGATAGCGCCATCAACTGCAAAATGAATGTATTGTTTCCCTTTTTCCCCTACTAAATCGCCATACTTTCTTTCTAACTGGGTTAAAAAGCTTGAAACCATTCGTAACGGTTCCTGCAGGTCATGCGAAGCCACATAGGCAAACTGTTCAAGCTCGGCATTGGAAATAGCCAGTTCGCGGGTATGTTGCTCTAAGCTTTGATTGAGTTCTAAAAGGCGCAGATCGGCCAGCTTACGTTCGGTTACATCCTTTAAATAAACTGATAGCCCGTTTGCTGATGGATAGGCGTTAATTTCGCGCCATTTATTTATCGCTGGAAAATAGAGATCGAAATGTACTGCCTGGTTAGAATGCAGCGCCTGCTGGTATTTTTTATACGACTCTGTATCAATTTCCTGCGGAAATAGATCCCAAAGGTTTTTGTTTAATATGTTTTCTCTTGGGGTCGAAAAAACCTGCTCGGCCATATTATTCCAATAGGTAACTATCCAGTTATTATCAACAGCAAAGAAGGCGTCGCCGATACTTTCCAGGATCGTGTTTCGTTCTTCGAGCGCCTCGGAAGCTGCTGTCAATGCTTTTTTCCGATCGGTAATATCCCGCATGTAAATCGATAATCCTTTGTGGGCCGGGTAAACAGTAATATCTAACCACCTTTTTATAGCAGGGTTGAAGTATTCGTATTGAACGGCCTTGTTTGTTTTTAATGCCTGATGATATTTATGATAGGACGTGCCATTAATGGATTCGGGATATATATCCCATAAACTTTTATTGATCACGTCGTCACTGGATTTGCCCAGGATCTTTTCAGCCCGATTGTTCCAATATGTGATCACCCAGTTTTCGTCCACGGCGAAAAAAACATCGTCGATACTTTCAAGGATCGTATTTTTTTCCTCCAAAGCCTGAATACTCGCTATCTCGGCTTTTTTTCGGTTGTCAATATCCTGAATACTTCCGTAAGTTCGTACACAAATCCCATCCACAAACTCTGCCTCAACAATTATCCGAGCCCATTTCATATTACCTTTAGCGGTAACTATCCTGATTTCAATGTCTCCGGCGGTGCCATTTTCCGCAGCTTTTGCCATTACCTCGTAGATCGCGTTACGATCATGTCCTACATGGATGAAGTTTAGGGCGGTTTCTGTGTCAGGCTGGTAATCAGATTCAACTTCAAGTATTTCCCTTGCGATGTCTGATAAGAAGATAGAATTATTTACCTGGTTTACCTCCCAACTTCCGATCCGGGCCAGTGTGTTGGCTTTAGTCAGCAATTCTTCCAACTCTATTTTTTCGGTCACATCTTTCGCGGCGCAATAAATGTCGCCTTGCTCTGAAGCTCCGGTATAGGTCCATGCCAACCATTTTATTTTGCCCGAACCGGTAACATAACGGTTCTCAATATAGTAATTGGGGTGGCCGGAGATTACGTTTTCTAATTCAGCGGAAGTTTTATGGCGGTCAACCGGTAATATGAACTCTGTAAACGGTTTCGAAAGTAACTCCTGTTCGCTGTACTCCAGGATCGTGCACATAGCAGGATTTACCCGCTTAAAATAGCCATCAACGTTGAGGATACAAAGTATATCAGGCGTAAAATTAAATACCTGGTTAAGTTGTTGTTCCACCAGTTTACGCTTTATCAACGCGCCATAATGGTGTCCAAACTGTTCAAATAACTTTATATAAAAATGATTGATTGTTTCTTCCGTATCAGAACCTAATACCAAAATGCCAGCCAGATAGTTTTCATGGTTAAGGGGTATTATATAAGCCGATTTTAATCCAGCTTTGATCGCAGTTTCGTAGCGAAGTAGCTTTTGGCCGCTTTGGTGATTCCAGAAAACTACAGGTAATGGCAAACTGCCCATATCGGCAGCATTACCGAGCGGTATTACCTTTTGGTATTTGCTGTCCTCGTAAAACGCTTTCATCGCATCGTTTGTCAGATATTTTGCAACCAGGTCAGCGCTTGTTCTATCAGTATTGGTTAGCCATACTTCTGCCATCGAGAATGCCCCGAAACTTGCCAGATGTCCTAAAGACTTTTGCAAAGCCGGTTGCAGATCTTCCGTTTCAGCAAATATTTTTCCAATCTCAGCAATCAGAGCTTGTTGCATTTCAGCATTTTTTTGCTCTGTAAAGTCCCTTTCAACTGCGATCAAATGACTATAAATTCCTTTATCATTATTTACCGGTACAAGTGAAAATTGTTTCCAATACTCTTCCCCGTTTTTCCGATAGTTGATAATAGAACCAGTAAACGGCAAGCCTTTTTCAACCGCGTTAATTGCCTGGATAATAACATTTCTATCAGATCTTGGTCCTTGTAAAACTCCAGGTGTTTTGCCTAACATTTCTTCGGCTGTGTATCCGGTCATTTCTGTGAACGCTTTATTCACATAGAGTATTCGCGGTCCGTCTTTACTATATGACTTTGCTTCAGTAATGATCACCGCATCGGTCGTATTTGTAGCAACAGATTCTAGCAGCCTTAAATGTTCTTCTTCCTGTCGTTGTTTGGTGATGTCCTGGGTAGCACCGATAACACTGATTCCAACCCCCTGTTCATCTCTTATAATTACAGCTGTTTCGCGAACATAGGCATATTCCCCGCAAGCTTTTCTTAGGCGAAATTCCTTGGTTAAACGGGACATTTTACCAAATTTTAGTTCATTGCTATCGAATACTGCCTTTTCAATGTCTTCAGGGTGTACATGCTCCATTAAAAAATGGAGACTATCTCCATAAACCCCTGCTTCCAGGCCAAATAGTTTTTTTAAATTATCTGAATAAATAACAGCATTGGTATCGAGGTTCCATTCCCAGATTACATCATTGGTTGCTTCGGTCGCTTTTTCAAAACGGTCTTTGCTCAGCTTTATTTCGTGCAGTTTTCTGTCGTTTTCAATTATTATGCGTAATAGGTTAACAACGCGTTCCGTAATTTTTTGTTCAGACGCTGATGGCAGCTTTTGGTGAATTGAAAAAGTTGAAAAAGTTGCCATTACTTCTCCATCTGCACCCAATACCGGATAAGAGATACAGGATCTTAAATTGATACCAGCTGCCGCATTTTTAAAAACTTCCGGCAAACGGGGATCATTTTGTATGCTGGATATCAAAAGTGCCTTTTTATTATAAGCGGTCAGGGAGCATGGCCCGTAGTGATCGCCGATCGGAACACCATTCACCATTTCGATACAGTAATCTGGCAAACCGGGCGAAGAAAGATTAAACAAATGGCCGCCTTTATTCTCAAGCAAAGAATATATGGTGCCGGGATGCAACTGCGCCAGGCCAAGCAGGTAGGAGTCAAAAGCTTCCGACAGGTTATAATTGGTACGAGCAAATTTTTTAAGCAACTCCCTTTCCAGGCGATCGAGTTCGTTTAAATATTGTTGCCCGGTGATATCATTTACCATGGTCAATGACATGCGCTTGCCACCAAGATCAAAATACTGTCCGTTAAGATCAACCCAGATAATTTCCCCTGTTTTGGTTCTGTGCCGCCTCGTCATCCTGTAAACCTTGTTGTTTTCGATATTCGACACAATTTGATCGACGGATATCTCATTATCGCCGGGCACCCATAAATCTTGCACTTTCAATTGCAGAAATTCCTCCCTGCTATAGCCATACATGACTAAAGTAGCGGCGTTACAGTCAACAAACTCCCAAGTACCAAGGTCCCACAACAACACAGGGAGTGGGCTGTTTTCAAACAGACCCCAGTATTTTCGCTCCGATTCAGCCAATTCAGCCGCGTGTTTTTTTGAAGCCGTTATGTCCCTGGCGAAGCCAAAACGAATTCGTTCTTCCCCATCCCATTTTGAAGTCCAGCTGAGATCGACGACAGCACCGCTTTTATTCAGGTAACGGTTCTCGAAGTTGATGATATCGTTGCCCTGCATTAGCCATTGCGCCTTTTTTAGGGTAGCATCTTTATCATCAGGATGTATAAAATCAAATAGGTATTTGCCGATCATCTCCGTTGGATGATACCCTAAAATAACTTTTGAAGCAGCACTGATCTGGAGGATACGGCCGTCTTCATCGAGTGCGCAAGCCATATCCGGCGACATTTCCATCAGTTTATCAAACCTGAAAAGTGCTCTTTCTGATTGCGAATCGAATACTTTTGTTACCTGCATAATTAAATCTAATTTATACAAATTAATTGTTTAACTAATATATAAATATAGAGGTAGTATGACTTTGGTTTCATTTGCTGCGTCAGCAATAAGATTATAGTTCTAAGCCTAAATCTGTTGGTGAACAGTTATTTGCTACAATTATCAACTTAAAAAGGAATAAAAAAATGACCGATAACATTTTTAATTATATTTATTTGAGCGCCGGTAAAGTGCTGCGTTATTCATGCAGCAAGAATTTGATTTTTCTTTTTACGATATATAAATGATCTATTGTGCCTTAATTTTAAAAATAACTTTGCTGGTATATTCTATTTGAAATGTTAGTGTATTATAGCTGATACATAATTTTAGCTATGTTTGTGCGACCGTTAAATAAGGGAAAACACCTGCAAATATTAAATGCTGAGCATCAACGAGATCAAAAAACCTATTGCAGCCGACATTGATGCTTTTGAAGAGCGATTTAAATCTTCTATGCAAAGTTCGGTGCCATTGCTCGACCGGATCACCCACTACATCGTAAAACGTAAAGGAAAACAGATCAGGCCGATGTTCGTCTTTTTTTCGGCCAGTATTTGCGGCGGCATCAACGAGTCTACCCACCGCGGTGCGGCCCTGGTTGAGCTTTTGCATACCGCAACTCTGGTGCACGATGATGTAGTTGATAACTCCTATCAGCGACGCGGTTTTTTTTCGATCAATGCCTTATGGAAAAATAAGATAGCTGTTTTGGTAGGCGATTTCCTGTTATCAAAAGGCTTGCTTTTGTCGATCAACAATAACGATTTTAATTTGTTACGCATCGTATCAGAGGCTGTAAAGCAAATGCGTGAAGGGGAGTTGTTACAGGTTGAAAAAGTGCGCCGTATGGATGTTGAAGAGCCGGTTTATTATGAGGTCATCAGGCAGAAGACAGCCTCACTTATAGCATCCTGCTGCGCCTGCGGTGCCGCTTCAGCCGGGGCAGATGAAGAGACGGTGGAGAAGATGCGCCAGTTCGGCGAGAAGATCGGTATTGCCTTCCAGATCAAGGATGATATGTTCGATTTTGGCACCGATGATGTGGGTAAACCTTTGGGTATCGACATCAAAGAGAAAAAAGTAACCCTGCCGCTTATTTATTCACTAAATAACGCACCGCGTTCCGAACGCAAACGGATCATCAGTCTGGTAAAAAATCATCATGACGATCCGAAAAAAATTGCCGAGATCATCAAGTTTGTCAACGAAACCGGCGGGCTGCAATATGCCGAAACACAGATGAAAAAATACCAGGAAGAAGCCTTCCAGTTGTTAAATACCTTTCCCGAAAGTGAATCGCGCTTCGCCCTCGAACAATTGGTACGGTTTACAACGGAAAGGAATAAATAATGTCGAGCGAATTTATTTTTATTTCGGGATTCATAGCTTTTATTGTGGCAATGATGGCCATCGATCTGGGCCTGTTCAGTAAATCTGATCAACCGGTAAGCATGAAGCAGGCTGCCATAATGAGTGGCGTTTGGGTATCATTTGCATTGATATTTTATGGGCTGATACTCCATTACGGGCACCTTTTGCATCATATTGACTCTTTTTCTGCATTGCAGCAGATCAACGCCAAAAATTTTCATGATCTTAAACTTGCTCCGGATGATTTCGCTGGCGACCTGGCTCGCTATCGTCAAAACCTTGGATTGGAATTTATTACTGGTTACCTCGTTGAATATGCCTTATCGGTAGATAATATTTTTGTAATGGTGCTGATATTTACGGCATTTGCAGTAAGTCCGAAGTATTACCACAAAGTGTTGTTATGGGGTATTATTGGCGCAGTTATCATGCGTTTTGTATTTATTTTCGTTGGTGCTGCACTGATCGCGCAGTTTCATTGGATTTTATACCTCTTTGGAGCTTTCCTGGTTTATACCGGTATTATGATGTTCATTAACCGGAATGAAGAACAGGAAATAGATACCGAAAAGCATCGGGTGGTACGTTTTGCATCAAAGTATTTTGCAGTGCACCCAAAGTTTGAAGGGAGCAAATTTTTTGTTAAAATTAACGCCCGTAAATTGATCACACCATTGTTCCTGGTGCTGATCATTATCGAGGTTACCGACCTGGTTTTTGCCGTCGATTCGATACCGGCCATCTTCTCGGTAACCCGAGATCCTTATATTGTTTTTTTCTCCAACATCTTTGCAATAATGGGTCTGCGGTCGATGTTTTTTTTGCTTGTTAATGTCATCGATAAATTTCATTACCTCAAAACCGGGCTTGCAGTTTTGCTTGCTTTTATTGGTTTGAAAATGCTTGCAGGTGAATATGCCCTCAAGGCAGGCCTTACCACAGGCGTCTCACTACTGATCATATTGGCTATTTTGGGCATAAGTGTAATTGCTTCGTTGTTGTTTCCTCAGCAAGAAATGGAATGAAAACATATCCAAACTTGCTTGTGTAATCAGCAGGTAAGGAAAACGAATAGTTCCTGTTTGGTTAGGTTGTCGTTTGCTGACTTTCCGACTAAAACATTAACTTCGCTACATGCATTGGTTTGATCTCAGCGGATTTAAGTTTACAGTATTTTCTGTACTGGATATTTTTCTGCTGGCCATCATTATATACCAGTTGTATAACCTGATACGGGGTACAATTGCAGCCAATATCTTTATCGGCCTGACGCTGATCTATATACTCTACTTTATTGTACCCGAATCTAAAATGCCGCTTTTGGCGGGCATTCTCAAAAAAGTAGCCGATGTAGGGATCATTGCGGTCATTATCTTGTTCCAACAGGAGATCAGGCGGTTTTTATTGCTGGTAGGTAAAAACGCTTCGCTGCAACGTAATAAAGCCTGGTGGCGTTATTTTTTTGGTAAATCGGAAGCCGAAAAAGATAACTATGCGCGCATTAAGCCCATAATTGATGCCTGTAAAAGTCTCAAACAAACACGAACCGGCGCACTGATCGTTTTCGCTAAATATTACGATGAGCAATTTTATCAGAACAGTTGCGAAGTATTGGATTCCAAAATATCAAAGCGCCTGCTCGAAAGTATATTTCAAAAGAATAGCCCCCTGCATGACGGCGCAGTAGTGATATCCGAAAATAAGATCAAAGCCGCCAGTTGTATTTTGCCGCTTACTGATAAAACGGACCTCCCGTTGCAATTTGGCCTCCGCCATCGTGCGGGCATTGGCGTTACCGAAAATAATGAGGCGACAGCAATCATTGTATCAGAGGAAACCGGCGAGATCTCATACGCCCGACAGGGCCGTGTTAAAATGAATATCGGATTCGCTGAGTTGGAGAAGTTATTGAATAAGGATTTTTAAGTCAGGGAGTCACTAACTCCACTTTACCCGCCGGCTCAACCATTGCTATCTTTTTTATCAGCATCGTATATCTGGTATTCCCATCAGCCAGTTTAGCAACCGGCATCCTGTCACTGCTTGTTAATTTTACAACGGGCATATTGCTCATAAATGGTTCGGCAATAACAGTTTTATTCAACTTGATATGTTTTAATTGGCTATTTATATCAGGCATCAGAAAAAATTTGCCGTAAACTGATGTATCAGCCTTTTTGATAGGGTTGAATGGATTAAAAAAGCCTGAATTAATTGAGTCAGCAGGTTTCTGTAATAATGCTTGCGCCCGAGCCTGACTCACGCTTGCAATTATAATCGTTAACAATAGAAACTTTTTCATCTTCGGTTTGTGGTATACTAAGTTAAGCAGTCGGAATGTAAAAAAGTGTTAAATTTTTCGACGGACTGTTAAATAGCATTTTCTGCACGCTTCTGGTCTTTTTCCAGTCATCTTTCTAAGTATTGCATTATCTGTGACCATCATCATTTTTTGCATGGTGCAACATCATTTTATGCCTCGGCTTTACCCAATATTTTTACCCTACCAAAACAATACAGCATTATGAAAAAGATTTCTCCTCCAAATTACTCCGCTACTGCTATGAAGCGGATCGTAATGACAGCGTT
>Ga0164297_10004974_pt1 | contig 11603 bp, 8 predicted proteins | sample GEODES058metaG_FD_113539 | JGI IMG/M metagenome (GOLD analysis project Ga0164297, IMG submission 113539) | Dystrophic lake water microbial communities from Trout Bog Lake, Wisconsin, USA - GEODES058 metaG | ecosystem: Environmental > Aquatic > Freshwater > Lake | place: USA: Trout Bog Lake... | reverse complement strand
GCGCAAACTGCACAACAAGTGCAAAAGAGATGTTATCGGGAACTACGTCTGGCCTGGGGCCCGGGTCCTTGATTGCGGGTGCGGCCGGGGTGGCGATCTTCACAAGTGGAAGATGCTGAAGCAGGCTACTGTTTTTGCAATCGACCCTGATGAGGGGTCTCTGGTCGAGGCGCGAAACAGGGCAACAGAGTCTGGGAGCCAGGTCCGCATCTTGGGCCCCGGAGATGTCCGTGATGTCGAAGGCCCATTTGATGTAATTTGTTACAACTTTTCACTCCATTACATAGTCGACTCGTATGAAGAGTCTCTCGAGGCTATTCATAGAGTCCTCGTTCCTGGGGGGCTTCTCATTGGAATAGTCCCTGAAAAGGCCAGGGCCGAGATGCTTACAAACGGGCAGCCATGGCGAGATCGGCTCGGGAACACCTTGGAAATCAGGGATGATAGGCTTTGGGTAAACCTGGCAGACGGGCCTTTCTATGCAGATGGTCCTCGCTCCGAGCCAATGCTTGACGGACCGGAGTTTCTTGAACGCCTAGGTTTTGAAGTAGTCATGTGGGAGCCCATGATCCCCAGGCCCAATGGACTCATTTCGGATTTATATACTAAATTTTGTCTGCGTAAGAGTAGATGAAGGGTGTGTTTGCCGTTCTGCTTTTTGGTATTCTAGTGGCAATTATTGCCCTGAACAACCAGCCACCTCTCTTGACCGCGCTCAAAGAGCGGTATGATAGGCTGCTCTGGATCCTGCAGTCAGACCCTGATCTTGATCCACGCTGGGAACCAATAAAGCGCCGGGTAATCCTCACTGCAATGAATGGCTGGAACAAGTCAAAGGGGGCTATAGGGTTCAACGTAAACAAAGGTTACGAGATTTATATATGTATGGATACGGATCCGAGTATGGATCCTGAAACCAGGATCAATACAGCGATGCATGTGCTTATTCACGAGTTGTGTCACACCTCTGTCCGAGAGTATGAGCATTCAGACAACTTTTGGGGAAATTTTAAAGATTTTAAAAAATATTGTGCTGACCAAGGACTGTACACTATGGGTGACGTGGGGCCGTACTGTGGCGAGAATATCCGGGCCTAGAGGAACTTCTGTGCCGCGTAAAAGACGAGCGCTGCCACGAGGGCCGTGATGAGCATAGCAGTCATCGAACCCTCCTCGATATTTGGAAAGAAGGAGCCTATGCGCTCCTGAACCTGCTTGGAGCCAGCAACGACCGCCGCTAGCCCCGCCAGACAGGACATGTATTGTTCAGGAGTCATGTTGAACGGAATTTTCGAGTGCGACTTGGGTGCGTGCTCGGGAACTTGGGGAGCCATCGGAGGGGCCTGGCCCATGGCCATGTTCTGCATCTGCATATTCCCCCCTGGAGGCACTATCTCGTCAAGTGATGTTGAGAACTCTGCCATTTGAGATTCTCCAACGTTTTTTTCCGGGGGATTCAGCGGCGTCTCCAAGAGACCCTGTGGGATGACATTCGTGATGTCAGCAGAACCATTTGCGTCATATGGTTCCATTTATTCTTTGTTTTGAATTTTTTGAATACAATGGGCCGCGGGCCCTTAGACCTTCTTTACGGTTACCGTCCCTGAACCGGGCTTGCGCCCCAGAGTCGTCTTGGCACCCGCTAGACCGTGCTTGGGGTTGTAGTGACGGCGGTGATAATCCCATAGAGCGGCCGAGCCGCACCGGAAGTTTTTCCTAAGAGTCGCTCGATAATAAAACACGCAATTTGAGACATCATTACTCTTTGAGGTATTGTCCAGAACGAGGCACTCGTAGTTTTCTGTACAGGCATCCATAACCTGGCAGAACTGGTCAAAGGTTGGAAAGACTCCAAAAAAGGCTTTATAAAGATTTTCACGATTCTGACGAACGTTGTCTCGCAAGACAAAGACATAGTCCACGTTGGTCCGAATCATAGGAGTCATATCCATGCAGTACTGGGTCGTCATCATAAAGAAAATCTTCCAGTGTCTGCCGTTCATAAAGAGCTGGCGGATACAAGGATCTCTCATAAAGGCCCGGTCATACATGCAGTCATCCATAAGTATAAAAACTGGTGAAGCCTTTCCGGCCGCAATATTTCGCTTCTGTCGTTCTATAATCTTTTCGACTGCATCCTTGTTGTAATCACTGTAAACAAAGAGGTCTGGGATAAACTGCCGGTAATGACCATTGCCTTCTTCAGTACCCGACATGGCTATCCCGGCCGGAAGGTGCTTCTTGTTCCAAAGGATATCCGTAACAAGACTCGTCTTGCCTGTCCCTCTCTTCCCGATGAATACGCAGACTTTGTCGTCGCCCATTGTTCTCGGGTCAAACTTTCGCAACTGAATAGTCATCCTGAAAGGAGTGTACATATTTTTGATCGTAGTGATGCGCACTTGCTCTTATTTTTTCCAAGCAACTTAATAGAATGAGTGCCGGAGAGATTCAACTCGCCGCTCTCGGAATGCAAGATGCGTACCTTACTGGGACGCCAAAAGTTACATACTTCAAAGGAGTCTACAGGAGACACACACCTTTTAGTGTCCAGTCTTTCAATATTCCGTTTGAAAACCAGTTTGTAAACTGGGGAAACCAGGCTATATGCAGGATACCTTACAAGGGGGACATGGTCCAGTCCACGACACTTGCGGTTACTTTACCTTTAGTGTACCCAGTGACAGTGCAATTCCGATGGCCAGTTCCTGTTAGAGCCGGGCCTTATCCTTACCTTATAACTTCTGAATATTCCGATGAAGGTGTTGAAGGTGACCCAACACTCGGGGCAATTGTTTTCAATCCAGAAATTTACTGGACATTGCCGGATGATGGATGGTTATCAACATCAGTATTAAATTTTATCAAGTGGAGTTCTTCCTCAGAAAAGTTTATATTTCCTTCGAAAATGGCATCTGTGTCAGTATACACTTCAGACGTAACAACCGTGGGTGTTTTTTGGGGCCTCGATCCGAATGGCTTCACTAGCGTAGGCACGTTTAATAATAAATCAATAACAACATGGCATTTTCCATTCAATGCAACGAATGAGTCCGGGAATCCCGCAAACTTTGTAATTTCACAATCGGGCTGGATAAAATACAATAGTTATGCTGCAACAAATCCATCAAGCTCTCTACTTTTCAAGGGCCCAGCGACCCTCGGCACTGTATCCAGTCTTGTTCGTCCAAGCACTTCGCAATTTAACTATCCTTTTAATTATATAAATTTTTCAGCATTTTCTTCGGTAATAGGAGCCAAGAGTCTTTCGACTAATACTGCTGGAGGAAATGTAAAGTTTAGTTATCCCGGAGTATATTCATTTATCCTGACTCTGACCGGCCTTGGCGTGCCTATGCGCGTGGGCATAGGCCACACTTCTTCGGATGGCCATCCCGTCACGGGCTACACATACGATTACGTTTATACGTGGAGCGTGGAATTTGCCGACTCTACTCCGATTATATTCATACCAATTAACGTAACTGATGCGACACAGTATTATTTCATTGATATTGAAGGCGCGACCGGTAGTTTAACGGCGGATACTGAACTCGTGGTTACCGATATTCCTCAATATTTCCAAGCCTCTTCTAATGTTGGAATAGATGAAAATGGCATCTTGCAAGTTGGCCAATTTACAAATTTTCAAGGTGTTCAGCAAAATCCGCCATTTGTCCCCACCACTGCCGCCTTTACCGCCGCCATCCCGGGGCTCTACATGCTCCACGGCTCTTTTACAGTCGGAACATCTAACACAATTAGTTCCGTAAGTTTATTTGGTGAAAGTTTAGTAACCGCATGGAACACCCTGCAATCGGCACCAACAACCGTGAATTTCGTTCTGCCTGTTTTTAACACAAGTGAGGGAACTTCTTATAAAATAATAGTAAACACGAAAGATGCGAATCCTCTTGGAAACGTGATAGCCCCGTCTTCACTATCACTTGAAAATTTTGGATCTTTTAGCACTCCCACATCTGGTGATTTCAGGCTAAACGGGTCTTTGTATCAAGCCAAGGAACAGACCGATTACCCATTGGCCACGGCCAACATAAACCTCACTTCGGTCACGACACAATCGGGCGTCTCTTATCACATCCACACAAGCCCTGGAGGAAACTTGTACTTTAGTAACGCATCTCAGTATCGACTCACGTCTTATATCGAGACTACGAGCGCCGCCTTTGCAAACGTGACTGTATGGACGACCCAGAGTCCCTTGAACGCGGGGGCGACCGAGGCTCTCACAAACGAACAACAAGCCCTAAATGATGCTCTGTTTGAGACGAGCGCGTCTCTCGTCGCCTCGCGCTCCTTGCCGCTCGGTCTGACTAGTGGATACACTATAGATTTAATAATTCCAGTAACTAATTTTTCAAATAATTATCAAATCCGTGTCGGACTTGTTGGACAGGAGACGACAACAATTACTTCAAATACTTTTTTCGCTCTTTTAGGAACAACAAGCCCAGCTCAACCATCATATTCTTACGTAGATTCAGTCGGTACATATCTCGTGGAGAGGGCAGAACTCAGGATCGGGGGGCAATCCGTGCAGACCCTAACTGGAGAAATGATAGAAATATGCAACGATTTATTTATTCCTCAGGAGAATCAGCCCGGGCTGACTTTGCTCACGGGTAAACTGGACACGTCGGTGGCATATACACCCAGAACTTATTATATAAATTTGCCATTTTTCTTCTATGGATCAGCCGAGCTCTCTTTGCCCGTGTGTTCGCTCGGGCTACAGGATCTAGAGATTTGGGTCCAGTTTAATAATTTTCAGTCTTTACTCGTGAGTCCGGGTGTCATAACAACTCCAGAGTTTGTAGTCGCCTCTATGATAGTAGACTACGCGTACCTTTCTTCTCCGGAGGTTGACTGGTTTTCTTCGCATAGACAGAACTACGTCATTCGTCAAGTCCAATATGACAGTTTTATCCTTTCCGGAAGTCTTACGTTTGATCTGAATTTTCTAGGTCCTGTCCGTGAGTTGTACTTCGTTATACAAGATGCAGCTGATGCTCCTTACGTCTACGAGACGGATCCAAGTCTCGGGGTGACCATCACGTTCAACGGAGAAGACTTTATTGATGAGAGTACAATGGATTACAACTTTACACGATTTATAGCACCATTGAAATGTTATGAACGACAGCCTGATAGGACCATCCACATGATCCCCCTTTGCAGAAACCCGCTCAATGCCCGGCCAACTGGTTCTGTCAATATGAGCAGAATATATCAAAAGAAATTTCAAATTACTTTACCGACCCTTACCTCATTACCGACCAAGACACTCAGAATACTAGCTGTTTCATATAACATAATGCGCGTGGAGAATGGTCTCGCCGGAATTATGTACCAGTAATAGTAGAATGGCGGGCCGCCAACTCTTGGCTCAACTTGGTCAAGAGGATATTGTCTTGTCTGGAGATCCAGAGATTACATTTTTTCAAGAAGCTTATCCATCCCAGGCTCGGTTCGCAAGCCGAGTCATTTCCGTATCGTTTGAGGATGTGCCCACGTTTGGTGATGAGGTCCATACCAACATACCTCTCATAGGTGACTTGATGACGGCCATGTATCTAAGTTTCAACTTTCCTATAAATATTCAGTCAACCTTTCAGCCTCTGGCGGGTATTCTCATGGTAAATTTTGTTGAAATTTATTCTGGATCACAGCTCATCGAGAGGATATGGGGGGAGTACTTGGGTCTGTTGAACGAGTGTCAAGTACCTTCGGCCAAACAAATACCACTAACAAATATCCTTGGCGAAGGAACACCCGGGACGACCTTTGTACCCGCCGTGTACCCATTCAAGTTCACTGTCCCCTTGCCTTTTCAGTGTCTCAAAAGAGGTCTGCCAGTAGTTCCTGACCTGAACTTTCGAGTCAGTCTAAACGAAAGTACGGAATTTACTTCACCGCCTCTGGATTCAATTCCAAGCATGGAGTTTAAATATCTCGTCGAGTATGTGGTTTTGACTGAACCCGAAAGGAATTTTATAAAAAAAAGAGGACCCGTCATCTATCTAGGAGAAAGTGTAGAGCGGGCTGTTTTTGGAGTTCCGCCTATAAATCCATCCGTCAGATGCGTGACTCAGTTTCTGCACCCAGTGAAGGAGCTCTTTTTTACCATACGTAACAGGGATGCTATTGGTCTAGACTTTTGGTATGATTATTCCAATGCGACGAGCGCTACGAATACATGGGCAAATAATTACTTTAATATAAATCACTTGAATTCAATGGCCATATATTTTGAGGGGGTCCAAAGGATCGACCCGACGTGGGCCACGAGTGTGTACCTCGGGACGACTCAGTTTATAGATTATCATACACGTGTTCCGACCAGACCATTTTACATGTATTCTTTTGCACTCGACCCCGAAAATCACGACCCGACCGGCTCTGTAAACATGGGAAGAATAAAAAATCAATATTTTGATTTCTTTTTAAAGCCCACGACCAAGGACCGCGTCATTACTATATGGGCAAGGTACCAGACCTTTCTTCAAGTCGATGGATTCAAGTCTATCAAGAACTTGTTTGACAATAATGGCGATGATGGATACTTGATGAATATCAATTACTATGCACCACAATTACCTCCAAATCTTCATAACCCCGGCGCCGACAACTTAAACACATCAGAATCTGAACAGATAATCACTATAGTGAATATAGGAGGTCAGGGCGGTATTCAGTGGTCTTGGACGCGCTTGCCAGCGGGCATGACGGCGAGCTCCCAGACTTCCGCTGCACTCGAGCTGACAGTTGCGCAAGGAACAGCCTTTCAACTCACAAGTATAAATGTCACGGCGATAAACCAATATGGGAGTGCAAGTACAGGCCCGTTTATAGTTGGTGCGGCAGTAGCGGCTCCAGTTGTTTCAAATCCTGGTAATCAAATTTTATTCACACAACAGCCCAGTGGCGCACCCTTCTCCAATTCGTTCACCATACCCAATACGGGGGGAGGGGGCGTGACTTGGGCGTACCCTACCCTTCCCTCGACGACGGTTTCGGTAACACAAACTGATTCGGGAATCACGTTTACAGTTCAATGGTATGCCCAATTTTCAGAAGTGGATTTCTACGTTAATGCAACAAATGGAGTTGGAAGCTCGAACACGGGAAATTTCAAGTTTGGGGCGGTTTATACCTCGCCTGTTTTTTCAACATATCCATTGTATTTTAATACTGATTCCGGACCTGCATCAAATACTGTTTTCCTCTCGTTCGGAGCCTGTGTTACGTGGTCTTGGGCGGGCTTGCCACCGGGAACGACGGTGACTTCCCAAACGGATGCCGGATTCACGGTTACAGTCGCTCAAGGGACCCAATTTTTAAGTGCAATTTTAGGACTTACCGCAACTAACATTCTAGGTACGTATGGTCCTTATAATATTTCCGCATATGCTGATTAATCGCGCTAAAGTAATACTCATAAAAGGTTTCAAAATATTAGATGAGGCTCGAACCCTTTGACCCAGGCCTAGACGCATTCTGCGTGTTTTACGCCCCTATAAGAGACCCAAAGCCATTTGAAAAAACCCAGTTTAGTATTTTTCAGATGACTGACTCGGAGGATGAAACTGAACTTTTTGACAAATGGTCGAGTATCCAGCCCGACTCTTCAGATTATGACTCTGAATGAAAATATTGTTCAATAATAAATGCTCCACCCAGGCGCTGCTATATTTGGCGTCATCCTCAACGTCATTGCCCTCACGTGGGTGCTTGACCTTGAAAAGAACGGGTGTCCTTGCGTGAATGACTGGCGACGCAAGATTATCAAGTACTGGCACTTTCTGGCACTCGCTATGCCTCTCATCCTCATGATCATCACGCCTCCCCGCATCGTCACGGCAGCAATCGGGCTCTTGGGCCTCCTGGCTTTCGGGGCACTCGCGAGCACTCTATGGTCCATCCAGCGCCAGAAGTGCCAGTGCGCCCAGGACTGGCGAGAGAAGGTCTTGGTCGTGACCACCTCCCTCACGATCGTCGGCCTTGTGCTCGGTGGTCTGAAATAATTTTTCTCGACATACAATAAATGGCTACTGCTATTGCTGTAGAGGTTGAGTCTTTTGCTCTGAACGCAATCGTCGGGTCCCTGGCTCTGACGGCATCCCTCAGCTGGCTCGACTTTGTCCGGGCCATCGTCGCCATGCTCATCAAGGTCCCCAGAGACACCAGCCAGTTTTTCCTAATCACCGCCCTTCTGACGACCCTCCTGTCAGTAGTTGTATACATGATCATAAAGATGACTGCACGAAATGTGGTAATCAATAAACCAGGCCAGGTTTACGCCGTCACGCGCTAAGTCCTACGGACCAAAAGAATAACCAATAAACCGATTACCAAAAGAGCTCCCATGACGTGAATGTTGGACCCGACATCATAGGGAACAGGGGCCGGCAACTCATCAAGAATAAACTTGGACTCCTTGCTCGGATCTTTCAAATAGACCCGAAGAAGAAACGAGTTTGTCTCCAGCCCATTGAATATCAACAAGTTTCCCATAGAGTCAAGCCATCGCACCGTCAGGCGATCGAGCGAGCCTATCGGTTCCGGGTAAAAAACAGAAATTTTATAATCTTTATTTTCTTCAAAGTTCTTCACAAATCCCGAGTTCACATCAAGTTGGATCGGCGCAAAGGCCCGACTTGTGCTTCCGCCAGTGACGGTCCCAGTCTTTCCTTGGAGTCCGCCCGTGAAAACGTGAGAGGGGGTCTTGAGCTCTTCAATATCCAGGAAGACTTGCTCTCCCAGAGAAGTGTTTACGACACTCGATGAGACTATTATTTGCTGCCCCGAATACGTTGGCCAGGTGCTTCCGGCCGAAGCAGAACTCAGGGTCGTGTTGTAGACCAGGCCCAGTATATTGGATAACTGTGTTGAGTTTACGCGTATTGTAAAAGAAGTTGGAAAACTAAAAATATATTTTCCATAAAACGAAAGATACGTGCACGTCACAAGACCAGTATTGGTCATGGCCGTCGCCATATCATAGACTCCGTAGAAGCCCGGGTTTAGGTTGACGACAGTAGATCCGATGGTTATTACCTGCATTCCATTTGTTAGATTATACATTGTATTTGGGACACGGGCGCTCACGAGGTCTACGCGTTCTATATTCCTCACGGGACTCGACAAGTGCAGCACGTACGAGTTCCCTGAGGGATATACATTTGAATTTCTTGTGTTTGAATTCGCAAAGAGCATAAGGGTGCTCATTCTGTTACTAGTACTTATTAAAGTAAGGGCTCAGACAAAACGCCGGATCTACTGGCGCCATTGTGCTGACGAGACCCACCCGCGTGGCTGTGCTCGGGCAAAGGACAACCTGGCCGTTAGGCAAGAGTGATGCTCCATTATATGTTCCAGTTATATCTGACACTGCCAGAGAGGCTGTGAGTGTAACTGGATTGACCATAACAACAGAACTCGTGCCGTTATAGAGGATGTTTCCAGATGGGAGAAGAACGCCACCCCCCGTGGAACCAGAACCTCCCGTAAATGTCGAAAAAGCAGAATTTTCTGGATTAAATGAACCTATCGAATCAGAAGAAGAGAAGAATACCACATTTCCGTTTGGCGCCAAAACTCCCTGAGTTGCTGAAAACGAAGTCTCGACAGTAGTAAGTTCAGTCAAATTAAATATTCCCAAGTTTGTGCCATTTGGGCTGAATATCACATTACCACTTGGGAGCAAAACGCCGCCCTTGTATCCAGTCGCCGCCACCCCGGTAGAAGCATACTCGAGGGTATAAGGATTGAATGCACCTATTGAAGCCGACCCATTTGGAACAAGTATCACTGTTCCGGTAGGAGCCACGACTCCCCCTGAAAAGCCAGTTTCCGCCGTCACCAGGCTAAACTGCTGATTGATGGGATTGAAAACTCCTACAGAAGACCCTGCAGATGGTATGAATATGACGTTGCCATTGGGGGCTAAAACGCCTCCGGCAAACTGACCGTCAGTGGCTATAAGGCTGGGCGGCTGGACGGCCGTGAAAGTACTAGTTGTCGGGTTAAAAACGCCAATGTTTGATGCGTTACAAGGAACAAAAACTACCCGGCCGTCTGGCAAAAGAACAGAGCCGGCATAGTCCGTTCCGCCTTGGGGTCCTGAAGCCACCAGCCCGAATACTGGGTTGGGGCTCGTGGCCCACCATGACGATGTGGGCTGGCTCGAAGCGTTACAAGCAGCGGATATCCACGCCTGGATAATGGTGGAGTTTGTGGGACTTGGCGTGAGATATGGGCCCTGTTTGGTGAGGTCCTCGCCATAATACAGCGTGGTGACTACGAGGTTCGCGGTGACGATGTTATTGCTCACATAGACATTTCCCTGAACATTTATGTTATTTGAGTAGATATTTGCGACAGTTATGTTTGAAGCAGTCAATGTATTTGAGAATATATTTATAGTTGTCAAGGAAGTATTCGAAAAAATATTCCCCATCACGTAAAGAGAAGTCCCTGACGGATCCGTAGTGCCTATTCCTACAAACCCATCCGTGCCAAATATGTTCGACGTGTTTAGTTGAGTAGCAGTCAGTGTTGTTGCGAATACAGTCTGGAAAGGAGAGGATATATTTCCTATCGTTGCAGTTGTTGAACCGGCAAGAACGCCGTTTACGGCTGTTAATTCACCTATAACAGTAAGTACCTGATTAATAGTTGCATTCCCTGACGTAACGGTGTCCCCGAAGTTGGTAATCAGGACCATCTCTAGTACCTACTCAGAATTTATTAAAGTAAGGACTTAGACAGAATTCAATTGGAACGGGGGATGTCGTGTCGTATATTCCAAGCTGACCCTGACCGGGTCCGAGCACAACCTGACCATTCGGGATGAGGGTCGCGCTTGAAAATGAGTTTCCAGTCTCCGTCAAGTTCGAGTACTCGAAAGTTCCGGGATTAAACAAGCCCACGTTTTGACTGGTAAGGGAAGGGACAAAGAGGACATTTCCGGATGGCAATAGACAACCACTCGTAAAGTCCGAATCTGGGATGGGTAAAGTGGTGGCCGCGTAAGTTTTTGGATTAATGACGAAGACATTGGATAACTGAGTAACTGCTGTAATATTACCATCGGGGGTCAGAATCAAGTCGTTTACGCCATTTAAATCTAAAGTTATTGAAGAATATCCGAGGCCGACCGGATCAAACTCTACGAGGTCACCGCTCCAAGATGCCGGAAATACGCAATTTCCATTGGGCAAGAGGCACATTCCCCTTGAGGGCAATGTGTTAAGAGAAAATAGGCCCGTCGCATCACAAGAAGCAAACTGGTAAAAAGTTGACGACCACGTTATTCCCGTCCACGTTCCGGGCGCCGCGAAGAGGGCCCCGGTCCACGTGTTTCCATCAGGGCTCCACGCAAAGTAAGGGCTCGAAGTTGCGCTCGCAACAAAAATTCCGTAAGAAGATGGCGTCACGGCCGTCCAAGAACCCGCCACAGGGGATGCGGCCGCCGCCCACGTCTGCCCGCCATCTGTACTCTGCGCGAAGTAAGGGCTAGAAGGGGAACACGCCACAAAAGTTCCGGAAGAAGAGGCGGCTACGGATGTCCACAGACTGGC
>Ga0164297_10004973_pt1 | contig 11607 bp, 9 predicted proteins | sample GEODES058metaG_FD_113539 | JGI IMG/M metagenome (GOLD analysis project Ga0164297, IMG submission 113539) | Dystrophic lake water microbial communities from Trout Bog Lake, Wisconsin, USA - GEODES058 metaG | ecosystem: Environmental > Aquatic > Freshwater > Lake | place: USA: Trout Bog Lake... | reverse complement strand
GGTCCGGCAATTTCTGCACGGCAAACAACCCAATCGCAAAAATAATCAGCACCAGGGTTCCGGCGATAGCGATGCTATCCATCAATCGACGGAGGCGCTTCCAGCGTTTTCTGCCTGGATCGTAGAAGACCTGATGACTCATCTTGATAGTTTCGGCTACTACGGATGCTATGCACAGGTTGCGTCGGAGTCAATGCGAGATGGGCCACGCATCGCCGCCGGGATAGTGTTGCCGCCGTTGCAGTGCGATGTATCATTCCATCTGATATGTGGACATGGTTGAAATCCGCACGTTGGACAATGCTGCCGCTGGCCCTGGGGCTGTCGCTGCGCCTGTTCCTGCTCTACCACCATCCACATTTCAACGGCGATACGATGATCTACGGCGACATCGCCAAGAACTGGCTGCGGCACGGAGTTTATGGCCAGAGCGACGGCAACAGCTTTTACGCGACGATGATCCGCATGCCCGGCTACCCCGCATTTATGGCGGCCTGCTTCACCCTCTTTGGCATGGAGAACTATTTCTGGGTCCTGGTGATGCAGGTTATCTTCGACATGCTCGCCTGCGTGATGCTGGCTGCAGCAGCAAAAAAATTATTCAGTGCGCGTGCCGGCATGGCGGCGTTGTGGCTCAGCTCGCTCTGCCTGTTTACCTCCACCTATGTTGTGGTTGGGCTCGCAGAATCACTCAGCGTCTTCTGCACTGCGTGGGCCATCTACGCGCTGGTACTCTGGCGCGAATCCTTGCTGCAAAATGAAAATAGAAAAACATGGCTGCATCTGGCCAGCCTTGCCTGTGCGCTGATTGCGGCCGTGTTTCTTCGGCCCGACAACGGGCTCATCACTGCATCGCTACTACCGGCTGTCTTCTGGATTGCGTGGAAGCGTGTCGGGTTGAAGCGGGCCGTGAGTTCTCTGCTGCTGTGCTCGATAATTTTTCTTGTTCCGCTGGTGCCGTGGACCATCCGCAACAAACGCGCGTTCGGTTTGTTCCAACCGCTGTCTCCGCGACAGGCCAATGACCCCGATGAATTCGTCACCTACGGCTTCAACCTCTGGTGCAGCACATGGGAAGTGGATTACGCCTCCACCGAAGAAGTGTATTGGGCGCCGCAAATTAATTCCATCGACATCAATGATCTTCCCGCACGCGCATTTGATTCGCCGCAGCAGCGCGAAGAAACTGCAGCCATCATCTCGCAGTACAACGACGGCGTGGCCAACGGCACGGCAGATACGCCGGAAGTGGATGCGAAATTCATGGCTCTGGCGAAGCAACGCATACATACGCATCCGCTGCGTAGCCGAGTCCTGCTGCCGTTGGCGAGGGTGGCGAATATGTGGCTGCGTCCGCGTGTGGAGCAATATGACTATGACCTGCACTGGTGGAATTATCCCGATCATCCACAGGAGACGCTGACAGCGCTGGCGCTGGGCGCGCTGAATATTTTTTATCTCGCGCTGGCCATTGTGGGGTGGGTTCGTCTGCAGCGGCACGATGCCATCCTGCTGGGACTGGCTGCGTTCATCGTGCTGCGATGCTTGCTGCTCTATACGCTCGACAACTCCGAGCCGCGCTATACGATTGTCTGTTTTCCGATTTTGTTTCTGCTGGGTGCCGCAGCGTTCCTGCGCCGCGAAAATTCAGCGGCGCAATAACGCGGGCTTACTTCATTACATCGATTTTGGTTTTCTTCGTCGTCGGCATCTGGAACCTGCTGCCGTCCACGCCCTTGTCGCTGATGTTGCTGTAAATAGCGGTGCGGTAGTCCCCCGAGGGATAAAAGAATTTCTGCTGCAGTGAAATGCCCCGCGTCTCATCCACCCAGATGGTGACGTGCGTGAACATCTTTGCCACGCTCGGCTGCAGCGGCTTCAGGTCCAGCTGCGTCACTTTCACGCCGCGCATCATTTCGCTGTCGATATAAGTGACCGTCCAATTCTTTGTGAGGTCAGTGCCGCTGCCTCCGAACCCCAACGTGAGAAAACTTTCATACTGGCCGCTGTTTTTTCCCGCGGAGAAGACCTTCATCTCATCAATCATCGGCTGGTACAGTTCCAGCTTGCTCTGCGCGTAGATGACAATCTGGCCGGGCTTGGCCCCGGGAGCATCGCTCACGTCGGCACGCATCTCCGTACCGCTGCCGGTGCGCTTGAACCAGATGTTGCCGTACTGCTTGTCGGTGTCATTGATGATGCGTTGAAATGTGTCCCACTCAAAGCTGGCCTGCGCGGCGGTAAATTTCTGAGAGGCCGCATCCAGATGCGCCAGCGTCTGCTGCAGCGGAGAATCGGCGGCAACAGCATCGCCGGTTGCGCCCGCCATGCCCATCCACAGCAACAGAATTGCCGCTGCATACATTTTGATGACGTGAGATTTCATCGTGACTCCCGACATGATTTAGTGCTTTACCCAGGCGCGGTAGCCGACCAGTGACCCGTTGCCATCCACCACCGGCTCCACCTTCTGCACGCTCACATCGCCGGCAATCGGCATAATGACGCGCAACAGGTCGGCGCGACGCAGGGTTTCATCCTGCCCGCTGTAATGCATGATGGCGACCGGCACCACGTACACATAGCCATCGCCGCCATCGCTCATCACTTCCACGGCACTGTTGCCGGGCAGGCTGTTCTCCACCGGCTTGTCGCGATAGGCAATGAGGTGCGGCGAGACAAACAGGAACAGCAGGATCAGCGTCACCATGACGTCATAGTGAAAGCTGCCGCGTTTGTACGTCCACCAGAAATAACTTTTTAACGTGTTCCAGATTTTCGACATAGGCCTACCCGCTTATTTCATTTCCCGCTTGCGCAGTACAGTTTCGCCATTCATATACGGCTGCAGCGCTGCAGGAATCTTCACGCTTCCATCCGCCTGCTGATAATTTTCAAGCACCGCCAACCAAGTCCGGCCCACGGCCAAACCGCTGCCATTCAACGTATGCACCGGTTCGCTCTTTTTTGCGCCGGCCGGGCGGTAGCGAATGTTCGCGCGCCGCGCCTGGAAAGCCTCAAAGTTTGAGCAGCTGCTGATTTCACGGTACACATTCTGACCCGGCAGCCACACTTCCAAATCATACGTCTTTGCGGAACTGAATCCCATGTCGCCGGTGCAGAGCAGCATGCGGCGATACGGCAATCCCAGCCGCTCCAACACAGTCTCTGCCGCGCGCGTCAGCTTCTCATGCTCTTCATAAGAATCTTCCGGCTTGGAAAATTTCACCAGCTCCACTTTTTGGAACTGATGCTGGCGGATAATGCCGCGCACATCTTTGCCGTAACTGCCGGCCTCGCTGCGGAAACACGGCGTCCACGCGCAATAGGAAATCGGCAGCCGCGACGCTTCGAGCGTCTCATCGCGATAAAGATTCGTCACCGGGACTTCGGCGGTGGGTATCAGCCAGTGATCATTCTCGCGGTAGACACCCGGCGTGTAGCCGGCTTCGTCCTTGCAGAAAAATAAATCGTCAGCAAACTTTGGCAGTTGACCGGTGCCGAAGAGCGAATTGGAATTCACCATGAACGGCGGCAGCACTTCGGTGTAGCCATGCTCACGCGTGTGCAGATCGAGCATGAAGTTCGCCAGCGCCCGTTCCAGCCGCGCGCCGTCTGCCCAGTAAACGGCAAATCGCGCACCGCTGATTTTTGCCGCGCGTTCAAAATCCAAAATGCCCAGCTCTTCGCCGAGCTCCCAGTGTGGCTTGGGAGTGAAGTCAAACTTGGGAATCTCGCCCCAGGTTTTTTCCACTTTGTTGTCATCGGCGCTGGCGCCCACCGGCACACTCTCATGCGGCAGGTTGGGGATGCCCTCGAGCAGCGTGCGCAGTTCAGCATCGGCAACCTGCGCGGCAGATTCCAACTGCTCGGTCTTCTCTTTCAACAGACGTGTCTCTTCCATCTGTGCACTGGCGTCGCCGCCGGCCTTTTTAATCTTGCCCACTTCTTCTGAAATCGCATTGCGGCGGGCCTTCAACGTCTCGGCCTCGGTAATGGCTTCGCGACGACGAGCATCCACTTCCGCAAAATTTTTCAGCACCGCAGACGGGTCAGCCCCGCGCTGCCGCAGCTTCTCTTCCATCAGGGGCAGATTGCCCCGAACAAATCCTAAATCCAGCATGTATTTATGTTACCGGAGCCGGGCAATTTGCGGCGAAACTGGCCGGTGGGCTAGAAAGCTCCAGTCCCAATTCTTTACATTCGCGTAACAATTCGCTCTTCCCGGCCTGCGAAACTGGAGTCGCCATGAAAATCAAAAATTTCTTCGCCGCTCTGCTCTGCTTCCTGATGGCGGTGCCGTTTTCGCAAACGGCCAGCGCCTCTGCCTATGATGGTCAGCCAAAAATCGTCATCCTGATTGTGATTGACCAGTTCCGCGGCGATTATCTGCAGCGTTACCGCGCCGACCTGACAGAGAAGAACGGCTTCAATCTCTTCCTGCATCAGGGCGCGTACTTCACCGATTGCTACTACAACTACGCCAACACCAAGACCGCTCCCGGCCACGCCAGCATCGGCACCGGCGCGTACACCGACGGCCACGGCATCGCCAGCAATGAGTGGTGGGACCTGGACCGCGCCACTGATCACCCGGTCAGTTCCGTGGAAGATCCGCGCTACCGGCTGGTGGGCACGTTTGACGATTTGCCTGTACTGCCGCCACCCGCGCTGCCGCCCACTGCACCACGCATCGGAGCCTCACCGCGCAGCGAACTGGCCAGCACCTTCGGCGATGAAATTCGTCTGGCCACTGCGGGCCGCTCACGCGTTTACGGCATCTCACTCAAAGACCGCGCCTCCATTCTGCCCGCCGGCGCCACTGCAAACGCAGCTTATTGGATTGATCAGGCCACCGGCCGCTTTCTCACCTCCACCTACTACATGCCGCAATTGCCGGAGTGGGTGACTGCATTCAACAAGGGTCCGCGCGCAGCGCAGGCGATGAAGGAAGCCGACGCTGTGGACACAACAGAGTTTTACGATCTGGTCGGACGCACGCCTGCGGCCAACTCCTACGAACTCGATTTCGCCAAGGCTCTCATCCAAAATGAAAAGCTCGGACAAAACGGCGTGACCGATGTGTTGACGGTGAGCCTCTCGGCCAATGACATTCTCGGCCACCAGATGGGTCCCGACTCCGACAGCGAGAAGCAGATGGTGATTTCGCTGGACCGCGACCTGAACAATTTCTTCACCTGGGTGGATAAAAATGTTCCCGGCGGTCTCGGCTCTACTTGGGTGATGTTGACAGCAGACCATGGCATCAGCCCAATCCCGTACCAGTCGGCGAACCTCGGCGTGCCTTCCGCAACCATTGACCTGCAGGCCGTGGCCGATGACATCAACGCGCAGTTGAATAAAAAATATGCAACTGCAGACGGCACGCTGTGGATGATGCCGATGCTTGAACTGCCGTATCTCTCGCTCGACCCGCGCCCCTTCCAGCAGCAACACATCAACGAAGCCGATGCAGAAAAAATAATTGCGGAGATGCTGCCGTCCGTCGTGGTAAAACTTGGCGGCCCGGCAGAGCCCGTGGAACCCGTAGTGCTGCCCGGCGCAACCCCGCCGAAGATGGACTTCAGCGAGACGCGTCTCAAGTCGCGACCCGCACCGGTCTTCATCCGCACAAAAACGCAGTTGCTGGCGGGAGACATACCGCAGACCGAGTTTGGCAAACTGGTGGCGCACAGCGTAACGCAGAACGGCGGCTGGTTTGTGATGATGGTGCCGCAGGCCTACCAGATGGAATTTCTCAACGGAATCCAGACGACCCATTTCAGCCCCTGGTCGTATGACCGCCATGTGCCGCTTGGATTTTTTGGCGCACCGTTCACGCCCGGGTTGTATCGTGGAGTAGTAGAGCCGGTGGACATTGCCGCGACCATTACTTCGCTGTTGGGCGTCAATCAACCCTCCGCCTCAGTGGGCCACGTGCTGACGCAGATGCTGCGGCCCAATCCCTGAGCAGGAGTGCAAAAAGCTAGTGAGCAGTAAAGCATCGCCTGACATGCACGTCAGCATCGCCGGAATATCGCTGCGCAATCCGGTGCTGGCGGCCAGCGGCACCTTCGGTTACGGCGTCGAGTTTGAGGAAATCCTCTCGCTCGACAACATCGGCGGCTTTGTGGTCAAAGGCCTCTCGCCCGAGCCGATGTCCGGCAATCCTACGCCGCGAATTATTCAAACTTCAGCCGGAATGATCAACGCCATCGGCCTGCAGAACATCGGCGTGCGCGCTTTTGTGCGCGAGACGCTGCCGCACATCCGCGCACTGAGTGGCGTGAAGAACGGCACCGTCGTTATCGTCAACGTTTTTGGATTTCAAATCGGCGACTACCTCACCGTCATCCGCGCATTGAATGACGCCGAAGGCATCGCCGCGTATGAACTGAATGTTTCCTGCCCCAACACGCAGCACGGCGGCATGGTCTTCGGTCTGGATGCCGGCCTGCTCTACGAACTGGTTTACAAATGCAAGCTGGCCAGCATGCGACCCATCATCGTCAAGCTCTCGCCGAATGTGACCAGCATCGGCCAGATGGCGCGCTCGGCCGCCGATGCGGGCGCTGATGCCATCTCTCTGGTCAACACATTCATGGCGCTCTCCATCAATCCAGAGACGCGCCGCCCGCGCATCGCCAACATCACCGGTGGACTTTCCGGCCCGGCCATCAAACCTATCGCCGTGCGCCTGGTACATGAGGCTGCAAAGGCCGTGCAGGTTCCCATCATCGGCATGGGAGGCATTGCCAGCGCAGAAGATGCGGTGGAATTTATGCTGGCCGGCGCCAGCGCTGTGCAGGTGGGCACGGCCAGTTACACCGACCCACGCGCGGTGGAAAACATCGCACTCGGCCTGAAGAAATGGTGCAAGGAACACACCATAGCGCGCGTCACAGATTTAGTGGGAAGGTTTGACGATACCCGCGGATAGAATTTCCGCGCGGCGGCTTACTCGTTTTCTTTATCCAGCGGTGCGGGCTTCATCTCGCCGTTCTTCTGCTTCAGCAGGATTTGCACCTTGCCCTCGGCGGCCTCAATCTGCTCGCGGCAATCGTTGGAAAGCGCGACGCCCTTCTCAAACAGGTTGACGGACTCTTCCAACGGCAGATCGCCTTTTTCCAGCTTGTCGACAATCTCTTCCAGCGATTTAATCTGTTCCTCAAATTTCGCCATCGTCCCCCCTGTTATTCCTGCGCCTTCGCAGCCAGCGGCCACAACGGCTCCAGCACCTGCGCGGCGGATGTGTACTTGCCAAACGGCGCGGAGACCTGCACGCCCTGCACGCGGTCACGCACGGCCAGCAACATCTCCTGCGCAATGCGGATGCCTTCGGCGCGCGACTCTTCCGGCGAGCCGGCATCGGCCATGCGCTTCATGATGACGTCCGGCATGCTCACCTTCAGGTCGTTCTTCATGAACTCGGCGTTCTTCAAACTGGTCAGCGGCCAGATGCCGGCAATCACCGGTATGCGGTGCCCGCTCTTTTCAATGCTGTCGAGAAATTCATGCAGCAACTTCAAATCAAAAACCGGCTGCGTGATGGCATACTCGCCGCCCGCTTCCACTTTATGCCGGAAGCGACGCAGTTCATTCTCAATGTCCGGCACGCCGGGGTTCGCAGCCACGCCAATGGTGAATCCGGTCGATGCGCCCAGCGGATTTTTTCCGATGTCGAGCCCGTGGTTCAGGTTGCCGACAATTTTCACAAGACCAATCGCGTCCACGTCAAACACTGCCGTTGCATCGGGATAATTTCCCAGCTTCGGCGGATCGCCGGTGAGGCAAAGAATATTTTTTACGCCAATCGACGACGCGCCCAGCAAATCACTCTGGATGCTGAGCAGATTGCGGTCGCGGCAGGTGTAGTGCAACACGGTTTCAATCCCCACCTGCTGCTGAATCTGAATACAGAGGCTCTGCGCGCTCATGCGTGCCGAAGCGCGCGGCGAATCCGGCACGTTGATGCCGTGTACGCCGAGCGTGTGCAGCATCGCCGCACCGGCAATTTCTTTGCTGCAATCAATTCCCTTCGGCGGAACAATTTCCACCAGCGTCACAAACTCGCCGGTGGCAACGGCGTGGCCCAGTCGCGAGCGGTCCTGCAACGGCGGCGGCTGCACGGTAGAAACCACGGCTTCATTGCTTTCAGATTTCGGCGCGGCGGCCATCGCATTCAACGCACGCAATGCCGAACGCATCGCGCGGATGTGGTTGGGCGTAGTGCCGCAGCAGCCGCCGATGAACTGCGCGCCTGCCTTCACAAATTTGCGGGCAAAACTCGCCATGTATTCCGGCGAAGAAAGATAAATGTAGCGGCCTTCCACTTCGCGCGGCATGCCGGCGTTGGGCATGGCCACCAGCGGCAGCGGACTCGCGTTGCGCATCTCGGTCACCGCGGCCAGCACCACTTCCGGCCCGGTGCTGCAGTTGCAGCCAATCGCATCCGCGCCCCACTCGGTCAATTTCTTTGCTGCGTCGGCTGCAGTGGCTCCGTCCAGGCAAAGCGAATTTTCATCCACCGTCATCAGCACGATTACCGGCAACGCGGGCGCTTCTGCCTTCACCGCCAGCAATGCCTGCTCGGCCTCGGCCAGCGACATCACGGTTTCGACAATCAACAAATCCACACCGGCAGCGGCGAGTGCGCGCACCTGTTCGGAGTAGGCAGCAATAGCTTCCGCAGCAGAGATGCCGCCCGTACCCACTTTTACGCCGAGAGAGCCCAGCGACCCGGCAACCCACGCATCTCCGGCCTGCTTGTCTTTCAGTTGGTCCACGGCCTGCCGCGCCAAACGCACACCGGCCTGGTTGATGGCAGCCACCTGGTCCTGCAATCCAAAACGTGCCAGGCGTACGCGGTTCGCTCCGAAGGTATTGGTCTCCACTACCTCGGCTCCGGCCTGCAGATATTCCTCATGCACGCTGCGCACCAGTTCACCCTGCGTCAGGTTCAGTTCGTCATAACACTTGTTGATGAACACGCCGCGGCTGTAGAGCATTGTGCCCATGGCCCCGTCGAGCAGCACGGTGCGTTCGCCAAAAATGGAATTGAGCCTGCCGGACACTTGCGTTTCGTTCCCCCTTCGCCCCCGCGCAACTGGCGTAAGGGTTCTTTCCATGCTAGACGAGGTGCAACATCCGCGCCACCCGTCTACGCAACCATCTGCGCTTTGTTATACTGGCAACTGCAACAGAGAACGAGATTTAGCGCAATGAGACTGGGAGTCGTACGCAACTTCATGAATCCAAGCCGCAATTTTAAACTTGTATGCGCCCTGCTATTGGCGGCCACAGTTCTTCCGCTTTCCGCTTGCGGTAGAAACTATGACAACCTGTACCCATTTCCGGCGTACAACTTCGCAGGCAGGCCCATACCTCCCAGCCAGTTGGCCAATCGCGTGTTGGTTGCGATTGAAAATCCCAACGGGCTCTCCAGCGGCGCCCTTGAGGTTCTCGATGCGAAAAATGACCTACGTCACAACATCCAGAACACTGTAAATCAGTGGATGATCAGCGGCTATTCCGCATCGCTTCCGATCAGCATTCAGAACTTTCCCGACGAACTCGCCGGGTTTGTTTATGGATACGGCGACGGCAGCTTTACGCAGATTAATTATGGAACCGAAGGCCTCACCGGATCGGCCGCGACTGAACCGGGAAGATCCAACAGCATTATGATTGACGGCGGATTCCAGAACGTTTACTCCGCGCAGGAAGCACTCGGTTATGTGACGGTTTACAACCGCACCACCTCCGGCCTCTATGCACTGAACCTGCCGAACGTCTATCAGGTTGCCACCAACACTGCGGGCACAGTGGCACTGGCCATGGTGCGCAACAGCAACTCGCTCTACCGCATCATCAAACTCTCCAGCACCGCCGGCAATCCGCCGGTTGCTCCTGCCGGCGCGATTGATTGCCGCCCGCTGGACAATCCTCTCTTCTGCGTCGTTCCTGTTCCGGGCAATTTTGACCGCCCCATCGGCGCGTATTTCTCGCTCGACGGCACGCAGGTCTACATCATCAATTGCGGACCCGAGTGCGGCGGCAACACGGCCAGCATCAGCTACATGAGCCTGACGCCACTGCTGGAAAACAACCCCACCATCCCCACCACCAATCAGGTGCTTTCCAGCACGCTGGTGCCGGGAGGCGTGACCACGGTGATTTCTGACGGCACATACATCTATGCCGCCGGTCAGCAACAGCAAACCAGCGGACCCTATGCGGGACTCTTCGCCGGCAATCTGTCCATCATCAGCATGGCCACGCAGAGTGTGATTTCCACCTACTCCATCTCCGACGGCATCCACACCAAGATGATCTTCGGCGACAACAGCACACTGTGGATTGGTTCCAACACTTGCGCAGAAGGCGTACGCCAGGCCAAGTTTGCCGCCGGCATCAAAACGCAGGACGCGAACTATAACTGCCTGACGCGTTTTGTCGTCGGCCCGATTTCCACCAGCAATCCGATTCTGCCCACCTGGACCGCGCACACCACGTACAACGTCGGCTCGCGCGTCAGCGACGGAACCAACATTGAAGTGGTTGCCAACGGCAACGCCACCGAGCAGTTGAATGGCGCCGACATCGTTCAGGGCACCTCCGGCAGCAGCACGCCGACGTGGAGCACCAGCATTGACGGCACCACTACCGACGGCGGCGTGACCTGGGTCAACATCGGCCCGGTGACGCAGGCGGAAATCATTCCCGGCATCACGCCCAACAGCACTGCGTTTCAGATTCCCATCAACTGGCAGAACGTCAACGGTGACCCGTATTACTACGGCGACCTGACGGGCATCTGCTGGGTGCAGGGGCTGAACAAGATGTACACCGCAGACGGCGGGCAGATTCATCTCTTCGGCACAGCCGATGGCGGCGAGCATGACAACTCGCAGATCACCATTCAGGGCACGGCCAGCGATGTTGCCTACATGGACGCCACCACCGACGGCGCCAACTAATCTGCGTTTCAAAAGGCCTGCCCATGCAGATGCCGCAGACAAACCTACCCACGGTGGATGTTCTTGCCATTGCCGCGCATCGCGACGATGTGGAGCAGACCTGCGGCGGCACGCTGCTGAAGCTGGCCGCACAGGGCTGGCGCACCGGCATCCTGGACCTGACCCAAGGTGAAAGTGGAACACGCGGCACAGCCGCAGAACGAGCCGCAGAGGCAGAGGCCGCAGCACGTCTGCTGAATGCCGGCTGGCGAGAAGCGCTTGACCTGCCCGATGGCCGCGTAGAAAACAACTGGGAAAATCGGCTGAAGATTGCTGCGGTGTTGCGCCGCCTCCGTCCGCGCGTCGTCATTCTGCCGTATTGGGAAGGCCGCCATCCCGACCACTACACCACGGCCACGCTTGGTTATGAAGCCTGCTTTGTCAGCGGCCTGGCGCGCGTGGTCACACCCGGCCCCGCAGAATTCGTGGCGCCGCACCGCCCCTTCAAAATTCTTTACGCCAGCCTGTATGCCGATGTGCGCCCCAGTTTTGTAGTCGATGTAACTCCGTACATTGAGCAGCGTCTCTCTGCCCTGCTGGCCTATCGCTCGCAGTACAGCGAACAGGCCGCCGGCAGCGGTCTCTTTGT
>Ga0164297_10004967_pt1 | contig 11616 bp, 7 predicted proteins | sample GEODES058metaG_FD_113539 | JGI IMG/M metagenome (GOLD analysis project Ga0164297, IMG submission 113539) | Dystrophic lake water microbial communities from Trout Bog Lake, Wisconsin, USA - GEODES058 metaG | ecosystem: Environmental > Aquatic > Freshwater > Lake | place: USA: Trout Bog Lake... | reverse complement strand
CTGCAGTCCTCTATCAAGTGTAACGATCTGACAGTATGTTTCAATAAAATAAATGTAATCAGTTTTACACTTAATATATTCTTGAATCTGTTCAGGTGTATAATTTACTTCTACACCAATCGCCTTTAAATTTGGATTTGCGTTATAAATTTGCGCCATTAAAATGTATCATTCCAAGATTCTTCAATTGTTTTGGTATTAAAATTACCAGTTGCTGTATACTTTGTTGTTGGTGTACTTGGTACATTAACAATAACATTAGTAATTGGACCATTGGTGGTTACTGGACCATAGAAATTAGATTTTATTGTAAAGTTAATTGTATAAGTTACAAATCTACGCTCAGTAAAATCGCCATCGTAATTATCTTCAATATTAATACTATTTAAAACAATAGGAATATCCATTGTAACGCCAAGTTCAGGAACAGCATTAATAGTTAAAGTAAACTCTGGGGTAAAAAATGGAAGAATTTGCTCAACAATTTGAAAAGCATCTTCTTGAGTCTTGGTTAAAATGTAAAGAGATATGTCAATGTTGTAAGGAACAGGACTATATGCTTGATTTATTGCTGTTGGGGAAACTCCAGTATTTGATGCTTGAACTTGATTCATACGATTAGTTTTTCTAATAGAATCGTATGACATACTAGTAATCTCGAAAGACATTCTTGGTAATGTTGTATAAACATTTCGATCAAGAGTTGGATCTTGTTCAATACGAACTAACCACTTTTCCTTAGGAGCATATGCCAGTGGAACAGTAATCTCTTGTCCAAGAGTGCCGTCATTGTTTTCTCTTTGAACACGAATATTACTAAACAAGCTACCGAATGATACGATAACTTTACGAGTAAGTCCGTGATAAAATGGTGGAATATTTAACATTACTGAACACTACCTAAAGGATTATTTGTATTAACAACAAGAGAAGTTGCTTCGGCTTTAAAATCAATATTCTCACCAAATGCCTGTGGTAGATCTGGGTTTGGTTCGATAGATGCTGTTGCTACTGCAGCTACACCAACATATGTCAATTGAGCTGTTCCATTGGCAACTGTTCCACTAGTATGGGTTGGACCAACTGATGAAAAAGTTCCTCCAGTTGAAACCGTATATAAATTTCCATCATAAGCAACTTGAACATTTGTATTTTGCGAATCCCCAGCAGACCAAAGAGTTCCAACAGTTAATATTGGAGCAACAGAATACCCTGTTCCAGTATCAATAATATTAATTGATGAAACAGAACCATTAGAAATAACTGCTTGTAAATTGGCAGGTTGAAATGCTTGTATTGCTTGAGATCCCTGTCCACCAATTAATGATATAGTTGGAGCGACTGTATATCCCGAACCATTATTTAAAATATTAATACTAGTAACGGAACCAATTTGATCTCTATAAATTACATCAGTATCATAAGATTTAATTGATTCAAACACATCAATATCTCTAAGTCCTGTATCAATATGTTCAGATGCATATTGGAAAAGTTCAACTTGTAATCTGTAAACATAAAGTTTACCAAGCTGATAAAATGGATCTTGATGTTTAACAAACTTAATTTCAAATAAACCTTTGGTTAAGGGAAAATATAATAAATCTCCTTCGCAAGGTCTATTTGGTAATTCAGTCTGACCAAATCTTCCAACAAGCTGATCCCAACGGCGACGAGAAACAGTAAGAGTTGCTGACTGTTCCATCATTAAACCAAATTTGTTTATAAAAGCACCCTGTCCTTCAAACCCCATATTAGTTTCAAGATACATTTCAATTTGATATGCTTCTTTAAATTTTGATAAACGATCTTCGCCGAGTATCTGATCATGACCTACAAGTGTTCTTGGAATATAATAAAAATCTTGTCCATATATTTGGATAGATTCTAAAATTATATCCTCGATAAGGTACTGTTCATTTCCAGTACCCATAGAAAAATAAACATTTGTTGCCACGAATTATCCTAAGAAGAAATCTAGAGGTGCTGCTTTGTTTTGAATTTCGTCTTCTAATGCTCTTATCTCTTCAATTGCTTCGCGATATAGTGCTTTACCATCAAGAGTTACGCCACCTGGAAGTTGAAGTCCACTAAATTTAGCAAGATTAGTTCCCCATTGACGCTTAAACAAAGCAGTAGTATAACGCTTTAGCCATGGTTCGTTCCATACTAATTTAAATTGATCAGGATCTAATGCGCGATATGCTTCAACAACGATGTACATACCAACATCAATTTTGTTAGCATTATTCCAATCAACATCAATATTTAATTTATTTTGTAAACGATTAAATCTCCAGATTGGCTTACCATTAAGTAACAAATCCAATGTTGCTAAATGCTGCATAACAGTTGAATAGTAAATCAAAGATGTACTAGACAAGTCATACAAGTCATTCAAACGCAATTGATATTGTAAATCGAAAATACTTCTTGAAGAAGATGTTCCTTGATATAATGGTAACACACGAGTTACACCATATACCGCATCAGCAATAGGAATATATTTATTTTCAATATCACCAAATGTTAAGTAAGTATTTGGATCTGATGAAACAGTTGCGCTAATAACATTACCATTTCTATCTTTGGAAGTAATTACTTCTCCTGGGATAAATGCTTTTGGCGCACCTGATGGTGTAAATGGATCATTGTTAATATTAAATGTTTGAATAAAACGAGCAACTTGTAAATTATTTGGCTGAACTCCAAAATTTGCAGTGGCAGTTGCTCCAGTTCCAGTTGTGTCAGTAATAATTACTTCAGGATTGGATAGATATCCATCTCCTGGATTTGTTATGATAATTGAAGTAATTACACCTGAAGAAACAGTAGCAATAGCAGTTGCGCCCTCGCCACCTCCACCAGTAATTGTTACTGTTGGCTCAGAAGAATATCCAGTTCCACCAGCAGTAACTGTAACTGCAGTAGTAACATCAAGCTGTGGATAAATTACTGCGGAAATTCCTGAAGTAGAACCAACAACAATATTACCTGGAACAAAAGAAGCAGCATTATCTGTAGTAATTATCAACTGAGAAGCTGTAACTTTATGCGATAAATAAAATTTTTCAATACCATCATAGTGGTATAATCTAAAAATATCTAACGCTTCATCAATACGATCTTCCAGCTGGTCGTCATCAACATTGACCTCTAGAACTGGTGCGCCAAGATTGCGTAGACAGTATTGTTTAAAATCTTCTCTAGTTGCTGGAATAGCCATTTTATTGTCCTGAATCGGTTTGTAAATCTTCTATCAACAAATTTTGCATATGTGTTATTTGATCTGGACCAAAACTGTTTTCAATAGCCTGAACCATAATACTCTGTGTCATTGAATTTTCGTACAAATATTCCGCATCAGTTGTATATCTTATTGGAGCAACATAAAATCTTCTCATAATAACTTGAATAATTCCAATAGGACTCTTTTTTCTAATACAATGACTAAATCTAATTTCAGTTATAACATTCGAAGCGGAACCAATATCTGCTTTCGTATATTCAACTAATTCGTAGGTAAAATCGTAATTCATTTTTGTAAAAGATTAAGTTGAGTTGTTAAAGAATTAATTTGCAGTTGTTGTTCTTTAATTGCTTCAATCAGCAACGGAACAAGTTTATCATAGTGAACTGTTTTATAATCAGAACCTGGGAAATTAGCATTAATTGGAGCATCCACAACAACTTCAGGTAAAACTGCAGCAACTTCTTGAGCAGAAACACCAACCTGACGATTGTTGTTATTATATCCTAGTTCTTTTGCTTTTTCGTTTTCGGTAAAATAGTAACCATTTAATGCCATGACTTTTTCGATAGCATTTGGGATAGTTCCTGTAAAATCTTTCAAACGAGCATCTGAGTAGTAGGCAGTTACGTTATTCGTTGCGCGAATTTCACCTGCAGTTCCAGTTGCTCCAGTATTAACACCGATAGAGTTAAACTGGACATTTGAAGAGGTAGAAACTGCTTGGCCAATAGAGAAAGTAACTGAACCAGTAGAACCAGAAACTGAAACACCAGTACCAGCAACAGCAGATGTAACACCAGTATTTGTTACTGTTACACCTCCAGTAGAGGCAGAAACAGAAATGCCAGTAGAAGCAGCTAAAGATGTAACACCAGTGTTAGTAATAGTAACAGTAGAGGCTGATGCAGCAGTACTAATTCCAGTACCACCTGAGAATGTCGCAGTACCGCCTGTTGACACAGATGCAGAACCAGAACCAGAAGCAAGTGTAATTGTAGCAGCAGCCCATTGAACGCCAGTTCCTGTAGACTGTAATAGATATCCTGAAGTTCCAACAGAACCATTAGCAGTAACTGTTCCTGTTAATGTAATATTATTTGATGTAGCGCTGTTAATAGTTGGACTTGTTAAAGTTTTATTTGTTAGTGTTTGGGTAGCACCTAATGTTACAACAGTATCGCTTGTTCCTGGGAATGTGAATGAAGTAGAATCTGTTCCAGTAAATGTTAAAGAATTATTTACAGTTAAAGTTTTCGCATTAGCAATTGACAGTGTTCCTGTTGAAGAACTAATTGTTAAACCATTAATTGATGTAGCAGTTGCTGCACCAAGAGTTGGAGTCACTAGTGTAGGCGAAGAACTAAACACAAAATTACCAGTACCAGTAGCACCAGTTGAAGTAACACCTTCAATTGTTGGGTGACCAGTTAGTGTTGGTGCTGCGCTAAACACAAAGTTACCAGTACCAGTAGCACCAGTAGAAGTAACACCTTCAATTGTTGGATGTCCTGTAATTGTAGGAGCAGCACTGAATACTAAGTTACCAGTACCAGTAGCACCAGTAGAAGTAACACCTTCTAATTTAACATGTCCAGAAACAGTTGTAGTACCACCAGAAACACCAAGGTTTAAAGTAGTAGCTGCACCACCAATATTCAGAGTAGTAACTGTTGTGTTAAACACAGAAGCAGTAGTGCTAGTAGTAGCAATAACTGGAGATGCTCCATTAATATTTAAAGTAGTAGCATTAGTTAATGTTACTGTTGGGTTAGCAATAGAAGCAGTTCCAGAAGAAGCGCCAAGAACTAATGTTCCCGCAGCACCGAACGCATTAACAGTTGTAGCAACAGTGTTAAAGACATTCTGAACTGTATTAGAACCAACAATAGTTCCTGGATTCAATGTTAATGTTGCTGAAGTTGAACTACCAAGAGTAATAGAAGTAGCAGCACCGAACGCATTAACAGTTGTAGCAACAGTGTTAAACAATGTTTGAGTGCTATTTGCGCCAACAATAGTTCCTGGATTCAATGTTAATGTTGCACTTGAAGAAGATCCAAGAGAAATCGTAGTGGCTGCTCCACCAATGTTTAAAGTGGTTGCGCCAGTATTTACTAAATTGAATGTTGTAGTTGATGTAAGTAACGAACCAACTTGTAGATTTGCATCAACAGCGTTAGTAAAATCAACCTGAGCTCCTGGCTCATTAGTTGCTCCAGCAAATAATCTGTAGTTACCAGTAGAAGCTACACGAACTAAACCAGCATGTTTGTGTACACCATCATTAAATACTTGAACCATACCAGTATCTAACAAGTTACCAGTATTATTATTTGCTAGGTATAGATATTGATCATTAACAGTAAGAGATGTTGATGATGTTTGGTTTACTGTTCCAGCCACATTTAAATTACCGCCAATCCAAACATCTTTAGCAATACCAAGTCCACCAGAAATAACAAAAGCTCCAGTTCCAGTGCTTGTTGAATTATCAGTGCTGTTAATTGTAGTTTTACCAGTAGAAGCACCTAAACTAATTACTGTCGCTGCTCCACCAATATTAAGAGTTGTAGCTACAGTATTAAATAAATTTTGTACTGTTTGAGTTCCAACTATTGTTGGATTACCAATAGTTAATGTTCCACTATTTGCTCCAATAGTAACTGTAGTAGCAGCGCCAAACAAGTTACCAGTTGTAACTGTTGTGTTAAACACATTAGCAGTCGTACCAGTTGAAGATGTAATAGTTGGCGTTTTAAATTGTAAAGCGCCTGTAGAATTTAAGAATCTCCACTGTTCATTAGCAGCAAGGAAGCCACCAGTACCCAAAACAATATCATTAATAGTACCAGTTGAATCTGTTGCTAATACTAAGTTGCCTGTTAAACCAGTTCCTGATACAGCAGATGCGAATATATAACCATCATTTTTACCAGTAATTGTATAATTAGAATCGTTAAACCCAGAGCCAGTAAAACCCATATCAACCCAACCATGGTCGGCAGTTGCATATCCAGGATAGTTATCTCCATATGCGATATAATCTGAAGAACCAGTGCTAGTTGCATTTACTAATGATGTTTGAACATAATTAGAACCAGACGCTTTAATAACAGTAGTTGGATTGTTTAATGATTGTCCAGCAGTATATGCGCCAGAACCAAGGAACAGTTTAGTTCCAAAGTTTACAGCTTTTGCTACGCTCATACCACCAGCAACAGTTACTGCTCCAGTAGTTGTTGATGTAGAATCATCAGTACTGTTAATTGTAGTTTTACCAGTAGAAGCTCCTACAGAAATTGTAGTAGCTGCGCCGAAGGCATTAACAGTTGTTGCTGTTGTGTTTACTAGATTGAATGTTGTATTAGCAGTTGCTAAAGTAGAAGCATTTAAATTAACAGTTCCATAAGATGGCTGGATTGCTGTTGCTAAAGTAAATGTTAAGTTATTAGCAGGAGTTTCTCCGCCTAAAGATGCTCCAGCAATAGTAATTGTATCACCAATAGCATATCCTGATCCAACAGAACCAGAGTTATATGTAATAGTAGTATTACCTGTCTGAGTAACTGCAGTTACAGTTCCAGTAATAGGAGTAGTACCACCAGTTTGAGTATATGTAATAGATGTTGAACTGACAATAGAAGCAACTACAACACTAGTAGGTGAACCACCAGCAAGAGTACCAGTTCCGTTAGTAGCAGTAATTGGCGCACCAACAACAAAACCAGCAGTGCTAGTTAATCCTGATAAAGTTGCTGTCCAAGGACCGCTACCTGATTGAGCTTGTAAATTACTAATTGTGGCATTACCACCAACAAAGTTAGCAGCATAGTAAGTTCCCGATCCAGATTTAACCACATTAAATGTAGCACCAGATCCACTTCCTGAAGTTGAAGCAGCAGAAACACCACTATAAGTTGCTGCTGCGGTAACTGCAGTTCCAGTTGGAAAAGTAAATGTAGTATTTGAAGAAATAGAACCATAGGTATTATTACCAATAGTAATATTTTGCGAAGAACCAAATAATACAGGAGCTAGTGTTGATTGAAATACTGAAGTCGCACCAGTTGTGGTATCAATTAATGTTAATCCCTGTAAAGATGTAGAGGTTGCGCCAAGAGCAACAGTAGTTGAACCAATAGTTACTTGACCTGCTGCCCATGTTGGAGCAGTACCAGCCCCAGTAGATTGTAAAAATGTTCCTGATGCGCCAGCAGTAATAAATCCTGTTGTGTTAGTAGCTGTTTGATACGCCAACTGTCCAGCAGAACCACCTGATAAGTTTGTTGCATTTGTTGCTTGCGTAGCATTACCAACTGTTAATGCTGATTGGCTTACCCAAACTGGAGCGGAAGTTCCAGCAGATGATAAAACTTGACCAGAAGTTCCAGCAGTTGTTAAACCAAATGTTGATGCTCCAGAATATACAATAGCACCAGCAGTTGCTGATAATCCTGCTCCAGTTCCTCCGTAACTAACAGGAATAGGATTTCCATTCCAGTTAGAACCAGAACCAAATGTTTTGTTAGTAAATGTTTGAGAACCATTTAAAGTTGGAACTGCAGAACCACCTGGAGTTGTTCCATCATGAATTCTTAACGATTTATTATCAATATCAACTGTGATCTCACCCAATGCTCCAGTAAAGGAGTTATTTTGAGTAGCAGTTCCTCTTCTAAATTGTACTTGTGTGGACATTTTTTTCCTCTAATTTTTATATTTATGCTTGAGCTTCTGACCAGAATAAGTTTAAATTTACATGGGCTGTTGAAGAACTCAAATTGTTAATAACTACTGCCAAAACATCGGGACCATCAGGGAAATTACTATATCCACCAATTGGCGAGTTTCCTAATTCTTTCAAATTTGATAAGTCAATCGAAGCAAATCCTCCTGGTTGACCAAGAGTTGAGAAGATTTGTTCACCTGGAGTTGCAGCAGTAGCATTGCTTGTTGACACCTGAGCGAACGAAGGTTGCGAACCCAATGCTGAGGTATTAATTGATGTCCATGTTAATGTTGATGCGTCCACATTTCCTGGATTTAAAATACCATAAACTTGAACAGATTGATCTGATTGAATCTGTAACTGTTGTAACAACATTTGAGATTTGTTAATTAAATCGCGAATTCCACCAGCGCCAGAAATTGAATTTGACACGGATGGCGCTAGTCTTAAGAAAAACGCAGTATAAGTTTGAGATGCTGTAACAGTATTATTAACTGATGCGTAGTTAAAATAATATCCACGGTCAGTATCAAATTTTCCGTCCATAATATAAGAAGAACCCCAGTGGGTAATAACTGGAGAAGCAGTTACGCTAACTAAACGAACAGCATTAAACCCATTACCAACAGCGTGAGAAGCTGCAGACATACCACTAAAATTTCTATTGGCACCAGAAGCAAAGAATGAATATGATGCTCCACGAGTGCAACCTGTTAGAGAATTACTTGCTAAATTTGTTCCAGTATAGTTAATTAACTCACCTTCAATCCAAACAGTTCCTGTTGAGGGAAATCTTGAAACATCATTAACATAAATTGTTGTATCTGATGAAGAGATTGATTGAACAAGGCGATCAGCAACGCAATCGTTAATAGATTGATAACGAACAACCATGTTACCAGAACGCATATAAGCAGCGTCATTTTTATTATTTTGCGCCATACGATGTGCCAGAACCATATTTCCATCTGGACCACGACACATAAAGTCAATAAAACCAGCACCATACCATGACCAGCTAATACCCATCATCTGCATTTTATTTAATGTAATATTATATCCAGAGAAACCAGTTCCATCCAATTTATCCACATTAAACTGAGATTGTGGATAACGCTCTTCAAGAATTGCAGCGATTTTAATTGAACTGGCATTGGCTTGTCCTCTAAATGCTGGATTAATTGTCATGGAATTATCACTAGTAACAGAGTTTACTTTATATGTTTGCCCTTTAATAACAATATTATCGCCAGATTTTAACTGTTGAGTAAATCTACAAGATGTTCCAGTTACTGTTTGCGATCCTGTTGCGACACTAATAAATCCTGATAATTGATATGTTCCTGATCTACGAACAACCCAAAGTTGTGATCCGTCATATTCCCAGAATAATCCGTTTTGGTCATCAAATGGACCAACACGAACAGCAGCACCAGACCAACCTGTTAAAGTTACACGAGGTAAATCTGTTAATACTGCTGAAGCTGAGCCAAGAACGGATGAAGCAGAAACCGTAAATGCTACTTCACTAATAATAGAAGTAACACCATATGTTCCGTTATATCCTGATGTTACAACACCAGAAAGAACAACAGTCGATCCAGCTTGTAAACCATGTTCATACTCAGTAGTAACAGTAATGGTAGAACCAACTGCAGTTCCATTTGCGCTTATTTGATCCATATTTGATACAGGATTAAATAATACACCTGATGTCCAAAGAATACCTTTACCAGATTGGTAACGCATGTATTTTTTAGTTTGACGAAGAACAGTAGCACCGTAAGAAGCAGTATTAGTTCCTAATTGAACACCACCATCAAATGGGCGATGAGCAACGAAAGAATCTGAACGAGTGTAAATTATTGCAGATAATCCAGAATTAGATACTGCTCCACCTGTCTGAGCAGTGAAAGTAAAAGTATTTAAAGACGGAACAGTTTCTGCATAAAAATCGCCATTAACTAGGTTATGATTTGTTCCATTAGAATTAACAACAGAAACAATTGGAGTTCCTGGAGTCAATCCATGATTCGCAGAACATGTTACTGTAATAATTGATGGATTTGCTCCATTCGAGGTAACCGATGAAATAGGAATTCCTGATCCAGTGTAGAAACCAGCTTTACGACCATAAGTACTTCCAGTGTAAAGCGATAATCCAGAAGTTCCAACAATACCTTTAGCATAATATGTAAAAGTTGTTGTTAATGGAGTAGAATTGATTATAAAAGAACCTTCTGCTCGGGCATAGTACGGTGTATTACCAAGACCATAAAGAATTACTGGAGAAGCTGCTGAAAGTCCATGAGGAACAGATGTTGTAACAGTAATTAAAGATGGAGAGTTACCGTCAGTTGTTACATTAGTTACAAATAAATCAAGACCTGGACGCTCATAAATTCCAGGAATTGCTAAAATGTCTGAATAAGATAACCACTTAGTTGGTTGAAGACCATATTCAAAGTCAGCGTCAATTAATGACTGCGGTTCAGCAACACGCATACGCTCAATAGCATCAACGCCAAAAGCATATGGGCGAATAATGTTGCCAATATTTGACGGAGCATCAGTATAAACTGCGATTGAATCTGTTGAATTATATAAAGATGTATCTGATGCGAAAGTTACTGTCGTTGCACCAAGCTGAGTAGATGTTTGAGTTGGTCCATTAACTTGAAGTGGTTTAAATGTTGTATCGGTTGGATTATAAGAAACAGTTGCATTCTTGGTTGGATCGCCAAGAGTATACATGTTTATCTGTTGAGTTTTATTTTGAATAATTAACAGTTGAGATAAATTTACTTTTCCAGGTAATTTGATCGTACCAGATCCAGCAGTACCTGGAGTAAAAATATATTTTTCAATTAGTTGGCGAGCCATATTATATAATCCTTAGAAACCAAAAATGATTGAGTAACTGATATAGTCTGTTCTTACAGACGAATCTAAATTTGAAAGTGCAACGACACCCTGAACCTGAAGAATACTTAGGTCATAGTATAAAGATGGTGGAGTGTCGGTAATTAAACCAAGATCTTCAGAGTGAGTTACAGTTAAATCGGTAACTAAACCAAGATCAGAAGAAGCACCAGCAGCAAAAACAGCGGAAGCAATTGTCCCACCAACTGCAGCATTAACCCACTGAGCTCCATTATATGTTAAAACTTGTGCTGATTGTGGGTTTAACAAATAAACATCACTTAGTGATGCTAAACTACTACCAGCAGCAGCTGCCCATTTAACACCAGTACCTGTCGCTGTTAAAACTTGACCATTAGATCCAGTTGATCCATTAGCAGTAAGTGTTCCAGTTAATGTTAAATTATTTTCTGTATTACCGCTACCAGATGCGCTATTGATTGTAGGACTGGTTAGGGTTTTATTTGAGAGGGTTTGGGTTCCATCAAGGGTAACGATTTCTCTGAGAACATCAGAACCTTGATTGTATTTGAAAAAGGCACGACCATCGTATGTGTTTAATGCCAACTCTCCCAGTTGTAGGGAATCTGTTGTTGGTGTCTTACCTGAGACTGATGATCTTTTTAATAAAAGCGGAGTAGCCATTATATACCTATTCTATGTAGAAACCAATACTCAGTATATACTGAGATGGTGGGACTTTCACCCACCT
>Ga0164297_10004964_pt1 | contig 11624 bp, 12 predicted proteins | sample GEODES058metaG_FD_113539 | JGI IMG/M metagenome (GOLD analysis project Ga0164297, IMG submission 113539) | Dystrophic lake water microbial communities from Trout Bog Lake, Wisconsin, USA - GEODES058 metaG | ecosystem: Environmental > Aquatic > Freshwater > Lake | place: USA: Trout Bog Lake... | reverse complement strand
GACTAGCTTCGCAGATTCTAGTTTTTAAGTTCAAGTCGGTGACAGGCAAAATAGGCATTTATTTATTAGTAATCAATCGGTTATACTTATTTTCATCTAAAACGTTGGGACAGCAGTGATATTTTATGCTTAAATATGCTTTTTGAGTCTGCAATCCACAATGAATGGTAAAAAAATAGCAGTATATTGAAGATTTAGAACCAATACATCTCGGCCAATTTTTCCAAGGTAATTTACCTAAATAACGAAAATCTTATCAATTCGCTGATTCTTTATAGATCATAGACCAGAGGACATTTCATGGCATATTACTTAGAATCTGATTGACGGAATAAATTACAGGCTTGCGCGCTATTTTTTAGCTTAATGTACGAAAAATTAGCTTGAATTCATGATGTAATTAATAATAGTATTTGTGTATTCCTCATAATTACCGTTTATTTTTAGAGTTAATTCTGAATTTACTGGTGGCTGATAAGGCGAATCAATTCCAGTGAAATTCTTTATTAGCCCTTGCCTTGCTTTTTTGTATAGGCCCTTAGGATCCCTTTCTTCGCATTCTTCGAGAGGTGTATCAACAAAGATTTCAATAAATTCCCCTTCGTTAAACTTACTTCTAGCCATTTCTCGATCTTTATGAAAAGGGGATATAAAAGTAACTAATACTATTAGACCTGCATCAACCATAAGTTTTGCCACTTCAGCAACTCGGCGGATATTTTCAATCCGATCTGTCTCGGTAAAGCCAAGATCATAGTTTAGGCCGTGACGTACGTTATCGCCATCTAATATATAAGTGCGTTTACCCATTTTATAAAGCTCTATTTCTAGAGCGTTGGCAATGGTAGATTTACCAGAGCCAGATAAGCCAGTAAACCACAGACACATCGGTTTTTGTTGATTTAACTTTGTCCGCGCTTCTTTATTTACCTCAAAGAACTGGCTTTGGATGTTACTTGACCTTCTGAGTGCAAAGCGCAACATACCAGCGCCAACAGTATTGTTGCTCATACGGTCAATTAGAATAAAGCTCCCCATAGCTGGGTTATCATGATAGGCATCAAACACGAGAGGTTTATCGGTGGCGATATGGCATTCAGCTACAGCGTTTAGGTCTAGTTTATCGATAGCAAGTCTTTCGAGATTATTTATGTTGACTTGATACTTGACTTTGCTAATTGTCGCATTGACCGTTTGAGTTGCCAGTTTGAGCAGATAACTTCTGCCTGGAAAAAGGTACTCTTCACCCATCCATACAATATGTGCATCAAATTGATCAGCAACGGTTGCAGATTGCTGGGGATTGCTTAGGACATCACCTCTAGATATATCAACTTCTTCACTAAAGGTTAGAGTAACTGCTTGGCCTGCAATAGCACATTCAAGTAAACCGTCCTTAGTAATAATCGATTTGATTGTGGTCTCTTTGCCCGAGGGTTGAATCTTAACGGCACTGCCAACTGTTATATTTCCTGAGACTATGGTGCCCGCGAAACCCCTGAATTCATGGTTAGGCCGATTAACCCACTGTACTGGCATTCGAAAGGCTCTGTGAAGTGCTATATCTTGTTCTAAAGTTACAGTCTCTAATACTTCCATTAGCGTTGGGCCAAGATACCAAGGCATGTTGATGCTCTGTGTTGTGATGTTATCACCTGCTAGGGCAGACATGGGAATTGTAGTAACGCTTAGTGTTTCGGCAAGTCCTTCTTGTTGCTTTTGGAGCTCTTTGATAAAGTCTTGATAGCTCTCAACAATAGCTTCATATTTCGCTTTATCAAAATGGACTAAGTCCATTTTGTTGACCACTAAAATAATCTGCTTAATACCAAGTAGAGAAACGATGTAGGTATGTCTTTTGGTTTGTGTCAAAATACCTTGGCGCACATCAGCTAAGACAATAGCCAATTCAGCAGTTGAGGCGCCAGTTACCATGTTACGGGTGTATTGCTCGTGGCCAGGGGTGTCGGCCACAATAAACTTACGTTTATTAGTAGCAAAAAATCTATAGGCTACATCAATCGTGATGCCTTGTTCGCGCTCAGCAGCTAAGCCATCGACCAGCAAGGCAAAGTCTAAGTTTTCTCCTTGAGGCCCTATTTTTTTGGAGTCGGCCTCTAAGGTCTGAAGTTGATCTTCGAAGAGCATTTTGGAGTCATACAGCAGGCGACCAATGAGGGTGCTTTTACCATCATCGACGCTACCGCAGGTGATAAGACGCAATAAGGTTTTGTGTTGATGACTTTGGAGATACGATTCGATATCTTCATTAATCGAATCAGCAAATTGACTTTGATTAGACATTAGAAGTACCCCTCTTGTTTTTTCTTTTCCATTGAAGCTTTACCATCATGATCAATCACACGACCCTGGCGTTCGGATGTTTTGGTAAGTAACATTTCTTGAATAATCTGAGCCATCGTCGAGGCCTGTGATTCGATTGCGCCTGTTAAGGGATAGCAACCTAAAGTTCTAAAGCGTACTTTTTTCATCATGGGCACTTCCCCGGGCTCTAGGGGCATTCGTTCATCATCAACCATAATGATTGTGTCATCACGCTTTACTACTGACCTCTCTTGTGCAAAGTACAGCGACACAATGGGAATATTCTCTAAATAGATATATTGCCAAATATCGAGTTCAGTCCAGTTCGAAATTGGAAAGACTCGAATGCTTTCGCCTTTATGTTTTTTGGTATTGTAAAGATTCCAAAGTTCGGGACGTTGCTGCTTGGGATCCCAGTAATGATTAATGTTGCGAAACGAAAATATCCGTTCTTTGGCACGAGATTTTTCTTCATCACGCCTTGCACCTCCAAAAGCAACATCAAAACCATATTTATCTAGGGCTTGCTTTAAGCCTTGGGTCTTCATGATATCGGTATGAATTTGGGATCCATGAGTAAAAGGGTTTATTCCTTGCGCAATACCATCTGGATTTATATGCGTAAGTAGTTTAAAACTATGCTCTTGCTTCATACGATCTCGAAACGCATACATATCTTTAAATTTCCAGCCAGTATCGATATGTAATAGGGGGAAGGGAAGCGGTGCAGGATAAAAAGCTTTAAGTGCTAAGTGCAGCATGACAGCACTATCTTTGCCAATCGAGTACAACATTACTGGATTGTTTGCCTCGGCAACTACCTCGCGCAGGATGTGAATACTCTCGGCTTCTAAGCGCTGAAGATGCGTTAAGGTTTTAGAATTCGGACCAGGCTTTTCTATTGAACCATGTGAGGCATCAGATGACATAGGTAAATTTCTTAATGGTTTCAGTGAAGATTAATTGGGGCAGTATTTGAAGCGCCACTACTTTAAAAGGGGCTATCATCTAAAAAACAATCTAAATGTTTGTTGTAGCATATTTTCAATCCACATAGCAAGTTATGGGGGTTGAGACAAGCGAGTGGACAGTAATTAGAGATCATAACCTTTTGGATGTATTCTAAACAATTATTTACAAAAATCCATAAAGTTTGCTACTTGGATGAAGATTCATAGCAGCTCAAAAATTCAAATCAGAAGTCTGAAATAGCCTTTACAGTTGAAAGTCGATATGTTCCACATATCGCATGACTGTATCCGTTTTTGACCACCTTCCTTTACTCATAATTTGGGGCATGCTTGCCCCCGAAATCACTAAGTCTTGAGCATGACCTACTCGCATTGAGTGACCACTGATTTTTTTAATGAGTTCTTCATCTAGATTCGCTCTTATCGCTAGTCGTTTATAGATGCGATTGATTTGTCCTGCCCCAAGTGTTTTTGTAATCTTCTGTGCTCGATTTACACCTCTAAAAAGCGGACCTCTATCATCACATAATCTTTCTAGCCATTCTTGAAGAGCTTTTTGAGCACATTCTTTTAGATGCAACCTTCTGCCCATTGCATTCTGATCGGTCTTACTTCTTCTGAGGAGAATGCTTATATGTTCATTGCCATCGGTCATGATGATTTTTACATCATCGACTCGAAGTGCTACTAATTCACTTCTGCGGCAGAGCGTATCATAGGCAATCAATAAAAGTGCGCGGTCTCTTGCCCCACGATTACCTGCTTCAGTTGCTGCTAGCAGCTTTTTTAAAATTTCATTGGTAATTCCTTGCGCTTGTTTTGATGCGCGACCAATAGTTCGGTGCATACGTCGCATTTCTAATATGACATCGGGATCTTTCGTGGGATCTACAAAGCGATTGAGTTTATGGATCGATGCAATTCCGGCAATAGCTCTTCGAATACTTGCGGAGGTTCTGCCATCTCTCATTAACTTGATAATAAAATTTGCTACAGTTGTTGGACTAGCGGGTAAGCCTATTTGATGTCCTTGATCACAAAACTCAATCAGGTCGATGAGGTCGACTTTATACGCCCGAATCGTTGCTGGTGCATACGCCCCTTCAATTTTTATTAAGGTGCTATTCAGTAAGGCATATGCATTGGTATTGAGGTCTGGTGGTATTTCAGGGACGGAAACCGGTCGTGCTGGAAACTTGATCTGAATGACCTTGCTAGGTAGACTCTTTTTCTCCACTAGACTTTTCTGTGCATTTTGTGGAAAATCTTGATTATTAAGCATTTTTAATCTCCAAAACAATATTATTTATATTCATATTGAAATAATTAATATCATTATAGGGTAATTTAATAGTGATTACAAGCGGACAAATTAAGGCTGGTCGTGCTTTATTAGGATTGACAGTTGCAGAATTTGCCAAGCTTTCTGGAATTGGCTTTACTACTATGGTTCGATTGGAGTCTACAAACGGTGTCCCAAATGGAAATATCAAAACATTTGATGCAGTTCAGAGGGCATTTGATAAGGCTGGTATCGAATTCATCGGCACGCCGGATGATCGTCCAGGTGTTCGTCTTAAAAAATAAATCTACTTAAAAGGTCTACCTATTTTTTGGTGTCCGAGTAGAGGCTAGTATTTTCCCTCTTTAATTCCTTTCTTGTAACAATCAAGTGTCCTCGCATGATTTGGGAAAAGCGTCTCCTGTAATTCTGTTGAATAATTTTCAAAATGTTCGTATAAAAAGTCACTCGTGAGGAGTGGCAAGAGACGGATACATGAGGCGAAGGTGGTCTTCGGACTCGAGTGTCATAGAAATCCTTTGTAACTACCGATTGAGTAATCATTTAACGAATTCACTACAAACCAGATTTCTGAGATAGTATTTGAAGAAATCAATCAGGGGAGTATCGCGATGGCAACAATGGGTAGACCGCCAAGCGGTGATGTAAAACCAGGCTGGATGCTTTTTCGAATGGTACAAGTATTGAGCATTTATCAACAACAGCGGCTTGATGGCATTAAATATCAAAGTGCTATTACAGAGGCGATCAACTTTATTCGCACCCAGTTTCCGGGTATGCCCATTAGTATCAGCAGTGTTAAAAGGATTTTGGCTGAAACCCATAGCAAGGAGCACGACTTCTGTTGGGTTGTTAAATACTTTAAAGATCCAGTTACCGAAAAGCTATCACTTGGTCTAAGTTTTGAGCCATTTAAAACATACCCCACACAGCACCAGATACTTCGTCAAATGCGCGAAATAAAGGTGACCGAAGCAGTGACCTAATAAGCCAGATTTATTTGGACCCAGAATGAAATAGCCAAGTGACGTAGATTCCTATTAAATCTTATCATCAATCACTGAATGGAGAAGAGATATGAAAAAGCAAAAGAAAGACGCTGTCACTGGATCAGAAGACCCTGCGGTCGGGTATAAAAATCCCCCCAAGAAAAATCAATTTGTTAAAGGTCAATCAGGTAATCCTTCTGGTAGACCGAAGGCTAAACCCAGCTGGGCGAAAATTTGGGAAAAGTCTTTTGAGGAGCTCATCACGCATGAAGAAAATGGTGGTAAGCAGGTTATCAGTAAATTTGAAGCATGCTGTATCCACTTGGCTAATAAAGCCAGTAGTGGTAATGCTACTGCTAGCCGCTTTGCGATCAGCTTAACTCCGACGGTGGAGAACGCCCTTAATTTACAAAGTACCGCGTTGTTGAATGATGCCGAAGATTTAGAGCTCTTGGGGTACCTGATGGCTGAGTTCAAGCAGTTTGACGACGAGTTAAACATGACGCCTTTAAAAGAGCCAAAGGCAAGTCAATGAGTGTGCCGATGAAGGTCCCATCTACTGAAAAAATGGCAGCGCTGCTACGGCAAGATTACTATAGCTTTGCGATACGTTGTTTTTTTCACCTGCACCCGCAGACGAAGTTCTTCACCAATTGGCATTTACACTTGATGGCCAGCCAATTAAGTGAAGTTAAGGCCGGTGAAATCACTCGCCTACTCATCAATTTGCCCCCAAGAAATTTAAAGTCCGTTTGGGTTTCAGTGGCTTTTGTGGCATGGTACCTCGGACACTATCCCTGGAAAAAGGTCATTACTGCGAGTTATGGTCTGGAGTTGGCAGAAAAACATGCAAGAGATTGCTTGGCCATCATGCAGTCACCTTGGTATCAGACGGTTTTTCCGAATACGAAAATTTCGCCAACGCACTTTGCCGCGCATGATTTTTTAACCACTCAGTTCGGTGGTCGTCGTGCGGCATCTACCGGAAGTGGTGTTACTGGACATGGCGCAGATTTGATTATCGTGGACGATCCTTTGCGCTCTGAAGATGTCTATTCAGAAAAGATCCGTCATGGTGCCAACGACTGGCTAGATCGCACGCTGCTCACGCGTTTGAATGACAAAGAGCTGGGCGCCATCGTGATGGTCATGCAGCGCTTGCATTTAGATGATCCAGCGGGATATGTGTTGCAAAAGGAAGGGAGTCAATGGCAACACCTCAATTTACCGGCGATTGCCCAAGAAGATCAAACCATCCGATTTAATACGATTTTTGGACCCCAAGAGATCTTTTGGTCAGCAGGAACTGCCTTACATGAAGCCCGAGAATCGCTCAGCCTCCTGCGACAAATTGAAAAAGACATGACACCAAATGAATTTTCGGGCCAGTACTTGCAACTTCCGGTACCGGTGGGCGGTGGTCTGATCAAGGCACTTTGGGTTAGATTCGACGTATGATGAAAGCCTGCCATTGCCCAAATTTAGTATGCTGGTGCAGAGTTGGGATACGGCAAGCAAAGAAGGCGAACAGGCTGATTTCTCGGTGGGGATCACGATTGGACTGCATGAGAAAAAATATTACATCCTCGAAGTGGTGCGAGCACGCCTAAGTTTTCCGAACCTCAAACAGGCTGTACTGGCGGCGAATCAAAAATACCACCCGCATGCCATTTTGATTGAAGATGCTGCCTCAGGGATCGCTTTAGCCCAAGAGCTTAAAGCCATGGGGATTTATCAGGTTAAACCGATTCGTCCCGTCGGAGAAAAATATGTGCGACTCAATGCGCATACCTTGAAGTTTTCAGCAGGGATGGTTATGCTGCCGCAACAGGCGCCTTGGAAAAAAGATTTGGTGATCGAGCTCATCAGCTTTCCAACATGGCGCCATGATGATCAGGTGGACGCCCTAACCCAAGGCCTTAATTATATGAGTGAGCCCCAAAAGGGAGCGGGGATCTTAGAGTTCTACCGACTTGAAGCGGAAAAGCTCAAAGGTGGGGGCTAGGGCGCGTTAGCGTGTTTGTGGTGTCTTTAGTTTGGGGAAGTTGATGGTCATGGTGTAGGAGGCCTTGATGTGGAATTTTTATTTAAGAGGACATCGTAATGTATTGGCCAAAGTGACTCATCCCCAAAGTCAAGGATGTCAACCGGGATGTGTGCTCGCCCGAAGATTCTCATGGATGATGGCAAGTTTTCTGCGCTGCTGGTGGATGCCAATTTCCCTCGTCATTCCCTGCCGGTAGGGCCACCGCAATGGTCGCGTATGGATCAGGAAGGCTTTAGGTAGAAGCCTGGGGGGGCGCACTGAGGGGCGCGTCATCAAACGGACCCTCCAAAAAATAAAAATTTCCCTGTTCATTCCCTGATCGCAGGGAATGAGTTAGGAAATCTTACGCTCGCTAATGCCGCTTCCCGCGTTTTCTAACGGTTAACGACATGTTCAAAGCGCTTTTACCTCTAAAATAGCCATCCGCAATTGAGAAAGCTTTTCTTGAATGCGGCGAATCTTATTGCGGCACTTATTAAGGTGTACAGAGGTATGTTTAACTCAGTGAGCATCTTTCTTTTATTAAGCACTGTTATTTTTAGTATTTCTGGTGCAAAACCATTTAATTTTTTTTGATCTGATGGATCCAAGCCAGTAACTACATGCCAATTAGTCACCAAGATTATTTGGTTCATTAGTCGCATGAAAAACCCGGTGGCATTTGCACGAAATATGGCCTCACCATTATCTCGCCGCAAGGAATAGGTCTCAATATAGGTGGTTGTGCGTGAAAGCTTTTGCACTGTTTACAAACCCTTTAAAAATTTTTCTTTTTGATTGAGCATGCCTTTAAAAATCGCATGAGCCACATCCGCCGGAAAAGACGCTGGTAGTTGTTCTTTCACGCGCGCAATGGCTGTCTCAGTTTGGTGAACAAAACGTAAAAAATGATTCCAAGTAGGCTCGCCGCCATGTTTTTTGGCTAAGGCTTGCCAATGACGCGTCTGGATTTCATTAAGTTGATAGTGCGCGTTGCGCCCCCGGATAGCCATAGCCATGTTGGTGCGTTGTTGCGGTATCTGATCTGCGCGCCTGCCAATTACCGGCCATGCTGATAATACGTCGTACAGTGGCGTTAATTCATATTGATCGCGGGGGTTGATCCGAATCGAAAAGTTTTTGGCATGCCCATCAATGGCGCCCAATAACCAAAAGGCTAGCTGCGCGAGTAAAAAGATCTGAATATCAATCACCGCGTTCTGACTTTTGCTCAGCACATTGATGCAAGACTCAATGCCCGGTCCACCCTCAGATTCATATTTAAGGGATGCAGGTAATCCAAAGATCTGGCAAAAATCTTCTTGGGGTAAACGGGCTAACCAAGACGGGGATGAAGAGGAATGGATCCACTGGCGATCAAAACGCTCGACGATGAGTGCTTTTTGGTCCTCAAATTGACCGATGTCGGCATGGGTAACCGGTAATCCAAGCGCTTCTAAAATTTTGAGACACAGCCATTCGTTCTCGACTGAGTATTGCCAGTTCACATTTTGACCACCAATCATCCCCATGGGTAGCTTAAAGATATGGGAGGTCGGTGTTGCTCCTTTGGGTTTGCACCATTGGTCACCTAACTTGAGTAAGGCGGTTTTTTCTTGAGCGCCTGCCAAAGAGATGCGGTAGTCGCTGCGATCAGCGTCTAAAAACCCTTGGCTATTGGGAGTATCTTGCAGTAGTTGTGCAATCTGGGCAGTGTCTAAAGCATCAAACTGCAGATACCTGGGCGAAGTGGGTGTTTCATTGGGCGGCAGGAGTTGCACTGCTCCCACACAATCTCGCCCGATTTGCTCAAGTAAGTCAAAGGCATCCTGGCTCTTGGTTTTATGGATCTGCGCAATGCGTTTGCGTATGCGCTCGTTATCGGGCAAGAGGTTATCAAAGTAGTTCTCTACCACCGAACCGCTAATCGTTAAGTTCGCAGAGATGGGTAGCGATAAGGAGAGGGAGCGGCAGTGGGGTGATCTCAGCCAAGATGCCTCATAGCTAAACTTGTGGGTATTGCCGCGGCCTTGTGTCCAAAGACCGACTTGCTCGCCATTCATCCAGACCGAGAGCCTGCGCATTACCAGCTACTCCCCGGTACTTTGAGTTTGCTCGCTTGTAACAACTCCAGTCCAGCTGCCGGAGATAGTGTGTTGTTGGCTTGAGTAGGTGCGCTCCCGATGAGCTGGGTAATTCCAAGTGTGGATTGACCTGGTTGATCTTGCTGATCTTCTAGCACCAGTTGCACATTTAAGGCCGATAAAATTTTTAGCAGATTCTCCACACTCACCCTGCCAGGGTCAGCCTCAATTTCAGCGATGCGTGATTGGGTCAGCCCTAAGGATTGGGCGAGCTGCTGTTGGGTCATTTTTCGGTGCTGGCGAAATGACCTTAAGTGTTGGCTTAATTGGGCCGACAGTTGAATAGGGTAGTGGATCATGATTATCTCCTATGTCCGATATTTTCATTATATCTGCTATAACAGATTATTGCAATATATCGGTTATATATGATAAGTAGGGAGGCACATGTTGCGCTACTTTCACAAGCAAAAAAAGGTTAGAAAAGGGTGTGCAATTAGCCCCTACTTAATGAAAAAACAGTGATACATTATTGAAAAAAGTGCCGTATTTTTTAAAAGAATGTAGAAGGGCTATTTTGGGTAAAACCAGCTAAAACGGGCTTTTAGGTCCGCTAATGCCATGTACTAAGCTTAAATAGATACATGTATGTAATGTATTACATGCGATACAATGTCCAAGTTGATACTTTTTAGGAGAAAAATCATGGCTGTTTCAATTCGGCTTGATCCAGAGATTGAACAAAGGTTAGATCAACTCGTGGCAAAGACTGGTAGGGCTAAATCTTATTATCTACGTGAGCTGATTGAGGGCGGCTTAGACGATCTTGAGGATTTTTATTTGGCCGATGCCACAATGGAGCGAGTACGTAGAGGCAGCGAAAAACTATTGGATGCTTCCCAAGTAAGGAAAGAGCTTGGCCTGGATCATTAAGTACACAGAGTCCTCAAGTAAGCAGCTCAAAAAATTAGATAAGCAAAATGCATTACGCGTGCTTGATTACATGGATGAGCGAGTTGCGAAATTGGATGATCCACGTGCTTTAGGTAAAAATTTAAAAGGCCCCAGGATAGGTGAGTATTGGCGGTACAGAGTAGGGGATATTAGAGTGATCTGCAACATCCTAGATGGACAAATGATTGTCTTGGTGGTTGAAGTCGGCAATCGTCGTGAGGTTTATCGATAGGATCAATCTTGAATGTAACAATATCTAGTAAAGAGAGTAAGGGGCGCATCAGCTGATGCTCTAGCTCTTAGCGAGATAAAAAGAGCTATCGCTCATCCTGGAATAAGAGGTAGATTTCGAGAATTACTAATTGACAACCTTATAACGCCATGGCTTCCCCCTTATGTCCAGAGTGGTAAAGGATTGATTATTGATGCTGCTGGCGAAGCGAGGAAATTCACTTAGGACGACATCATTCTCTTTGAAAAGTCTATTGTTCCGACAATATTCTCATCCCCATCGGGAGCATCTGAGGGAATATTTTTATATAACAGCGTTATCGCAAGAATTGAAGTTAAATCGTAACCGTATTGCAAACACATGTTGTACTGAACTCATTATTAAGTGAGCACGTCTCCACTTAAAACATAAGTGGAGAAGTGTACGCTATGGATCTTATTAGTCCACCTAAAAAACGAATCAGACAGAAATACAGTAAAAAGTTTAAATCGGAGACGTTGCTCAAGCGCGTCAACCGCATGTATCGGGTGTTTTTATCGAAATGTGGGTTTTAAAAAAACAACAGATATGTTAACATTGCATATATGAATTAGCAAATGAAAAAGTGGTTAGAGCTGCAGGGAGCTACTTTCTTGCCGGGCAAAGGATCGCATTTAAAAGTATTTTTAAAAGGTAGGCAATCTACTTTGCCGATGCATGGAACAACGGAATTGGGAAAAGGTTTAGTGGCTGCAATTAAG
>Ga0164297_10004961_pt1 | contig 11626 bp, 11 predicted proteins | sample GEODES058metaG_FD_113539 | JGI IMG/M metagenome (GOLD analysis project Ga0164297, IMG submission 113539) | Dystrophic lake water microbial communities from Trout Bog Lake, Wisconsin, USA - GEODES058 metaG | ecosystem: Environmental > Aquatic > Freshwater > Lake | place: USA: Trout Bog Lake... | reverse complement strand
TGCGACTCAATGTAGGGGTCTTCGGAGAGCGGTGAACGGTAGTACCCGCGAATGGCCATACCCATGGGCCATTCGCGACGGCGCTGGGTTCCAAGGCTTCGCCCCATTCGAGAATTCGCACCGTCCGCGATGACGACAACTTTGCCGCGGAGCTCCTGAGTGACCCCGGTGGCCTTGTCTTTGATGAGGACGCCGCTCGCTCCCGCCAGGGTTCCCTCTCGCGTCGGTGCCGTGAGGTCGAGGATCTCAAGGGCCTCGGTGCCCGTCAGGAGTGTGGCTCCTTTGGCTGCGGCATTTGATGCGACGAGGCCATCGAGGTCAAACCGTGTGACGCAGTAGCCATAGTTCGGGAAATGAGGGTGCTCTGGCCAACGCATCTCGAGGTGTTGGCCAAAACCGTAGGAACGTAGCCCGTCGTATTTGTGTCCGTTGGCCGCCACCTCAGCTTCAAGACCCATGTCTTGAATCTGGCGTACCGAGCGCGGCGTGAGTCCATCGCCGCACGTTTTTGCGCGAGGGAAAGTCTTTTTCTCGACGACGGCAACATCCCAGCCCGATCGGGCGAGCCAATAGGCACAGGCCGAGCCCGAGGGGCCACCACCAACGATGACGGCATCGAACACTTTTGATTGATCTGGAAGGGGGGTTGAACTACTGGTCACGACCGTTCATCGTATGGCCCAGCGGGGCTGGGTCGAACAGACGAAGAGAGCGGATGTGCTTGTGAAGGCGTTCGCATGCTAAAAACAAGTACGTGGATCAGTACCTCCCAGTGCTCTTTCTGCTCATCTTGGGCATTCTTTTCGCCGCGGGATCATTCCTTGCCTCAGGTCTGCTTGCACCTCGCAAGAAGCCGACGGCAGCAAAGGTCTCACCCTACGAGTGCGGCATCGTCCCTGAATATGAGCCACCTCTGCGATTCCCAGTTCGCTTCTATCTCGTCGCCATGATTTTCATCATCTTCGATATTGAGATCGTGTTCCTCTATCCCTTTGCTGTTGTGTTTCGTGCACTTGGTGATTTTGGGTTAGCTGAGATTGTCGTGTTCTCTGTCGTGGTCTTTGTTTCCTTGGTGTTCTTGGTCAGTAATGGCGCACTGACTTGGGGACCTGTGAAGCGGCTCACCAAGGGAATGCCAGCACGAACTTCTGATTCGACGATCGCTCGCATCACTATTGAACCCTCAGACAGCGCAGCGGCATAGGAAGAAGCGCATCATGGGCCTTGAAGATCTCCAACACAATTTTTTGACTGGACGAATTGAAGACCTCGTTAAGTGGGCTCGCCGTTCAAGCGTGTGGCCTGCCACCTTTGGACTTGCTTGCTGTGCAATCGAAATGATGGCCGCTGGTGCAGCGGATTACGACCTGGCTCGATTTGGCATGGAAGTGTTCCGAAACTCGCCACGTCAAGCAGACCTCATGATCGTGGCTGGGCGAGTCAGCCAGAAAATGGCTCCCGTGCTTCGACAGGTTTATGACCAGATGATGGAGCCCAAGTGGGTCATCTCCATGGGAGTGTGCGCCTCGACGGGCGGGATGTTCAATAACTACGCCATCGTCCAAGGAGTGGACCAAATTATTCCAGTTGACGTCTACGCACCAGGGTGCCCGCCGAGCCCGGAAACCCTGATGCACGCAATCTTGACCTTGCACGAGACCATTCGGACCGGTGAGATCACTAAGCGTCGTCGCGAGGGGAACCCGATTCACTTGAATGAAACTCCCGATGGTCCGTGGACTCCGGAAATGCCAACTCGAGTACACCTGAGCACTCCTCGATGACTGACGTTTCCTCGGGCGCAGTGGCAGGGGTGCCCTTCTTGCCGGGTCTGGCCTGCGAGCAGGTGCTCTTTCCCTCGCCAGAGCGGTACCTCGGAACAGTTCAAGCACTTCGTGATGCAGGTTTTGAGATGTGCTCTGACCTGTGCGCGGTGGACTTCCTCGGGCATCCGGGGCGCGAACTTCCAGAGGGCATTGTTCCCGAGCGATTCGAAATCGTCGTCAATCTTTTGTCGCTCTCTTCGAAGCGGCGAGTGCGGGTGCGCGTACAGGTCGCGGAATCGCCGTGCCGTATTGATTCACTCTTTGCTGTGTATCCCGGTGTTGAAGCGATGGAGCGAGAAGCATTCGACATGTTCGGCATTGGCTTTGTGGGGCATCCCGACTTGTCTCGAATCTTGATGCCTGACGAATGGGAAGGGCACCCCCTGCGCAAGGACTACGGCACTGGCCGCATCCCTGTGCAATTCAAGGAAGCGCCAGGTCCACGATGACTGCAGAACACTTTGATGATGTTGAGGCTGTCCTTGTAGAACGCCCTGAGTGGTCGACGAAGGAAACGTCAGAGGGATCTCAAGAGCTCTTTACCCGTTCGGAGACTCCGGACGCTGAATTGGGTCGAGAGACTGGCGCCGTCATTACCTTGCCTGATGGCAGTCGCCTCGATCCGACGCAGATCGACATTGATCGACCCGACGATGAGACCATGATCATCAACATGGGTCCCCAACACCCATCGACGCACGGCGTGCTTCGTCTCATGTTGGAACTCGATGGTGAAGTTGTCTTGCGTACCAAACCTGTTATTGGTTATCTCCACACGGGCATGGAAAAGCAAGCTGAGCAGTTGACCTATGTACAAGGTTCAACAAATGTCACTCGGATGGACTACTTGAGTCCCTTGCACGCAGAGACCTCTTTCTCGCTTGCGGTTGAAAAGCTTCTCGGCATTGAGATGCCAGCACGAGCGACGTGGATTCGTATGTTGATGGGGGAGCTCAACCGCATCAGTTCTCACCTCATGTGGCTGGCCACAAACGGGATGGACTTAGGGTCCACCTCAGCCATGATTTACGGGTTCCGTGAGCGCGAGATGGTGCTCTCGTTCTTTGAAAAGACCACCGGTCTTCGAATGAACACGAACTACATCCGACCCGGTGGCGTTGCCGCAGACTTGCCTGACGGCTGGGAAGACGACATTGCGATTATTTGCGACACCATCTACGCGCGCAGTTTTGAATTTGATGACCTTCTGACCGGACAGCCGATTTTCCGTGAGCGCACCGAAGGTGTCGGCGGTTTGACTGCGGAAGAAGCCCTGGCGCTCGGTGTCACAGGACCTTTGCTTCGTTCCACTGGTGTGCCATGGGACTTGCGTCGAACGATGCCCTACCTGGCCTACAACGAAGTCGAATTCGATGTCGTCGTCGGCACCTATGGCGATAACTTTGACCGCTACTCGATTCGCCTCAACGAGATTCGCGAGTCAATCCGGATCTGCCGTCAAATTCTCGAGAAAATGCCCTCTGGGGATTACCGGATCCAAGATCCCAAGGTCACACCGCCGCCGCGTGGCCGCATTGACGAGTCGATGGAAGCGCTCATCCACCACTTCAAGATGTTTACTGAAGGTTTCAAAGTTCCTGTCGGTGAGGTGTATTCGGCAATCGAGTCACCTCGTGGCGAACTCGGTTGTTACATCGTGTCGGATGGCACCTCAAAGCCCCATCGCATGCACGTGCGGGCTCCGAGTTTTGTGAACCTGCAAGTCCTGCCTGTGCTCTTGCGAGGTGGATTGCTTTCTGACGCGGTCGCCGTTATTTCCTCTGTCGACCCAGTGATGGGAGAGGTCGACCGATGAGTCACTTCACGCCAGAAATTCGTTCGCGTGCCGAAGCCCTTGTGGCTCTGTATCCCGAGTGCAAATCCGCAACGATTCCTTTGTGTCATCTTGCGCAGGAGCAAGATGGATATCTCACGCAGGAGGCGATGATCGAAATCGCTGAGTTGGTGGGAACCACGCCAGCAGAAGTTCAAGGAACAGCGACCTTTTATGACATGTTGCACACCGAGCCGGTGGGCAAGTACGTCGTCGGCGTTTGCACGAATATTGCCTGCCTGATGGCCGGTGGGCTGGAACTTTTGAGCCATGCCGAAGGCACGCTTGGCATTCAAACGGGCGCGACGACACAAGATGGACTCTTCACCTTGGAAGAGACGGAGTGTCTTGCTGATTGCAATATTGCGCCCTGCGTACAGGTGAACCACCGTTATGTGCGTACGACCACGCCGGAAGCCTTTGATGCCTTGATTGGCGAGTTGAAGAGCGGAGGGCGGAGCGACGAGATTCCTCCACACGGCACATTGATCCGGACGCAGCGCACCGTGGGGCTTGTGGCAAGTCGTGAACAAATTGCTGCAGAACGAGCCGCAGAGCGCGACGCTGCAGCGGCACGGGCACCTAAGGAAGTGTCACAGTGAGCTTGACTGACGCGCCAAAGATCATTACCTCGAGAGTGAACGCTCCAGACAGTTTCACCCTGGACGCGTTCGTCGCTTCTGGCGGGTATGAAGGTTTGAAAAAAGCGCTCTCCATGACGCCCGAAGCGGTCTGCGCAGAAGTCGATGAGGCATCGCTTTTGGGCCGTGGTGGCGCTGGATTCCCTGCTGGTCGCAAGTGGTCGATGCTGCGCAAAGCGGACATCGCCTATCTGGTGATCAACGGCGACGAATCTGAGCCCGCAACGTTTAAGGACCACTTGCTTGTAGAGCGAGACCCACATCAGCTCATTGAAGGTGTGCTCATCGCTGCCTATGCGCTGCAGGTCAGCCAAGCTTTCATTTTCTTGCGCGGTGAGTTTGCTCTCGGCCTTGAGCGAGTTCAGGCGGCGCTAAATGAGGCCTATGCCTACGGTGCGGTTGGAGCCAACATCTTTAATTCGGGCTTCAGCCTCGACGTCGTCGTGCATCCTGGTGCGGGCGCGTATATCTGCGGCGAAGAGACGTCATTGCTTGAATCCCTCGAAGGAAAACGAGGTTTTCCTCGAATCAAGCCACCCTTCTTTCCGGCAGCAATCGGACTCTACGGCGCCCCAACTGTTGTCAACAATGTTGAAACCGTTTCGAACCTGCCGTGGATCGTCCTCAATGGCGGTGCTGCATTTGCTGCACTCGGGGAAGGCCGCTCGACGGGAACTCGACTCTTTGCTCTCTCAGGCCACGTCAAGAACCCAGGTGTCTATGAGATTGAAATGGTCAAGCACACGTTCCGTGACCTGATCTTCTCGCCAACTCTTGGTGGCGGTATTCCAGGGGGACGTGAAGTAAAGGCGGTGATCCCAGGCGGCGTGTCGGCACCGTGGATCTATCCAGAACACCTCGACACTCCCTTAGGGCAAGACGAAGTTGCTGCCCTTGACACGATGCTTGGTTCGGGCTCAATCGTGGTGATGGACGAGTCGACGTGCATGGTGCGTGCTGCGTGGCGCATCACGAAGTTCTTCTCTCGTGAATCATGCGGTCAGTGCACCCCTTGTCGCGAGGGCTCAGGTTGGCTTGAGCGAATCTTGTGGCGCCTGGAAAATGGACAAGGACGCATCGAAGACCTCGATCTGCTCTTAGATGTGTGTGACAACTTGGCTCCAGGTCTGAGTTGGCCGCCACAACAAACCACGATCTGCGTGCTCGGTCCTTCAATTCCTTCTTCGATCCACTCGGCGATTTCACGCTTTCGCGATGAATTCCTCGCCCACATCACCCAGGGTGGGTGCCCACATGCCTGAGACATCTGACAACCAGATCACGTTCACCTTGGATGGTCGCGAGGTCACCGCCGAAAAGGGCGAGATGATTATCGCTGCGGCAGAGCGAGCAGGGACCTACATTCCTCGCTTCTGCTACCACCCACGCATGGAGCCGGTCGGCGTCTGTCGCATGTGTCTCGTCGAAGTCGAGGGACCACGCGGTGCAACCTTGCAACCCGCGTGTTTTGTCGGCTGCGGCGAAGGCATGGTGGTGAACACAGAGAGTGAAAAAGTCAAGAAGGCTCAAGATGGTGTTCTTGAGCTCTTGCTGACCAATCACCCCTTGGACTGCCCCGTTTGTGACAAAGGTGGCGAGTGCCCACTCCAAGACCAGACCTTGGTCCATGGACCTGGTGAGACCCGATTCGTCGAAGAGAAGCGACACTTCGAAAAGCCAATCGCCATCTCTGAGCTCGTGCTGTTGGACCGTGAGCGATGCATCCAATGCAGTCGCTGCACTCGATTCGCCGAAGAAGTCGCCGGAGACGCTTTGATCAACTTTGCTGGTCGTGGCGATCAAATCGAAGTTGCGACCTTCCCCACCGAGCCATTTGACTCCTACTTCTCCGGTAACACCGTTCAGATTTGCCCGGTTGGAGCGTTGACGGCAACGCCCTATCGTTTCGCAGCGCGACCTTGGGACTTGGAGCAAGTCGAATCAACGTGCACCACCTGCTCGGTCGGTTGCCGGGTAGCGGTCCAATCCTCTGCCGATCGCCTCACGCGTTTGTTGGGTGTTGACACAGACACGGTGAACCACAGTTGGCTCTGTGACAAGGGGCGCTTTGCTTTTGAAGCCGTCAATGGTGTCGATAAAGGAAACGATGAGTTGGCATTGACGGACCCTCGTCGTCGTTTGACCGAACCGCTACTGCGCAAGAACGGCACGCTGGTCCCGGTCACCTGGGGTGAGGCACTCAGCGCTGCTGCGAATATTGTTCGGGACGCAACCAGGTCAACGCCTGAAGGAATTGGCGTGATTGGTGGCGCACAGTTGACCAATGAGGGTGCCTACGCATGGTCGTCGCTCTTCAAGGGCCACATCGGCACGGACTCTCTCGACGCCCAACTCGGAGACGGTCTTGACGCACGGCTCCTGGCGAGTGTTCCTCGAGCCACCATTGAGGACGCAGCATCTGCCTGCACCGTGGTTGTCTTGTCTGGTGACCTCAGGGAAGAACTTCCCGTGTTGTTTTTGCGTCTGCGTTCCGGGGCCGTTGCGAAACGTAGTTCCGTGATTGACCTTGGACCGCGACGTTCCTCCATCTCTGGCTTCGCGGCCGTCCGTCTGCTAACTCGACCTGGAGATGCTCCAGCGCTGGCGAGACTCTTGAGCGGCGAAAACGGCGACGTCGCAACGATGACGAGTCACCCGGAAGGTCGCACCTTCGGCGACGAGGATCTCGCTGAAGCTCGCCGCCTGCTGGGCAGCGACGGCGAAGGCGTGGTCTTTGTCATTGGTCGCCCTTCCCTAGCGGAAGCTCCTGGTTTTATTGAAGCCGCAGTGCGTCAGTTTGCGCAGGCCTTCCCGAAGGCACGATTCCTCCCGGCACTTCGCCGCGCAAACGTTATGGGTGCAATCGATATGGGTCTGAGCCCTGGACTGCTGCCAGGACGCCAACCACTCGAAGCGCCGAGGGCAGAACTTCGCACCGCATGGCAGAAGATCCCTGCAGCGGTGGGACGGACGACTCCAGAGCAACTCGCTGCGTTGGCTGATGGTTCGCAAAAGGCGCTTGTCGTACTCGGCGCGGACCCACTTGTTGATGTGGTTGATGCTGGTCTTGTGGAGCGCGCCTTTGGGTCAGGTGCTCCTGTGGTGGTAATCAATGGTCACGGCGGAGCAATTGTTGAACACGCCAGCGTGGTACTTCCCGCCGCAGTGATGCATGAACGCACTGGCACGACGACCAACATTGAAGGTCGGGTCAGCCGCTTGGGCCAGAAACTCGTGCCCGCAGGTCTGGCGTGGTCTGACTGGATGATTGCTGCAGAGCTCGCCAGCGAACTCGGCGTCGATCTCGGCTTTGCTTCTTCTGCCGACGTGACGGATCAAATCGCTGCAGTTGCACCTAGTCATGCAGGTCTCGATGCTGCATACTTCGAATCAGCGAAGGCCCTCGATGGTGTCTTGGCACCGCTGAGTCGCAACACTGAGATCGCACATGATGCGCTTGTTGATCCCGTAGCAGTCCCTGGCCTCTCGGCCGTACCCCAAGTTGGGCTTGGTTCGTACGCCGGACAGGTTCGGACTTCGCCTGCAACGCCGCAACACGAGGCAGTGGCTCCGATGACCATTGCATCTTTGCCTGAAGAAGCCGCCTTGGTGGCCCCCGCAGCGGACAGCTATTCACTACGCCTCGTTGCGACTCGGACGCTCTACGACCTCGGAACTGCGGTCTCGGCATCCCCGTCGTTGACTCGCTTGCGCAAGGACGCGGTGGTCGCTGCCAACCCTTATGACCTCGATCGCCTTGGCGTCGTCTCAGGTGATCAGGTGAAGGTCCGCTCTGCTCGTGCCACGTTGATCGTGACGGTGGTGGCCGATGAAGGAATACTGCGTGGCACGCTCGGTGTGCCGGTGGGTCTCAGTGATGGCTCAACCTCTGCACCCACACTGGCTGCTGCGCTGTTGGATATGAGTGAACTTGTCTGCGATGTTCGGATGGAGTCACTGTGAATCCCGTCGCTTTCCTCGCCACTGGAGATCCGCTCTACGCCCACGGCGTCAATTGGGTCGTCGTCCTGATCGCGCTCATCAAGGTACTCGTTGCCTTTGGAGCTTTGATGGGTGCGGTGACGTTGATGATTTGGTTCGAGAGAAAAGTTATCTCGGACATGCAGAGCCGTATTGGCCCAAATCGCGTTGGTCCCTGGGGCATCCTGCAGTCATTGGCTGACGGCATCAAACTCTTTTTTAAAGAGGACTTGATTCCAGATCGCTCTGACCGTTTCGTCTTTAAATTGGCCCCGTACTTGTCGGTCGTGCCTGCGCTGCTTATCTTCACTGTGGTGCCGGTGGGCGGCGTGGTGACCGTGGCCGGGCATACCTTTGAACTGCAAGTCGCTGACCCCCAAATGGGCATTTTGCTTGTGCTCGCCATGTCGGGTATCGGCGTCTACGGCATCATGTTGTCAGGATGGGCCTCTGGCTCGAAGTACCCCTTGCTTTCGTCGGTGCGCGCCAGTGCCCAAATGATTTCTTACGAAGCAGCCCTTGGTATGACTGTGGTGATGGTGGTCTTGGTGACCGGGTCACTTTCGACTCGCACCATGGTTGACGTGCAAGGGAACAACATTTTGCATTGGAACGTCTTGCGACTGGGCATTGTTCCCTTCGTGATTTTCATGATCGCCGTGATCGCGGAAACAAACCGACCTCCCTTCGATGTGGTTGAAGCCGAATCTGAACTCGTTGGTGGTTTCCACACTGAGTACTCGTCGATTCGCTTTGCACTGTTCTTCCTTGCGGAATTCATGAACACCATCACGATGTCGGCAATCATGGTGACGCTCTTCTTCGGCGGTCCGAATGGGCCAGTTCCAAAAATTGCGCACATTGCATGGGTCTTCCCGATTTTGTACTTCCTCATCAAGACGGTGATCTTCTGCTACATCTTCGTGTGGCTTCGAGGTGCGCTCCCTCGTCTTCGCTACGACCGTTTGATGGACTTGGGTTGGAAGCGATTGATACCGCTCTCGCTGGCGTGGATGCTCCTGGTCGCAGGATTCTTGATCAATGCGTGGTGGGGGATCGGTCTTGCTGCAGCGGTCGTCGTTGGGGCCATCGTTTTGAATCGGAGTTTTGATCTCGGAGCAGAGGTCGAAGCGTCGGGTCACGCTGTCTTGCCGCCGCTCGGCACAAAACCTGTTCCACCAGCGCTCCTTCGTGAATTGACCGACCTAGAGGGTGAACTCTGATGGCTAAGAAGATGCGTCAGAACTTCTTCGGTGGTTTCATCCTGACGGGGAAGCACCTCACGCGTCCACGTGTGACGCGCCAGTACCCGGACGAGAAGAAACCTAAGCAGCCGCGTCAACACGGTCGACACGTGTTGAATCGATACGAAGACGGCATGGAGAAGTGCATCGGCTGCGAATTGTGCGCGGGCGTCTGCCCTGCAGACTGCATTTACGTTCGTGGTCTCGACAATCCGCCAGACCACCCCGTCTCGCCTGGCGAGCGCTACGGCTACGTCTACGAAATCAATTACTTGCGATGCATCCACTGCGATATGTGCGTTGAGGCTTGTCCGACGCAGGCAATCACAGAGTCGAAACTTTTCGAGTTCTCGTTTACCTCACGCAATGACGCGATTTACACCAAGGCCGAGTTAGTCGTCGACGATGACGGCATGCCGCAGAAGCTTCCATGGGAAGACTGGCGCGAAGGCGACGATCTGTTGACCTCGGGCTGGATGCGCGCCACGTCGCCGGCAGGGAATGCCGAGTTTGAAGGCGTGGTGCAGTGGTCTGGTGAACTTGGCTATGGGACCCGTGCCCCCGAGGGTGGTCAATCGGGAAACCGAGATGACGAGGCGACCGGGACAAAGGCCCTGCGTGACATCCTCGAGCCCCACCTGCTCAACAAAGACATCCCCAAAGCGCACAAAGGCATGCAGGGTCGACTGTGGCGAGCCAAGGTCAACGCAGAGAAGAACAAAGCAAAAATCGAGAAGTTGAAGGGCCTTTATAAGGACCGTCGAGAAGCAGCGAAGGCAGCAAAGGCGGCCCAGCAATGAGTGCACTTCTGGCGAGTACGCAAACGCTTCCAGACCTCATCGTCTTCATCGTGGGCGCGCTCATGATTCTTGCCGGGGCACTCGGTGTAATTGCCTGGCGCAATCCTGTGCACTCGGCGCTGAGTTTGGTGCTCACCCTTTTTGGTATCGCTGTGCTCTTCATCGAGCAAGGTGCTGATTTCCTTGCTGCGGTGCAGATCATTGTCTACGCCGGCGCCATCGTTGTGCTCTTCTTGTTCGTCATCATGTTCCTTGGCGTTGACAAGACTGAGAACATTCGCCAAGAACCACTTGCAGGCCAGCGGTTCTTGGCTGTTCTGCTGGTCGTGGTGGTCGTTGGTTCTATCATCGCCTTGGGTAGTGAAGCGCATTGGGTCGGAGGCGCCCAAAGCACCGTCGAAAAGTTGGGCCTCTATGACAACGTGACCGCCCTTGGGCGTGCGGTCTTTACTGACTATCTCTTTGCCTTTGAAGCAACTGCGGCACTCTTGATCATTGCGGTCGTCGGTGCAGTCGTTCTGGCTCGCCGCTCGGGTACTGCGACGTCAGACGAAGAACTGCCCACCTTGGAACTCGAAGATGTTGATGAAGAGGAGGTGTTGTGAGTATCCCTTCATCCTGGTATCTCATTCTTTCTGCGGTGCTCTTCGGCATTGGCGCGTTTGGACTGCTCGTTCGTCGCAACGTCCTTGTGATGTTTATGTGTATCGAGTTGATGCTGAACGCTGCGAACTTGGCATTCGTGACCTTCTCGCGATCGCTCAATGACATTGGTGGCCAAGCCGACGTCTTCTTTGTGCTGGTCGTTGCCGCTGCCGAGGTGGTGGTTGGCCTCGGCATTGTGGTGGCCATCTTCCGACGTCGATCCAACGCGATCGTCGATGACCTGTCGAGCATGAAGGGCTGAGCGACAACATGATTCACGCAGCTCCTTACATGCTTGCAGCTCCGTTGCTCGGTTTCTTGATTTTGGTCAGCGTTGGCCGACGAATTGGCGAACGAGCATCCGGCATTATTGGCACCTTGGCCATCACTGTTGCGTTTGTGGCAGCGGCGGTGACGTTCTTTGGGCTCCTCGGACAGTCGAATCGAGAAGTCACCACGACCTTGTTCACCTGGCTTCCTGCCGGTTCCCTTCAGGTGAAGGCTGCACTGCTCATTGACCCACTGTCCATCACGATGTGTCTGTTCGTGACCTTTATTTCAGCGCTCATTCACTTGTACTCAACGAGTTACATGCATGGAGATCGTGACTTCACCAAGTTCTTTGTGTACCTGAATCTGTTCGTCTTCTCGATGC
>Ga0164297_10004960_pt1 | contig 11627 bp, 7 predicted proteins | sample GEODES058metaG_FD_113539 | JGI IMG/M metagenome (GOLD analysis project Ga0164297, IMG submission 113539) | Dystrophic lake water microbial communities from Trout Bog Lake, Wisconsin, USA - GEODES058 metaG | ecosystem: Environmental > Aquatic > Freshwater > Lake | place: USA: Trout Bog Lake... | reverse complement strand
GTGGAACTGAACCACATCAGACCCATCCCCTATTGATAGACTGTGATTAATGGTAGCGTTATTCTCAACAAAATAGACCATCTTAGGGTTGCATGACCATCAAAGTTTGGCCAATCGATTGGTCGTTTTTAATGCTTTGGACTTAGCACTGTCCTTGCTTAACTGACTCAAAATCCTGAAGACGCTTGGGGTCCTGAACTGTACCAACCGTTTAAAGAGCCAAAGGTATCCCACCACAAAAAGCAGCAGCCCAAGAAGCAAGGCATTGGTGTCTTGATAAAAGACTAATACAAATGCATCAAAGCTCAAAAAGCAAAGACAAAACAATGGTGTGACCATTGCGTTTCTTGAGTTCATTAAGGCTAGTCGCAACTCGGCATCAGCCTCCACGTCCATAGGACTTGGCATCCAGCAAAGTCGTCTGTAAATTAACGAGTGCAGGTGCAGTCCATCGGGACTTGCCACCCACTTATCTCTTGACCGCAAGCGTCTGTACATGGACCAGATCGTCTCTATCAGCGGGTACGCTCCCATCAAGACTGGCGCCATGGGCGAGACCAGTGCATCCTTTTGAACCCACAGTAGCCCCACACTCACCACCCAAAATCCCAGCAAGTAGGCGCCCGCGTCCCCCAAAAAAATAGTGCCCCTAGGCCAGTTCCAACACAAAAAACCTAAGCTCACCACCAGCATGGTGAAGCTCAATGTCATCAGCTCAACCTGCCCATCATGCCAACACAATATTGACATTCCTAGACACATGAAAGCGACTTGAGAACCCGCCAGTCCGTGAAATCCATCGATGATATTCATCGCGTGAGTAAAACCCACCACAACCAACATCGTGACCAAATAGGAAACCACAGTAAAAGCGAGCAGATCGTCGATCGACCACACGCCCGTGCGAGTCACCTGAACACCCAGCACAATCCATGCTGCACTTGCGGAAACTAAGCCCAAGACAAATCGAACTTTTGGGGAAATTTGATGGGTCAGATCTTCAAGCAGTCCACCCAAAAAAACTGGTAGTGCACACACCAACAATGGCGCATAGATGCCTTTGAAGCTCGATGAGGATACAAGCTCTTGGTTGATGTCTCTTAAAAACCCAACGGAGTGTGTGACGGCCAAACCACAAGCCAAGCCCAACATCACACCCAAGCCACCCAGTCTCGAGGTGGCCCTAGCGTGCACCTTTTGTACGCCAGTGTCCTTATCCAATCCCGGAATGCTGGTCGACCTAGCGCTCAGCCAAATGATCCAGCCCAAGGCCAAAACCGTGGCAAAAAAGATCAGCAGCGAGTCCGTAAGAAGATGCATCGTCCTATCCAGAAGCAAGCACCCAAACGCTCAATACTCACGGCTTGGGTGTTTCCAATTTATCAATCTGAAGACAATTATAGGTGTGAAAACACTTTTGCACTTGGTCGAATTATTTGGCAGTCCAGCCCCAAGCAGCCTTGAATTTGATCCACTGGGCCGCTGATTCGGGGTCCTTTTGCAATTCGCGCAAACTCCTCCTCACCAACGCAGCCAAGATTGATATAAAAAGCCCAGCAAAGGCCGCAACCAAAACTATTACCGATCTCTTGGGTTTAGTTTTTTTCTCGGGCGGGCTTGCGCGGTCTACGACCTGAATCAATGGACCCTCGTTGGACTCATCCACCCGCGCCAACTCAAACTGCTTGATCAGGACCTCTAACATGGCTTCTTGGACCTTCATGTCCCTGTAAGCCGATACTGCCTGAACTTGGACTGGAGTCACCTCTACTTTTCCGGTTCCCTTTTCCAGTTGATCGAGTTGGCTTCTCAAAGCAGAGAGTTCACTGCTCACCTTTTGAACATCAGGGTTCAATGGCGTTGCGAATTGACTCAGGGCCTTGAGCTGGACCTCTCGAGCAGCAATCTGGCCCCTCAATTCAGCGCTCGCCCTGACTCCAGTTTCAGCAATGACTGCCGTGACCTGCAAGCCTGATTTTTGCTTGGCCTCGAGAAAACTCGCCTCGGCTTGCGCCAGGGCTGACTTCACCTTCTCGATCTGACTCTCAAAGAAGACTCGACGCTGTTGGGCATCGGTCACCGCCAAGCGGTCAAGCAAGTGATGAAGCTCCTCCACGTAAGCGTTTGCCAAATTGGCAGCAAATTCTGGCTCGTGATCGTCCGCTTCGATGGTGATGAGGCCTGACTTCTTGTCTGAACTCACTTTGACCATCGAAGTAAGCGCAAGCCTAGCGTCAGTAAGGCTATTCACGCCCAGACGATTAACCAAATCAAATCGCTTGATGATCTCGTTTTGAAAACTTGTAGACTGGGTGAAAGCAATGTACATCTCGTCCGGGCTTTTGATGCCAGCGGCACTTCCCGCGATTCCAGCCAGGGCACCTAGGCTTGCCAAGGCTGAGGCCGCAGAACTTTGTTGCTGCTGGGGTGGCATGATGATGGTCTTGGCTGTGAAAACAGGCTTCAATAAGAAAGCCACCAAAACGGCAATCACGGTCACAACAGCGGTAATTTTGAGAATAAAGTACTTCTCCTCACCCAACGCAGTTGCCAACTCGAGCAGAGATATTTCGTCGTCGTTGACTTGATCCATCGGTGAATATTCAGGGGTCCCTGATTTCAAGTCGTTGCTGCTGGCAGAGGTCATCATGTGCCTTCATCGAAAATAAGGAAAATCATCTGAAACTTCAAATAAAACCAAGTCAATCAAATCAATTCTTCATCATTGAATGGATTAAAAGGATGAGTTTAAAAACTCTTAAACTCCAAGCGCCGCCCAAGAGATAGATTTTAATTTTTGAGGGTCTTGATCGCAGCTGCGCCCAATCCAATGTTGTAGAAGATCTGAGTCAAGTCCTTGGTGTTCCTGAAGACCGATGACCAAACGGACTCACGGTCTAGTTTTTCAGGTACGACGAGGGTGTCTCCAGGATAGACCTTGGCACTCAGAGTCTTGTCACCCCAGAAACTGTTTGCAGTCAAAGCAGTCCCATCGGAACGGATCAAAATCAATCCCTCTCGATCGGCTCCACTCGAAATACCAACCACGTTCAAGTAATCCTGAGCAACCCAACCGGAGTGATAAATGATGGCCGATTCCGAGTTGACCGAGCCATAAACATAAACAAAATCAGGACGAGATGGAACCTTAAAAAGGTCATTGTTTCTGAGCTTTATGCTTGGTAACTGAGACACTGAGCCATTTTCGTTGGGCTCAAGACCCAAGGCAATGCGACCCTCGGGCTTCAGAGTCCTCACCCTCTCTATGGCCTGCTTTTGAGCTTGCTGGGCAGCAAGTAAACGGGCTTGTAGGATGTTCGCATCCGTAGACGCGCCCATGCTTTGAGACAGTTGTGCCAATGAGGCAGAACTCTCAGATTCGAGACGTCTAAGCAGCTTGTCCAAGTTCTCAGCTTGAGTCTTTTTGACATCCTCTCTGAACAGTCCCGCGCCAAAGAGATACGCGTCCCGAGTCACTCCTCCAGCCTTCTCCATCAAGTCTTTGAGCGTCTCGCTGGACTTCATTTGGTAAACACCAGGACGATTGACTTCGCCCTCAATCCTCACAAAAACTTGGCGCTTGGTGATAGGAACCTGCATGTCATCGATCGAGAACACTGTCACAACGTCCCCAGGCAAGAGTTCCAAGTTATCGCCTGCGGATGGATCCTCGATGGCGTTTCCTAAATTGAATGGAATCACCTTGATGCTGAGGTCTTTCGTATTGATGCGCTCAATGACAGCATAGTCCAGGTTGACGTTTTCCAGCATCTGACCAACGCGTTCGATGAGTGATTTACTCGGCGTCTCATCAATCTTTGGCTGCTGAGCAATGAGTCTGGCAGCTTGTTGCTTTTTCCAGGCCTCAAAACTAGGACTCGTGGAATTCGATGTCATTGTTTGCGAAGGGAGAGGTGTGGTGGCTTTGAGACCATTCTGGCCCAAGGTCATTGAGTCATCGCTTGAGTTTTCCTTTACTCTCTCAGGAAGTAAATCGACTGGTATTTGCTCCCTGTTCCGCTGTACTCGCTCGCGCTCATTGGCATCGAACAACACCTCGCTTTGGCGACGAATGGTCTCTGTGCTGACAAGGTACTCTTTGGTGGGGATGATGTCATGAATTTTCATGCCCGCCCTCCAGGGGACCTTGCGTGCCTGTGTCACCGCACCGCGCAAGGTAACAGCGCTCGCGACCTCTGGTCGCTTGGGGTAGAAATGGATAACATCTCCGTTGGCCAAACGAGGAACATTGGCTTTATCTCTGAGATCAACCGCTTCAAGGGGTCTGGCTTCTTTTGAGTTAGAACCAATTCTCTCGATGGTGACTTCAGAGGGATCTGCCAGCAAGGAAATGCCACCTTGAACCTTCAACAAGTCAATCAATGACTCCTTGCCGGATTTGAGCTCCAAAACTGCAGGAGCATTGACGCTACCCATCAACGCCACTTGACCCAAAAGAGGCGGAAATACGATCACATCACCATCTAAAAGTTTGAGATCATTGTCAACCTGACCGTTGGCCAAGAACTCGTAAATATCAAACTCACTGATGATTGAGTTGGCTCTTTTGAGCTGGATTCGGCGCATAGAGCCATTGGCATTAGGACCACCAGAGGCAAAAACAGCTGAACTGAGCGTAGACAAACTGCTCAAGGCATAACTACCCGCACGCCTGGCCTGACCCACCACATAAACGCTGATTGTTCTGGTTTGACCCAAGGTCACGTTCAATTCAAAGTTTTTGTAGTACTTCGAGATTGCCTGTTCAATCACGCCCTCAGCCTTGGCAAGCTTCACACCAGCTAGTGAAATTGCTCCTACTTTGGGCAATGCGATGAAACCATTGCGATCCACTGTGGCTTGAAAGTTGATGTTGATTGACCCCCAAGCGCGAACCAAGAGCTGATCCCCAGCACCCAGAACGTATTCTGGCGTGGCTGGTGCATTCACAACTGGGACAAAGGGTGAGGGCTGATTGGTTTGAGTACCAGAACTATTCTCAAAGAATTCTGATCCAAATACCTTTAGGCTTTGACCTGTCGTTTGCAACAAATAAGTTTGAAATGCATTGGGCTTGAGTGCCTTTAAGTTTTGCGAAGCAGCCAATAAGGGAGATTGTGGTTTTGGGTCAGCACCACTGATGACACTAGCGTTCATGCCAGCCAAAGACTGGGCATTCAAAAGTCCTGAAGTGGCTGAGCCGGGATCAAAGTTAAGGCCTAGACCGGGCCCAGATACACCCTGCATTCCCTGCATTTGTGATTGCAACGATGAACTGGATTGAGACCAACTTGAGATTGAAAAACAAATAAGAATGATCCAAAGAAACCAACGATGGATCGAACGGCTCGAGGAGAGTCTTTGTTGCGTTTGGTTCACTGTTTTTCTAATGCGTAAAGGATGATGAGATTTTGATATTTTGCAAAAGTGAATTCAAGGCATCAATCCGCCCTGATATTTGACATTTATTAACCATATGTTAATTTTAGCTCAAGAGAACTGACAATCGATTCAAAAAAATGAATTAAATCATTAACATAAGTAGAAAAGTGACCCATTTAGTATTTACATATTCCGCTTTTCAACGATGATTTTTACAACCAAGTCTGTAAAGACCTCTTTTGTATTGAAAATACTACAGGATTGAATACGTTGTATTGACCATTTAGAGTAATAAATGAGACCCATTAGTTGCCTGAGAAGGATTGACCCTCACAAATCATTTCAGGTTTTTTTGAACTCAATCCCTTTAACAAATAAAATCCCTCTGAGTCCTTTGAAAGTTTGAGACTTTCTTTGGTGTTGATCATCAATTTGTATTGATCTTTACCAAAAGTGTTGGTCTCGCCCTTGAAATGTTGAACTTTTGGTTTTTCATCCGAATAGGATAGTGTTTGTTTTTGAACCAACTCAAATGACCTAGAGTCTGATGAAAATTGAATCTCAACAACGGTTTGATCAGGGCAATTTAACAAGAAATTTATGCCCTGCAAGGATTCAGCATGCAAACACATTGAAGCGCTTACAAAAACACACCAGAAAATTAATTTAACCATCAGCTTGCCTCAAAACTTTGTCAATAATGATTATTTTAATCAACATTGTAAGTTTTAAAGTTAACAGCTGAAAAGTTAAAAATAGTGAGCTTTACATTACACTTTTTTCATAAATCATGACGCCTAATCAAAAAAGATACACTCAAAACTAAAAATCAAAGATAACTTGACAACTTGATAGTCAATTTCACATTGATTGTCATCAAGATCAAATTACTTATTGAAGCGTTCGTAAGCAACTCTCACCCGCTCGATCTCACTGCGCTCGAACACTGCTCGGTCATAGTCCTCTAGCGTTGACCCCAAAGTAAATGGAGCGGGTGCGTCCACAAAAACCCTGAACTGCACGGGCACCCCATTTTGATCCACGACTTGGTTATTGCTCTTTGCAACCTGAGTAAAAATAGAGAAACTTTGCTGCGGATTACCCCTAACTTGGAAGAAATCGCTATTCATCTCCCTGCTCGGAGTCAAAGGAAAGGTCACCTCAAGTCCCGCCAAGTTAACGCTACGGTCTCCCGACCAAATCACAGCCTGAGGAATTGAGCGTCGAACATAGAGTGCCACACTCGTATCCCCAAACCAATGCCTCGACATCAGAGTGAGTCCCTGATCCTTGAACCAGTACTCACCAAATTGGGCTTCCAAGTTCCATGCCCGATTGGGCACCGAATACCGCACAAAACCAGTGCTTGGATGCCTTGTGTCAGAATAGCCTGCAACGATTGATTTCCACTGACTCAAAGTCACTCCTGCAGCCCAAGGGCCTTTATCCTGGTCATACCGAAGCTCAGTTTGAAATCCTTGGTACTCGTTGGAGAATATGTTGCCAGCACTGGCACGAATCGAAAATCCCAGGGGCAACTTTTGCATCTGGTGCAACATCACTCGCTCAGTGGTGTGAGGAATGCGAGCCAAGCCAAAGATCTGATCTGCCTTGAAGTTGTTGGTTTGCATGAGTGGCGTCAAATGTGAAAACTCAAAGACAGCGCCTGGCCACAAATGCACTTGCGGGTTCATATCCAATCCTAAAGAGTAATCGAACATTCCAACTTCAGTCGCAATGTAGTAGGTATAGATCGGGGCCAAGTTGATTCTGGGCTTGAATGTGTCAGGGCTTTGATTTTTAATCACCCAACGTGCGCTGTCTAAATTTGCCCCAGGGTTACTTCGAGTGATTTCGAGCGTTTCATGCTCAGTACAAGAGGCATTGTGATGCAACCACTGCCAAAGACAAGTGGACTGACCTTCAGCCGATTGAACGGGAGTACCCCACCGCTCAATCACCAAGCGATAAGAACCTCTCCAGCTTGAGTCGGCAATGACTCCCAATGCCACCCCCAAACCGTCGAGTTGGCTGCGCAAGTACACCGAATCATTCACTGAGACCACCAAGCGCGGCTCTGGCTGAGAGGACTCATTTGCCCAACCAACGCTCACTCTCTCAAAACCCTTTTCTAGTAATGACCGAAGAAGTTGGTCCACATCGAAGTTCATCTCACTTGGCGACAGTGATACGTTTTTATCTGCTCGAATCAATTCAGATTTGCTCTGACCTGATGGACCTGAAAGAGCCATTTCTTTAGCCAAGCTTGAATCAATACTACTTTCTTTCGAAATGATTTGAATGGACTCGTTCAAAACTGGTGATGTTCTCGGCTTATCTGAAGATTGTAAGAAGCCATGACCATCATTGCTTGGGGACACATGATCACGTCCACCCAAGGGAATACTGACGCCCAGTGTCAGCCAAGCCTTGCTGCCAACAACGTCGCTACCTTTCAACTGCTGATTGACTTCAAAATACGGTTTGACGCCAAGCCAATCTGCTTGTGCCTTGATGCCAGCCCACGAGCGGTCTTGTGTTGACTCCAATTGAGCACTCAACCATGGCAACACTGCCCATTTCCCGTTTGCAAAAGGACCCGATAAAACTTTTTGAGTATTGAGAGATCCTGCTCTAGATTCCCCCAAACTCAAGAGCAATTTGTCACTTTGATAGGTGGCCACACCGTATTGACTTCTGAAGTTGGTGGCAGCACCCCCAATGTCCACTTCACCCACAGCAAACTGAACAGGCAGTTTGACATCGAAGATGGCGTTCAAATTGAGTTTAAATGAACCTGATAAGTCACGTAGACCGATGTCATTTCCGGGCGCGTAAGCACTTCCTGTCCAAGTGTTTCCAGCTATGCGTCCACCAACCTCGAGTCCTTCATTCAATCCAATTGCAGTTGAAAAGTTGTTTCCATCGTGTCGCGAATAACCAATGACTCGTGGGGACCACTGTAACCCCATCTGACCCGAGTTGATATTTGCAATCGGTGTATTAGATAGTCCCGTATACCCATCCTGACCCAATCCAACTGAGAGTAAATCACTTGCGAAACTGCTGTGATTGACCATGAGCAAAGAAGCCAGCAAAATAACTAAGAATTGAGGTCTATATGCATGTGTGTTTTTTTGCATGTAATTCTTCTTTTTACGAATACTGTTTTCGATTATTTTTTAAATTAAAGATTGCATTCTGTAGTGCTCTTCAAGCTTTGATCGAACAATCCGAAGGCAAGTGAAATTGAGTACCCACCAAAAAAGATGGCACCCGAAGGTGCCATTCATTTAATCTCAACTGACTCAGGTACAAGTCAAAGGATTGATCAAAGTAGCTCCACCGCTAGCACCAGTAGCTCCAGTGATGGTCACACCAGCAGCCTTTGCAGCAGCACAGGCAGGTGATAGAGGCGTTGGAACGGAACCAGTTGATCCTCCAGTTGATGGACCAGCAGTTGCTGCAACATTGGTCTTAACAGTAGTAGCAGTTGCAGTAACTGCAGGAGTCAAAGAAGTGCTCGCCACATTGGTTGACAAAACTGTGGTCAAGGTCGTTGCGGTTACGCGAAGCAATGACTTGGAATTGGTCATGGTACCGCCATTGGAAGCGGCATCAGTAGCAAGGTTGTTTGCAGCTTGAGTCAATGAAGTTGCAGGGCTGGCAATGGCCAAAGATGCCAAGTAAGCACTGTAAATCACTGTATTGGCATCGGTTGAAGAAATGGTGCCAGTAGAACTGTTCAAAGGAGCAGGAGCAGCTGTGATGTCAATACCAGTGAGGCCAACAGCATTTTGTACGGTTGTGTTGACATTTGCAATTGCAGTTGCAGCATTAGAAGAACTGGGCAAGTTCAAGACTGGTTTTGCAGGATTGGAGATCAAGACTGCTGCTGCTGCATTTGTAAGCGGTGTTACACCAACTTTTCCGCTGGTTGGTACTGAGGGAGACATTTCCAAAAGGATATTCGAAGCGCCGAAAGGCTCACGAGCACCAGTGCCTTCGTTATAGACTGTAACGTTCGGACCGCCAGATACGCTAGTGATGAATGCTCCAGTGAAAGAACCAATATTCACTTGCGCTGCTCCAGTTGCATCAGTTGTTGCATTACCAACCAATGTTCCTGTTGAGCTGTAAATGTTCACGTTAGCACCAGCACTAAATCCACCCATGGCAGGCACCACTGTGAGCAAATTCGTTACAACAGGAGGCGTTGGTGTAGTTGGTGTTGTTGAGGGTGAAGAGGAACTGGATCCGCCACATGAGGCCAAGACAGCTAAGGTCAAAACACTAGCGTATTTGAATAAACTCGACATTTAATTTGCCTTTTGAAGATGGGTCAAAAACGATGAAGCAAAATCTTGCCACACGGACTACTTTATTCTAGCCCAAAACTATTCATTTCAATATCAATAGTTGAAAAGCTAACAGAATCCTGAGAAGTATTGTCAAAATTTATCTTTTAACTTTGACTTTTAAAGCAAGATCATTTATAAATTAATACCTATGTATTAATTTAAGTTCAGTTTTTAATTCAATTTCTTATGCATTAAATTCAAAGACATCCGGACCGTAATAACAATTTACTGAAGATGATGCTTTTTTGAGTCTTTCATTATTGAGGTGAGCATATCGTTCAGTGGTCTTGATGTTTGTATGCCCCAATATTTCTTTGACATCATAAAGTGTCATTCCAGAATTAACCAATGCAGAAGCAAAGGAGTGCCTTAAATCATGCATACGAAAATCAGCCATTCCAGCAGCCTTTCGAGCTTTGTCCCAAGAATAAAATAACTGCCTAAATGGCTTTCCAGTCAAAGGATTGGGGAAGAGATAAACGCTTTCGGCTGTCAATTGATTCATAGACTGAGATAAATTCTTGATTTGCAAGATAGTAGAAACAGCTGACTCGTTCAATGGGATATGTCGTAATTTTCCACCCTTGGGTAAAGGTATCACCCAGTCACCTCTTTCAAGATCAATATCGTTTAACTTAGCATTCAAGGCTTCACCTCTTCGGGCGCCTGTCAATAACAATAACTGAATTAAAAGCGGTAAAAAAATATTTTTTGATTTGCACAATTCAACTTTTAACTTTACAAACTCAGAAGAAGAAATATATCTTTCTTTTTTGTTGTTCAAACTTAGTTCTTTAATACCAGCACATGGATTTGACAAGTCCGGTAATACCTTCCATTTAATTGCCAAATTGAACATGTAGCGCAAAATGATCAGCACTCTGTTAATAGAACTCGCTGACAATTTCTTACTCTTTAAGTGATTCATCATTTCTTGAACCAAATAGGGCTTTATAAAGCTGATCGGATATTTTCCTAATATTGGATATACGTGATTAATAAAGATAGAGACATCAATCTTCCACGATCGCTTTGCCGTTTTAATATATGGTAAATAGTGCTCATTGAAAAAGACATCAACACTCAATAAACTTTGATTTTGAGTTATAGACAATGGTTCTTCATAAAGGTTGTTTGAGAGATTTGATATACCTAACTCAATGGGGTCAAAATAATAATTCTTCTTTATCACTTGAAACGCCATCTGCCTTGCTGCATTTAGCGAAAGAGTTGGAAAATTTCCTATCTTAAATTTTTGTTCTTTTAAATTTTCTGGACTTTGATATTTAAAGTACCAGGACAGACTCCCATTTTTACGCTTAACAATTGATAGTCCCCTTAAATACCTATCAACAAATTCATGGCGAGTCTCACCGAGGTTAGCTACAAGAAATTCCAACTCATCAACGCTTACAAATGATTTATTCAACATACGAATTCATTCCAAAAAAGTGTCTTTCGACATTTATTCATTCAACATCTGATCAAAATATAAATTTTTTTATTTAGATACTACTGAATTCAACAAATATTCCATGAATTCATTCAGTGCTTGAAATAAGCCATTGATTCGAAATATCTTTTTTACTCGATTTTCAGGATTACTTCAAGTCGAGTGCTTGAAATCATCAATCCGAGAGTCAGCTCTCTAGAAAAACTCCTCCCAATTCAACCGCAGACCTTGAAAAGAATTTCGCTCGACTGAGTGTCTTTAAAAGAAGGATGCTGAGTCGAGTGTGATGGTGTTTAACGACACGACTTCATGTTCGGTTTCTTTGCAAAGAAAATTTCTCGATTTAATCAAACCTTAATTTAAAAGGAAAAACAAATGGCTTTATCCCTCAATAACACAGTGGTAGCTCGTATTGCTGCGGCCCTCTACGG